>Ga0126339_10003787_pt1 | contig 11073 bp, 6 predicted proteins | sample OrbTmetagenome_2_FD_92532 | JGI IMG/M metagenome (GOLD analysis project Ga0126339, IMG submission 92532) | Coral microbial communities from Petempiche,Puerto Morelos, Mexico - Orbicella T R C metagenome | ecosystem: Host-associated > Invertebrates > Cnidaria > Coral | place: Petempiche,Puerto...
GCTCTTCGCTTTCTTCCTGAACTCTGTGTTCATCCGGATGTAAGGCTCCATCCAGCGTTCTTGTTCGAACTCCAGCACCCTGTGCACACGCTTCAGTTTCATGCCCTGCTTCAGATAAAACTGTAAGTTTCTGTAATGCACGATGTAGTTCTTTTTGTCATGAAGTGTTAGTAGCAGCTTCTTGCTGTCGGGGGGTTTCAGATCCAGGTCTTTCATCAACCCATTTTGGTAGTCCGACATCCACTCCTTTTTTACGGTCTTTTGCTCTGGCGCCAGGGGATAGTTGTGCTCCTCGTGAAGTTCTTGCGGTATTCAAGATCTACCTCGAGAATGCACCCCACCTTTGCGTTTTCTTTTATAGCAAGAATCTCCTCCTCTGTGGGCATGTCACGTTTCCATTTGAAACCTCTTATCAGGAGGGGCTTGCACATCGCCCATCCGTAAAGGTTGTTTGCGTCTAGACACATGAGGTATTTTTTGGGCTTGCTTGGGTCGTAGCCCGGTACTAGCGGGTTGTTTGCCTTCGTGTATCTGTTGCTCACCATGGAGATTCTGCCCCGCATCCCCCTTTCCTCGAAGAGATGCATTTCATAGTCTGTGAAGAGCTCAAGCTCGACCCCCGTCTTTTTCAGGAGTGCATCCCAAGAGAGGCCTGGCGACATGTAATAATGCACCGGATCCAACCCATACTGCTCAATGCACAGGTTTTGGAAGTTCTCAAAAACATCCGCCAGCAGCGCGACGTCTGTTTTCACGTAAAAATCGTGGTAATCGCCCAGCGTTTTGCATTCAAAAGCCCCCCAGACAGCCTGCGCGTGCACGTACTCTTCGTCTGTTATGTGCTCGTCGTTCAGCTTGCTGTAAAACTTCTCTTTGTCAGGAAGCCTTGTCTCGCTGAATCTCTCCCTTGAGTCCATGTACTCGTAAGGGTAGATCCCTTTTTTGTAAAGCAGGTCGCTGCCTTTTGAAATCGTTGATGTTATTTTCAATGCCTCCTTCGGTGTCGCTCTTACAAGCGAATCAAGGCTTCCTTCCAAAAAGTTCAAGCTGTCGATGAAACGCAGGCCTCCGACGGAGAATGTGATGTATTTCTCCATGTTGTTGGCGACGCATTTCACCTCTTTCTGCAGCTGCGACATTGCTTGCATCAAGTGGTGCGCATCGTAGCCCCTCAGCTTGTGGAATACAACTGGTATTGGGTCCGTCTGGGGGTTAATTCGCAACTTCTTATTGCATTCATAGTGCGCGGCTCCTCGAAACCTGCCAGTTATCCGGCAATGGTCCTTTACCGCGTCTCTGAAGTTTTTCTGAAGTAAAGGTTTTTCACAGTACTTACAGTTTTTCTGTGATTTTGCTTCCAACTGGTCTTTTTCATCTTCCAGTCTTTTTAGCCTTTGAACGCCCCATTTCTCCTTCTCTTTCTGCGCTTTGTAAAAACATTTTTTGTGGCCTTGCGCCCAATAACTCCATTTTTCACCTTCTTCACCTGCTTCTTCAATGTTCCAGACAGGCAAAGAATCCATGAATTCGTCTTTTATCAGAATTTTGTTGCAAATGTGGCAATCAGTTGCTTTATTGAATTTTATCCAGTCCTTCCACGTCATAACAATTGGTTCCGGGGTGGCGAAACTCTCTCTTATTTTCTCCTCTTCCTGCAGAACACACTTAAAAACTCCCCAACCACGTTTTTGCCCCTGTAAGTGTTCGAACCTACCACTTTACCATCGCTTCTCACAACAAGGTAAGAGTAACTGCATGCCTCGTGCCTTTCAGCCTTCTCTGTGTAGCTTGTTTGCATTCTCTCACGCTCGCAGTCCAGAATCTTTCTGATAATTGCCTCAAAGTCCGCGTAAATAATGAAAGGCATCTTCATCTGTTTTTTGAAGTTTTGGAAGGAAAGTATGTTTTCCCCCTCTTTCGGCATCTCAATCCTTGTCGGCCCGCCGTTTACACTGTTGCAATATTTTTTGTGACTCACAAGCAAGTCTGCTCTTGAGAAACCGGTTAAGCACATCATACAAAAGTGCTTTGCATTTCTGTTCTTGCTCTGATCGAATAGCAAAGTGCTTTCTCTTTTTACGTAACAGTAGTGCTGAATTTTCCCTTTCTCGATTAGCATCAGGTTAATCCACGGCACATTCGCTTGCTTTTGGCTTATCCGGTGCACAATCACACAATCGTTTTCCCAGCCAAATACGTTTATTGCGAGTTTCGGGTTTTGGGCCTCTAGCTCTTCTATCTCTTTTACCGGTGTTGGGAAATCGATGCCTGCGTAGTTGATACCGTCATTGACTGGATATTTGCTTGGTCTTTGCGGGTCTTTCCCATTTTTCGGAGGGAATAAAGCAGCTCTGAGTGCCCACTTCAAACATTCGTTATCCCTGTTTTTCACGTTCATTATTGCCTTCTTTTTCGCCAGTTTGGCTGGAAGAGGCAAATAGGTCCCTCCACGAAGTGGCTGATAGCGTGCAACATTCACATACATGATTTGTATCCTTTTATCCACCCATCCTGATCCCTTCTCGGACCAGTTTTCTATTTCTCCTTTTGCATTTTCAATGAATTCATCAAATTTTTGTTTTATCAGGTCCTCATCATTCCTTTTGAAAACGTGCGGTTCATCGTCTTTGAAATAATGCTCCATGAATTGTGTTTCATCGTTTCTTTCTATTGAGAACTTTACTTGTAACCCGAAACTTACTTTTACGCTGTTTAGCCTTTGGGTTTCTTGTCCTACCAAATCGGTGATCTTTTCTTTGTTTTCTCTTGCGAACTTCAAAAGATCTTTATTGTTTGGGTTCCTTTCGGATATATCCATTCTTGGAAATCATTTTGGGATATTTGGAACCTGTCATATAATGCGGTAAAATCAGGTTGTTTTTTCCTCCCTCGGTATTGGGCCGTAGAACATTTGCAGAACATCGGACAAATATCTTGCGGCAGCCATGTTGGCGTATACACTGCATGCACTTCTCCAATAGGAAAAATTTTCTGGTGTGCTTTTGTATATACTAGTGAAGGGCACATCCGCGCATATTGATTACAGACGTTGCAGCTTCGCTGGACCCACTATTTTGCCAAATTTTACTGCTGTGCTGTTGCATTACATACACATACATTTCTGGCGCAGCACTCGCGCAACTCTGTGCCCTTGTTGTAAATTGGTTGTCGAAAATTTGGTTTCGACAACTGCTGTTCTCACACACATATAGTGGGGGTTCTGGTTGCCGCCGAACGCACACAGTGCAAGCCTAACGCAACTCCGAATCTTCAGATGAGGAGTTGCGCTTGCGCTTGCACCGTGTGCGTGAGCGCTGCGCCAGAACCCTCACTATATATGTGTGTAAACTATGTATGATTATTAATTTTCCCCTGTACTTAGTTCTTATTCTTTTGTTAATATCTTTCGTGTTTGTAAAATTTTATATTTTGTGTATAGTAGGTCCACATCAGCCCTTCGGGTGCCAAATCCCCTCTACAACCTACTTATCAAATGAAGTTTACTTACTTACTATTATGCAATTGGTGGAGATGCTTTTCATGCTATGGTTGCCACAGAAAAAAGTTAGGAACATATTTTGGATTTAATTAAATAATATCTAAACCATACATAGGAAAGCATCAAAGACTATTTTCAATTTCAATCATATTAATCGAAATTTAACCGAAGTTGAGATATCAGAGTTGAAAGCTTTATATAAATACTATCATAAAAATACTGGCTATTCAAAATGACATGCAAATATGTCAAAAAAATGGACCTGACATGTAAAATCGGATCTGTTGGATTGATAGCAACAGGTACAATAGTGGAAGATGCAACATTAAACCCCATTGTTCTTGGGACAATACCAGGTGCTGGTCTTATTGAGCGCATTCACAGAAGCTAAAAATTACAAAAGAAAGATTGAGATGTGTAAATTCGCATACACTTCATACGAAAAAATATTGACTGACATAACGTCATTTCTGAGAGGATTAGAATTCGATGACGAACAATTTTTAGACTACATCAATATTGTTGATGAAATTATAATAGATATGTGTCCATTATACAACAAGTTTGAAGATAAATACAATAAATTGTTTACAACTGAATAAGATTAATTATTTTATTCCAATAATATTCATACATTAACATCATCATACAGTTTTTTTCAGACTTTGTTATTTTTATTTTATCAGTCAGTAAATCCAAAAATTCGAAAATTTTCTTTAAAATAAAATTAATGTTAATCATTCGTTTACGATCACCATTAATTTGTGGTAGTATCTTGTCTATTTTTTGGAAAATATCATGTATTCTATTATTTTGTACTGATATTTACCATCCATTTTTACTAGAAATATCATTTATTACATTTTCCAAATGATATTTTCTTTGGTAAACCGATTTCTTAACAAATCTATGTTTATTTTCATAAAAATCAACATATTCACTGGCTACACCACAACTGTTAACTGTGCCACAATTACAGTATATATTGGTGCCTTTGTTATTTATCATGTCTTGTTTTTCACAGCAAGGAAGGTATACTATTGATGGTTGTTGTAATTCTTGATCACAGAATGGACAATCTATATATTCCATTAAAAATGTTCATGATTGACTTGAACTATATGAACTCAGGTATTATAGGTCTAGATTTTATTTTATATATATTTATATTATGGAGTTCAATCTTAAAAATTATGAAGTGTATTCTTTTAGACTGGAAAAATACCTCGACAAAAAATTCTATATGGTTTTTAAAAAGGAGTCATTTTGGAAGAAACTAAAACAGTTACTATGTCGATAACAAATATATAGTATTATTTTAGTAAGAGACAATATGACATCCAAGTTTGGTTCTGCATGTTCTGTAGACAACAATATTTTTACGAGGATATTAAAAAGCATTTTAAAACAATAATGCGTCATAACAACAAACGCATATGGCAAGACACGTTAAGTCATCCATTGGTGAAAAACAACTGAATATGTTTCTAACACGTAAGAAATAAAGTGAGAACGATGACTCATTTCCGAGGGAAAATTCCTTATGTCATGCAATTATTATTATACATAATAATATTTGGAGATTGTATGTTGGTTCTGTTTGTATTGTTGTGAATATAATTCAATTAAGCACAAGGAGAATAAAGAGAAGTTCGAGAAGAGATATGAGGAAGAAAGCTATAATAGATAAGACCATAAACTGGCATTGGTTAGTAAAGCCTCTCAGCGTAATTGCGTGACATTTCTCTTCAAGTCTACCACGGGACTTTCCCTCGGAAGTGAGTCCTCAAAGTCACGAGACAGTCATATGATTTTTCCACCAATCATAGCGGTAAGGGTAAATTCCCCCTAAAAGATCAATTGTATATCAAGAAAATTCAGAAGGGCTTAGGTCAGTTTTGTTTTAAAATGGCTGAGAGTAGAAGACACTTATGACACTTGTTAATGTGGAAATTACCGATGGTTTTTACCATCAAAACGTGGCTTTCATATTCGCAGACTACTACAACTGAAGCAATGCCTTGGACACATGAAATAGACTGTGTTCGTAATACTTGTAAAATGTGACGACACGGCACAGTTGTGCTGGTCTTGAACTTCGCAACATTGAACATTTTAAGAGTCCCACAACGTGGGGACACATTAAACAATAAAATACAAAAGACATATGACTGTCTCAATTTTTGATGACTCATTCAAGGGAAAGTCCTGTAATAGACTTCCTGTTTTCCGAGAATCTGTGCTTGATTGAGCACTACACAAACCATATTATACATTCGAAAGGATATATAATATGCAATCAAAAAGTGATTTTCAAGCATCTTAAGCTATGTTAAATAAATACATTTCAAATGACGGGCTATTTTTTGATTTCTAGAGGGTTGGGAGACATGTAATTTGCTTACGAGAGGGCTTGACACGGAACATGCTCTGAGAGGCTCAAAAATTTGTTTTTTTGAGTTAAGGCCTGGCGAGGGTATTTTTTTGATTTGTAGAGGGGTGGGAAGGCTGATTTTGGCCCAATGTCCTAAAAAATGAATTTATACAACTACTCAGGCAGTGCCTACACACCTCTTTGTTGATGCCACTGTCAACACACTCATAGTTTCCAAAGCCTTGGATGCTACGATGTAGGTAGCAATCCAGCAAATAATGAAGTTCCCAACAGCTTGAAGGCGAACAAAATGCTTGCAGATGTGAAAGAACACTGGGAAATGTTTCAAAAAACAGTTTGTTGTCTATAAATGATATTTCATTGTTAGGAGAATGAGAGCTGTCCGAAAGCCTTTTGCTAAGAGCCGCCATGTTTTCAAATAACTAGCGAGGGTCACGTGGTTAGACTTAAACCTCCTTCCCAGGTATTTCTGCTTTCTGTAAACAAACGTGGCAGCCTACTGGAGAATCAAAACCAAAACTTTTTTCAAAGTATCCTGTTGAAAATGTTTTGTCTAGACTGGAGAGATCAACGTGATGTCTTTTCCATACGTACAAGGTCACAGCGAGGCCATATTGTGATAATATCTGCTCAACAATCAAAGAATTTCACACATTGAAGTGGCAACCTTTCCTGAAGAAGCTGCGTTGGATTGGATGTGCATCTCGCACCTTTTGTCGTTTAATCTAATTGCCTTTACAAAAGCTTCAACTGTGATCAAACGTTCTGTCGGATTTGAATTTGGAGTAACGACACGCTCTTGCGAGACATTTTCATCTCGTCGTCTCGTTTTTGATGCAGAAGTCTCGACTGCCAATTTTCTCTCGAGCTCTTGATCGTGTGTTTATTTCTCACGTGTGTTTTCTTTCTTCAAGTACTGGTATGTCTAAAGAGAAATCTGAATATGTTGTTGTTGATTGGGGAACTTGGGGAATCAATGTCCAGTTATCCACAAAGATCGTGGTCAAAGATCAACTCGGCGCTATAAAATAAGGAGATGCATGCTCGCTTCAGGGAATCAATCCAGTGACCAAGAGACCAGTCATGTTCGAAGGCGAAGTATTGGGAGTGTTTGGTGAGTACATGTAAAATTTAATTTTCCTTTTGTTTTTCATTTGAAAGGTGTTTGATGTCCGCTTCAATCCCTTTCCCCAAACTTGAAATAAGTGCGCAAATGCATGTGACTTGAGAGCGTGACAGAAATGCTGAGAAAAAAGCGTGTGAGGCCGAATCCTCTGAATTACAAGTCTTTTTCATGTAACGTCCCTTATTATAAAGCTTTGTTAATGGTACGGGTTTAGTTCCTTGTCTTTTCTGGGGTCTCCACAATCACATGAATTCACGGTGATCCCGTGAATACATGAACTGGACTCAAAAATGGCGGCAAATATCGTGGTCAATCTTGAAGCAGCTAATTACTGCAGAATTCCTGTTTCATTTTCTGTCAAAATGATTTTATTATTGGACAGAGAGATCAAATTTAAAACGCATTCAGCTTATCTGACTTGTTTAGAATTTGACCATTTTTTCTGGTGATTTCCTTTGATCGTTCATTTGACTGAGTGGTAGACTGCTATCTCTTTTTCAAATGTAGTTTGGTCTGACAAAAAACATTGATGGGCAGTTTCACTGATTGGCCTCTTTGTAACAAAAAATAAGGTGCCCAAAGACCTTCAGACTAGTTGCACAATGTACATGAGATAAATAAGAAATAATAGATAATAAACAACTGACATCATGTGAAGGTTTCAGTTATTTATTCATGGCAGCTATTTTCAGCAACAATAAACAACTGACATCATGTGAAGGTTTCATTTATTTATTCATGGCAGCTATTTTCAAAGCAGAGTGGAGTGAATACAAATTTCTTGAAGATGACTAAATAAACAAGCCAGGAGGCATCTAGTTACCTTATGAAATTGAAAGAGTACTGCCCTTCTTTCTCACTGTGTTTTTTAATGGGATCATGGTGGGTCCATGTCAGTTTTTAATATTATTACAGTCAAAGCTCTTCTAAACGACCACCTCGGAAATTCAAAAAAGTGGTCATAAGTAGAGCTATTAATGGAGTATGTATACTCCATTAAGGGATATAAATCATCACGTTGTTCAATGAATTGAAATTTTGCTGGTGAAGTTAAACAATTGATTTGCTTTGTAGGATCAAAAAGAGATGCTGAAAAAATGGTGACTTCTCTGGTTAGTCCTGCAGTCAAAGATGCAGAACAAGAGCCCAATATTGATGTGCCACACCCATGCTGGGAGTCAAGACCTTCCAAGAAAAAGCTTGAGGATTTAGAGAATACTCAACAGTGCAAAGAGCTGAGAAGAAAAAAGGCCAGAAAAGAGCCCAGAGAGAAAGATCAAAATCTCAAAAAGCCGTTGAGCAAACAAAAACAAACAGACCAGGAACCAGAGGTGTCTCGTAAAAAGAAAAGTGTGTCTAAGAGGAAGGTTGCTGATGCTAAAGATACCCAGGATCGTGGATTTCTTTCAGCAGCAAGTACTCAAAGGGTGCAGAATCTACTGGAGCGAAGGCAGCATGTGAATTGGAAACCTGAAGTAGTTGAGATTGAAGAAGGGGAAGACGAAAATAGGACCAACCAACCTGCCAGTTCACTGCAGCCCAAGTCAAAACCCCAGCCATCTGGCATACATTTACATGTAGCGCAGTCAGCTGTTCCAGAAGAGCCAGTCCAGATCAATTCAGAACCACAACCACGTCCAATAAATGTGTTAAAGTCAACAGACTCTGTCTCCAACTCGCAATCACAGCCTGCAGATACATTTCAGCAGAGAGATGTCCCCAACTTAATGCACCAACTTTTAGCAGACAAACAGTCTAATGGGTCAGAGAGTACTCCATTCCCACCACAGCAGTCATCAAACCTTAGCATTGCAACACGGTCCCCCTCTTCATCTCATTACAAATCAGCTTCACCTGTCAATCCAGCCTCAAGATTTCACTTCTCTTCAACACCACTGGGATCATCTCACTCAGCTTTAAGAGGTCGTCCTTTACCGAGCCATCTTTCCATGTCCAGTCCTCAACAGTTCATGAATTCCAGTGAAGTTTTGTCCTACCTGTTATCCCACAGCAAGAGTTCTCCATTTCTCAAAGTTTAAGCCATTGTTCTGACTATAATGTTTCAGATTTGGAAGGTCCTATTACTTATTCACCTCGTAACAGCAACTTGCATCAGTTGCAAACAGTACGAGGCCATATCTCCAGAGATGTCAGCTGGCACAGGACATCATCATTTTCTGAAGATGTCAACACCTCTTGCCCAAGTTGTCAACCTTTGCTGCAGTCACTCAGTAATCCACTTAGCAGTCTGGAAGCTGAAGTAGAGAAATTGAGGAGGAAGCAAAGGAAGGTATGGAAATTCATAATATCAGTCAAGGACCTTTTTAAGGGCTCATTAACTGATCTTTTTAATCCTTTGCTAAGGAAAATTTATCCTCACATATAACCCTGTCATTTTTAACTTGGAAAATATTATTTTTCAAGTGTCAGTGGTGAAGCAATTTCACTCCATCACTTCTTCACTTCCTGTTAGACATTTGAAACCCTGGGGGGAACTCCCATATGAGAAGATCAGGGATGCTCATCGGAAAATTTGAATTAAAATTCTAAAGGAGACTAATGGGAGTTGTTCGAGCTCATTAGACCCCTAAAAGATGTCACTTAAAACGGAATAGGTTCAGTTACATGTACTAGCCACTGTTGAAGAAAAGATCCCCCACACACTCTTGTAGACCTGATTCGCGTACTCGAGAGATCAGTGGAAATCAAGCTTAAAAGCAGAAATTAAATGAGAGCGTTCCTTTTAATTATTACTTCTTCGTGTGAAGGATACTTTGACAACTGAAAATGGTGATGTTTCATCGTCAACACCTACATGTACACTGTACTTTGCATTTTGTATAACACAAAGAAAAAACTAAAATGTAACTGAATCTGCATTTTTGTTGAATCATTTAAATTTTCCACGCTCAGGCTGATGCAAGTAGCTGGAAGTGAGATATCACCCTCCTTAGCAACACATGCAAACAAAGAATTATTATTCACAGATGGTTATAACTTAAGTAACTCTAACTGCCTGCAGTGACTAATGTGCCACTTTTTGCTTGTCTTTATTGCATGTGAATGTCTTAAGTAATGTTTATGCTATTCAAAGCTTACATTAAATAAACAAATGAGTTGCTCTCATTTGGATGTTAAAATAGGCCCTTTGCAGCTAAGCCATCACGTGACCTATTTTTCATAAAATTATGGGCTATAACTTAACGAATGCCAGAAATGGAAAAAGTATGTCAAAAATATCAAAATGGCCAAGTTTGAGGCCCCCATCATTAAAGAATGAGATTTTATGACAGTCTGAATTTTTAAAAGTATAAGAAGATTTGTATGGAAAAAGTTGTTGGAGAGCAAGGTCTTCCTCTCCAGCAACATTTTCCATACAAATCCTCTAAATTTTCCGAAAATTCAAACAGTCGTATAAACTTAGTCTTTAATGCCAGGGGCCTCAAACTTGGCCATTTTAGTATTTTCGATGCGCTCTTTTCATTTCTGGCATTCTTCAAGTTATAGCCCATAATATAAAAATTTCCTAGGACAAATTTGGTCACGTGACCCCAGCTGCAAAGGGCCTATTTCTGGCAGGTGTACAATGTATGTTAATACAGTTAGTAGGTTCATAGTCAAGTGATTTTCTTGTCTTTAAAAAAGTTTCTTGATTCTGTTCCAGTAACATGATTGATATTATATCAACAGGGAAAAGCAGTATCTGAAAATGAAGTGGTAGACTGAGATGACACAAATGAAGAGAGATTTAATGGTTGTACAAAGGTACGATGCCAATCGTGAACTTATTTTTGTATGAATGTTGTGTGATGTCCCTCAACGGTGGCATTGATTGCATCCAGTAACAGGCCAACAGATAATTGCCCATAGTAGAAGTTTTTTTTCCTAAGTTGGTTTTACTGGAATCATGTGCATGTGTTGTCATAAACGTTTGTAATTAACAGTTATAACCATCTAATATCCAACAAGTGAAAGTGAAGTAATTGTTCGATGAAAAACTCCCCCAATTTACATGCAATGAAAACTATACTAAACTAAAAATAAAAATGCCCC
>Ga0126339_10003788_pt1 | contig 11072 bp, 7 predicted proteins | sample OrbTmetagenome_2_FD_92532 | JGI IMG/M metagenome (GOLD analysis project Ga0126339, IMG submission 92532) | Coral microbial communities from Petempiche,Puerto Morelos, Mexico - Orbicella T R C metagenome | ecosystem: Host-associated > Invertebrates > Cnidaria > Coral | place: Petempiche,Puerto...
AAAAAAAAAAACGTAAATCAATTTGTTTTATCTTTTTTTTTTATAAATAATTTAAAAATTTAAAAAAATAAATTGATGTCAAAATTAAATAAAAAAACAAAAAAACTGTGAAAAATAAAACCTGAAAAAAAAAAAAAAAAAAAATCCAGGCTTGTACGGGATTTAAATTGAACCCATGAACACTACGAAGACTTGCACAGTGCACAACCAACTGAGCTATCAAGCCAATCTGGAGAATCAAGCATGTGGAATTTTTAGTTTCGAAGCAAGATCTCTTAACTGTTTTCTTATTTCTCTTTTTCCCCACATGTGCCTCATGTCATGTTATTAAACATCCTTTGTAATATTCCCAAGTGTTGCTCCTTCATTATATTTATTGTGAACATTAATTGCTGTCACAGCCCTTGTGAGGACAATGTTTATTCAAGTGCAGGAAACACCAAATCCAAACAGTTTAAAGTTTGTTCCAGGAGTACAAGTCTTGGATTCTGGTACAGTCAACTTTCCTAACTCACAGGCTGCATTTTGCTCTCCATTAGCGAGGTAAAGCTGTGTAATATTTTACAATTATTGGACGAGGTTTAGCAGAATATTGTGATTTGTCAGTGTCTAAATAATTGATCTACAAGACACTGACAAATCACAATATTTTGTGATAACTGAGTTCAATAATTGTTCTACACTCAATCACATCATGTTTTCATTTTAAATCACTCTATGACAGCTCAGGGAAGCAATCGGCCATTTTTCACCTGAGAGTGTGGTTACAATTGCACCTGAGCAGAATATTATTTGCAGCAAAACATATTTAGATGGTATTACACATGAGCAGAACATTATTTGTAGGTGGTTATTTGCAGGTCACGTGGTGGGCTCTCAGCAAATGAAAAGGAAGAAGAAATGCATCGAATGATTATTATTTATTGTACAGTTTTAATAGAATAGTACAGTCATACAAAACTACATGAAGGTCCAGAGTGGCATATTTTCCATTTCCTCAGTAGTAAGGACATTGATGATGTCATTTCCTGCTTTTTCCACTTTTGTTTGTGTAAACAGTCAGTTGTCTAGATTAATAAGAAGAAAATTACACAGTAGCTGGAAGAAATTATAAATTTTATATTTTTGTGTTGAGTTAAACAATATTATTTTGCACTCACTGCCGGAACACTTTTTTTCTAGTTAAAAACTACATTTGTGTTTGCAGAAGTCTATTCCGAATTCAAGGTGTAACAGGAGTAATGTTTGGACCAGACTTCATCACAGTCACAAAGGTAAGAAGAACAAACTCTTCTCCAAAAAGAGACACTGTATGTAACCAAAATGGCACTTAAATAATAGCTGTGGTAGATAAAGGTGAAGTCTGCATTTGAGCCAATTTGCCTGTCAGGCCGATGCTTATCTCCAGTCTCAGTAGCATGAAGTGACAAGGAGTATTTCTACTCCCTCCTGGATGGGATGCCAGTCGTTCGCAGCATTGCCCCCAGCATTAAATATCGCTGATACCCATTAATACATGTGGGTGGAGAGAGGTAGAGTAAGGGTAATTTAAAAGTGTCTTGCACAATCAGAATCTTGAACACAACACAATGTCCCCAGCCTGGACTTGAACCAAGACTGCTCAATCTAGAGTCTAGCACACTAATCATGAGGCCACTGCACCTCCCAGTAAATCAAATCAAATCATAACTATGACCAGTAGATAATATTTATCTTGTAAGGTTTTTTATTAGGATAAGGAATCTCATTTATTTAGTATCAAACCTTCAACTGTGGGAGAAAGAACGATACACTAATGAGCAGTAATGATCACTGTGATTAAATTTGACTCAAACAAAACTGCCAAAACTTTAAACAGCATGATGAATGATGAAATAATCAGTGATTAATTTTGTTGTTGTTGTTTTATTTTATTTTATTTTTGGTATCCTTTTTGCCACACTAATTTTTTCTTTTTTTGTGACTGACAAATTCACACAACATGGAGCTAATGATATTTGTTTGTATAATGTTCTGTGTTTCTAGACTGAAGATGAAGTTGACTGGCCATTGTTAAAACCTGACATATTTGCCTCCATAATGGATTTTTTTGCCAGCAATGTTCCAATTCTCACTGAAGACCAACCAGCAAGTGACACAGGTGACACTACTGTAGTATAAATAATTTACTAGCATTCCATCATGAATGCCGTTGTCTTATAACTTGTTGGAGTAATTGTAAAGAGCATTTAGATAAAGTTTCGAATGACTAGTAGATTCATACTAAAACAATGAGATTGTTAGCTCTAGATTTCTCAGTTCTCTGTGTGATTGTTGATGAGGCCCATCACGTGTTAATATAAATCTACTAGCATTCTATCATGAATGCCGTTCTCTGATTGGCTCTGCTACTCACTATCTATTCTGTTGTAGATATTGAGTACTTAGCACAGCAGCGTGCGCTGGGGGCCACTTCTTTTTGTTTTCGAAGAGGCTTTGAAGAGGATTTACATGTACATGTAGATTAAAGTTTGAATGGCTGCTAGATTTGTACTATAAACATTTAGATTGTGAACTCAATATTTCTATGCGTGATACTTGACTCGGGCTTTGCCCTTGTCAACTGCAGTATCATGCTATTATAGAAATCGCGAGCTCACAATCTAATTGACAAATAGACATCTTGGGCTAATAACCTAATTGTTAGATTTAATTATAATTTTATGGCTAGTTCACTGCTCACTGGATACAGCAGTCCTGTTTCTATTCTTGGCTTGGGTCACTGTGATGATTGTTCTTGGATGACACACATTACTTTCACAATGCCAGTGGCAATTTACAAGAGTATTATTTCACTTAGTACTGCTGAGTGCGATATATATCAACTATTTGTAAAGATGTTAAATAATACATGTAGTATTAGAGACAGCCTAACGAGCTGCCATTTGACTCAAATGCAGACAATAACCACAGTAGATAGTCACACACTCAGGTGTTTGGACATTAATACTTACAAATTTAATAATTACTGTAACAGTTGACAAGAAGACTGTGAACTGTACATGTAGGTTTCTGACCAGCAACTAATATTTGCCTATTGATGAAATGTTCTAAATTTTGATATTAAACCAAAAAATTAGTTGTTCTTATAATCTGATAGTCTAGCTGAATAATTGTGATGTTGTGTTTTTTATTATTTTTTAGCCATTACTGATGATGACGATGAGACTGTTGCAATGATCAAAGAATTGTTGGAAACAAGAATCAGGTAGTTTTTCACTAATAATCTCTTATTAATTTTTATAAGAATTTGTAACCTCGATAACAGCAGCTGGTAATGAGCGTAAATAATTTATTGCATGATAGAAACTGAAGTGAAGTTCCAGTCTTGTCTTGCTAACAACTGTACCATTCTATATCGGTTTGACAAAAGGAGTGTCTGCCATTGAGATGAACATGTGCAACTATTAGCAGAAATAAAATGATGATGATGAATGATGATAATGCTTGTCACAGCTTTTCTAACATTTGAAGAAAACTGCGACATTCTGCCTGGAGAGTGGAGAGTTTGTGCGTTGATAACTGGACCATGTATTTGAAAAGTAATTATTATCAAATTGCCGAGGAGATAGCATATACAAACTGTGAGATTCATCAAATTGTCTTTCGTTTTTCTTTCTTTCTTTCTTTCTTTTTTTTTCTCAAACAACTGTTTAATTAAGTATTGATGAGTTGAACTGTTGCTGTTCAACAGACCTACTGTCCAAGAAGATGGAGGGGATATTCTTTTCAAGGTTTGTAGAAAGTTTGTGTTTTATGTTCAAATTGGGCACATGGTCTACAGAAATGACGCCAGGCTCTTAGAATTGCAGAAGTTTAACTTTCGTTGAGTAATTAATGATCATTGATGGTTCAAGTGCAGGAACCACTATCAATGGATTTGGTCAAATTGACCTTGACTAGAAAGAACTTGCAATTTTTGAAGCGTGGCTTTAGTCTGGAGCTCCTTAGGAGGATATCTCAGATATATAAAACTCAGCTCTAGACAATATAGCCCCTGTATTATTATGACCCAGAATTGTAAAAAGAATAGGCAGATGAGTGTAGAGGCACGGTGACCTCACGGTTAGTGCACTCAATTCCAGATTGAGCTGTCCGGGTTTGAGCCCTGACCAGGGACATTGTGTTGTGTTGTTGGGCAAGACACTTTACTTTCACACTCTCTCTCTCTACCCAGGTGTATAAATGGTAGTGACGGATTTAATGCCTGGGGTAACCGTGCGATGGACTAGCATCCCATCCAGGGGGGAGTAGAAATACTCCTAGTCGCTTCATGCTACAGAAACCAGAGATAAGCACCGGCCTGGTGGGCCACTTGGCTCGTATGCAGACTTAGGCCGATGAATGAAGTCAATTAGTATATTTTGTCAAAGAATTTATTTTGTGACAGTCTGCAAGACATGTAATTTACAAATGTGATAAGCTACATGTAGTTTCCACCTCGTGACCTTTGTATTCGCTGTTCTAAAAACTTCGGCAACAAAACTAGAAGAGTTAAAGTTTACTAATTCATGGCATTTAAAAATATTCTTATCAACTATGCTATTTCATTTCTGTAAATACACCTAAGGAAAACAGAAATCTATCTACGTTTCCGGTCTGTCGGTATCCGTTTATCGATGTTCAACTAACCCTAAAATGATTGATGCTGTCGCGTGCGTGCGTTGCGTATCCTAATTTTCTCGCTTAAAACCGCAAGCCAAGGTTACCGCGGCCAAATAATCGTCGGCAGAGTGGCGGCTCTCTCCACTGTCCGAGTCATAGGGGGCTTGGTGCTCGGTCACGCGGTTGTTAACAGGTGAAGTACTGGAGCTGAGCGGAGTGCCTGTTGAAGCTGATTCACGTGGGTGGACAATCGCACTGACTGTTTGTGAAGCAGCAAACGGAAAATTGGTATCTCCGTTGAAAACGTCTGATCCAAGCACACCCCAGGGCGGGAACACAGAAGGGCTGCCTGCAAACGGAGCGTAGACTGGACTCCATGACTTGAGAGGCGTTTGATGAATTGGCGGGAAAACAGCGGACAACGGCTGGGACATGGCCGGCAGAATGACGTCACGGTTGTCTGGCCTCATTTTGGAACCAGGCATCGGTGGGGCTGGTTTATTCTTTATTTCATGCTTTCTCCATCTCGCGCGGCGGTTTTGGAACCAGACCTGAAGAGCAGAACAGTGAAAGAAGCGAGCGTGAGGAAATGCGCACATCGCTTAAAGTCTGCGTACGAGCCAAGTGGCCCATCAGGCCGGAGCTTATCCTGGTTTCTGTAGCATGAAGCGACTAGGAGTATTTCTACTCCCCCCTGGATGGGAGGCTAGTCCATCGCAGGGTTGGCCCCAGCATTAAGTTCGCCGGTACCCATTTATACACCTGGGTGAAGAGAGGCAGTGTGAGAGTAAAGTGTCTTGCCCAAGAACACAACACAATGTCCCCGGCCAGGGCTCGAACCCGGACCGCTCGATCCGGAGACGAGCGCACTAACCATGAGGCCACCGTGCCTCCTTCCCATCGCTTATGCGTACCAAAAGTCATTAACATTCAAAATGTTGATTGCAAGTTTTATGCATTTCACAGCAGACAGTTGACAAGTATAAACAAAACCATCGATCATGCTCGACATTACTAATCTAACTTAATCGAACGATTGGGTTCTCGATACATGTAATCGAACTCAATCGAACAAATCAAAAAATCGAAAATCCATCCTTAATACCACCAGATATTTGAACAGTATGCCTTAATTAGTAATTAATCTCTTGGTATGGAAAACACATTGATAAGAAACCTACCATAAAATCGAAAAAATCCTGGAACATTAAATTTAACAGAGAATTGAAAGTTCATTTTACTTCACTGTAGTTCGTGAATTGTTTCTTTTAGCTAGCTTATGGAATTTTTAATAATGTTAGAGAGCACACGAGCGACGTCGCCTCCTCCCATTCTCCTCGCGACTTAACCGTTGGTTTTTGTCGACCATTGTTTTTCAATCACTATGCTATCTAGCCTCAAATCGAACGTGATCGAACCTAATCGAACTAACGAACTCAATCGAGCCCGATCTAACGTAATCGAACGTGTAACTTCCTAATTGTCACGATTATTATTCAAAGTGTCATGGTAAAGAGATGTAGTACTTCGAATTCAGTCCGCAGAAGACTGAGAAATGATTTCCGTCAAACCTAGCAACATTTTCGAGGTGGGCCATAGATTCCAACTGACTTTAACTTTTAATAGTTGTGACAAATTCTTACCAACAACAATTGAAATTTGAAAGAAACCACGCAATAGATAACTTTAGTAAAAGTTAGCCCATTAAAGATTTTCATTCGTGGCTTGGCAAGTTACGAAAGAAAAAGTAACAGCCACGGATGTGAGTAGAAATTCCCTTACGTTTGATAACTTATCTTCAAAGCGGCTTGCGCGCCAATCATTCAATCGTCTTACCTGAATCCTGGCCTCTCCGATGTTAAGTTCGCGTGCAAGGTCCTCGCGGATCCGGATTCCCGGGAACTTCTCGTTTTCGAATGATTCCTCCAGGCGATCGAGTTGTTCGTTTGTAAACGCTGTCCTTCGACGCCTTTGTCTCGATCTGTCATCTTAAAGAAAGAGAAGTTTTAAGTTGCTTTTACGACGTGAGCTAGATATATGCTTGAAGCAAGTACGCTGTTTATACTGACATTAGGTGGTGTCGGTCTGAATGAGATACCTAATTTTTTTTACTGGGGAGAGAGACGTGCATTCGTTTCGGCCTTCTCAATAAATTTAAACCGTTCTTCAAGCAAAGCATGACGAACGATCGTTGAAAATTGACGGACGTAAATTGACTTAGAGAGCAGAAAACTTCAGAGCACTGCATGCTGTTCGTTTTGATCAATTCTTCTTTCAAACAGATATTTCTATCCTACTGAAAAACCTAAAACTTGCCGATCCCTTGTGTTTAAAACCATTAGTTACTTACATTCACTTTCCGGCGCCGGTCTTTTCGAGTTCTTTCTTGAAGTCATGATGAAACCAATGAAATTTTGAGTTCCGTGGATGCAAGTAGCGAGCAGCGTTCTCAAAACAGCGATAAGTGAACAACAGAGAGACTCGTTCTGTTTTAAGGCATGTGACGCGCGTTGTTCAATAAAAGGGCGGACACACAAAGTTAAACACAATAAACGTGTTACTGACTTAATTAGCAAACATTTCTCGCCCCCTATTGTTCCTCACTTGTGAGATTTACCGTTGTTATGCACTAACTTGAACCTAAACTGAACTTATTGTTTTCTATTGTTTGGGTTCAACTTGCAAACTTTCTGCACACATCTAATGTGTTTGTGTTAAATTTTTTTAGTTGACAAAATCGTCCAAGTTTATATCGTCTGTTCTCTAAGTTATGATCAAATTCTTTGTAATCAAGTTTAAGTGGTCGGAAATCAAATAACTCGCGTTGAAAATGTATTTACGCGCTCACAGTACTAAGTAAATGCTTTGTTCATGTCTCAAATTATTTCACGCTAGTCTTTTCCCGACACTCCTTTCCTGGTTTTTCTTGGTTTTAGCGTCACTCTCGTTAATTTTAACCACATCAGTGATTAGGCTCTGGGAAAAAAAAAATCGTTTCCGCTTTCACATGCAAATACACCTCTGCCTACTTTTTCCATTATAGCTTATACAATACCTTGAGAGGGAAACTTTTTTCGCGTTTTTTTTTTTTTTCTTTTTTTAACCCCCAAAAAGAGTTTGCTTTGAAATCTAACATTTTTCAGAAAGTGAAACTATTCAAACTAATATCTTAAAAAGCGCGCGAGTTATTTACAAAAAAAGGTTTTTCAATAAACGTCAAAGAACAGTTAGGTGTCATAATCCTCATACGGCGTCGACTTTTTGCGCGAAATAGCTTCATCCGAGAACTCTTACTACAAGACCCTCGTTGGCATTGTTTTTTTTTGTTTACAGGCCATTTCGCAGTTTCTGTGCTCGATTCGGTTCGCTCTTCCATCTTTTCTATCACTCCGTACTGTGGCCATGAAACGTGCTAAAAATAAAGAGAATAGTCCATGGACAGCGAAAAATCAAAGCCAGGACCTAAGAAGAAGTCAAAAGCGGAATTTCTCGAGGGCAAGAAGAATCCTTTCGCCAATAGTGACATGGGATCATGCATATTCGTACCCATACTCTTTCCACGCTTATTTCTCTTGGTTTTTCCTATTTATCACGCGCGGCGAAGACTGCTCTATAAACGCACGCTGAAGTTCAACAAGGAGAACGTGATTGTCACACTACTATATTGCCTTGGAATCCCCGCGAAAATCATTTCGCTCGCTGTGAACGCTAGGGGTGCCATAATTTCATTGGTTGGCGGCAAATTCTGTTGACATACATCCGAGTAAAGGCGTGACATGTTTACAACTCTTCATCGGCGATAAAACTCGCACTAGTTTTTCGCGAGAATACCATCTCTTTAATTTTGAATGAATGAACAGGGTACGTAGGATTGTCAGGTTTTCACGCAGTTTGGCCAGTGTGTCAGGGATATTTTTATATCATGGCTATTTCTCTTGTGACGGCCGCGAACGAAGGGGCTCGGCAAGTTATTCGTTTCTGTAACTTTACGGGTCTATAAACACCAAGAATACAGAAAAACCCTAACACACTTTGAGAGATTGATGCTTGCTGACTAAAACTGTGCAGTACTTACTTGCGTTTGATCTGTTGATACACGATTAATTCGGCCGAATGATGACAATCGTTTGTTTTCCGTTTCCGGGCGTCTTTCTTCTCAAGAAAGGCACGGCCAAATTAGCGGATTTTTTTTTTTTTTTTTCCGAATACTACAGTTCATAACCTTTCTATTGATATGAAGTTTGTCGTAGTTTCCCTAAAATAACACAGGTACGAATGTTTTTTGTTCTATAGGACACTCACGAAAGTATTGCCAGTTTTCAAGAATTTTAGCTCACAAGACCTAGAGACTTATTTGTTTGATTGTTTTGCAGGGCTTCCATGATGGTGTCGTGAAGCTAAAACTGCAGGTCAGTGAACTCGCATTAATTTCTGTTGTCTTCTTTGTTACCACGACAAAATTAATACAGTTATTTTGACTATCTCTTTAGCAAGAGTGAGTACAAATAAAGATTGATGGTATTGCCTATCAGTAGCGTACTAAAGCTGGTAACAGTTTATCTATATGAAAAAGGTTTTGCGGGCTAAAATAGTGTGCCCGTAATGTAATGATGAGGCAGCTGGGGGTCTGAGACACAGCCTAACCTCTAATGAACGGAAGCCTTTGGGCCAACTTTTGATTGTACCAAAGACGTCTTTAAATCGGTGTTAAGTTAATGGAAACATTTGTATACACATGCGGATTTTTAGGCCAAGTTCACACCAGCGACAAAACGACATAAGAAGGACGTTGGGTCGTTATGTTTGCAATTTGAACATCCTGACATAGTGACATAATACCAACGTAACAGCATGAACATAACGACAAATGGGAAAAAACCGATCTTTTCCTAAGCCTGGTTCACACTAGCGACATAACGACATAACGACATCGTCACGAACGACATAAAAAGGACGTTATCTCGACGTAAAAAGGACGTTATGTTTGTAGCGTGAACATGTAGACATAATGACATATTAGCAACATAACAGCATGAACATAACGACATAAAGATAAAACTGATCTTTTCCTTATGTCGTTATGTCGCTAGTGTGAACCAGGCTTTAATCCGTTTGTGTTGATGTTCACATTGCGACATAAGCTATGTATGTCGCTACGTCGTTATGTAGCTGGTGTTAACTACTTAGTGACGAAAGTAATAGGCCATTTCCTAGTTGTCTTTTACCTCTATGTCAAAACGAGGCTTCATACGAAACCATTCAAATGAAAATGAGTTTCAACAACCGGTTCATTTTCATGCAAACTCATTTTCATATGAAAGGTTTTGAACGAAGACCCGTTTTGAAACAGAGGCCCAAGGTAACTCGGGCACGGGCCATTCGTGTTTGCTTTGGTTTTGTATTTCTACGCCGAGTGATTGGCTTTCAAAAAAACGCGCCAAGCTTTGCCACTTTTTCAACCAATCAGAAGCTAAACCAAAACCAATCGCACGTGAATATCGTGCGCGTTTTTCCGTACTTCACGACTGCAAGAATTTTTCATCAGTTCATCTACAGGATTGTTTCTCTCCTTTGTGGTACTTACGGCATTCAAATGAAAATTGCTCAAACGTAAATTGTATCCGAATTCGTCTTTGTAGGTAAAATTATAACTTCTATTTAGTCTACACATTAGCTGTCAAGCTAGGGGCCTAGAAGACCTTCTTGTTTGGACTCGCGTTTAGTTAAGTCTAAATGAGACCAAAACAAGTCAGAAAGATACCGACTGACAGTAGAGAAATGCGTTCGATTTCCCCGGGATTTGGGGATGGGGAGGGGGGAACCTGAAATTACTGAGATTACATATTACTATGTTTGCCCTGTTACCTTGCAGGGTGCTTGCTCTAGTTGCCCAAGTTCGATTGTAACTCTAAAGAGTGGCATTGAAAACATGATGCAGTTTTATATCCCTGAAGTGGTTGCTGTTGAAGAGGTAAACGTTGATCTATTCATTGCGCATGTTTGTACTTAAAACAGTGTTTAAGGCCCCATCCACACTTCTTCGCCAAAGAAATTTCACAACGCAGCTTTATTTCTCCAGTTAGGCCTATCGTCCACACTAATTCGTCACGAAAACGGAACTTTACGAAACGCTCTTCAAACCGGGGGAATTTGAAAACCCCGGCCTTGCTTTTTAGTGTAAACGGAAAAAAATTTGAAAACGGAACTTTTCGAAAACGATGACATCACAATAGTCATGTGATTGACCTGCCCAAGTCTTCCTCAAACACAGATCCAAAAAGACCGGTGACAGTTGCGTCTTCATTGGATTTTGCCGGCGTAGTGTGGACGGAAAACATTTGATGCGTTTTCAGAGTGAAACCGCCGTTCTCAAATTTCCCCGGCCTAGTGTGGACGGAAAACATTTGATGCGTTTTCAGAGTGAAACC
>Ga0126339_10003789_pt1 | contig 11068 bp, 5 predicted proteins | sample OrbTmetagenome_2_FD_92532 | JGI IMG/M metagenome (GOLD analysis project Ga0126339, IMG submission 92532) | Coral microbial communities from Petempiche,Puerto Morelos, Mexico - Orbicella T R C metagenome | ecosystem: Host-associated > Invertebrates > Cnidaria > Coral | place: Petempiche,Puerto...
AGCATGAAGCGACTAGGAGTATTTCTACTCCCCCCTGGATGGGATGCTAGTCCATCGCAGGGTTACCCCCAGCATTAAGTTCGCCGGTACCCATTTATACACCTGGGTGGAGAGAGACACTGTAGGAGTAAAGTGTCTTGCCCAAGAACACAACACAATGTCCCCAGCCAGGGCTCGAACCCAGACCGCTCGATCTGGAGATGAGCGCACTAACCATGAGGCCACCGCGCCTCCCTGAAGTGAAGTAGAAAACACATAAAAAAAAGAGTTGAACTTCTTTAGACCAACTGGGTCATAGTTCTCGGTGTTTAACTCTGGTTTTTGTAACACAAACTGACTAGGAATAGCACTACCCCCTCCCCCCCGCCCTTGATGAGATGCTTGTTCATTACAGGTTACTACCCAATGTTCTGTCAGGTTGCTCCAACAATTTGCCGTTACCCATTTATACATCTGGGCAGAGAGAGACACTATGAAAGTCAAGTGTTTTGCTGAAGGACACACAACACTGGACAAGTTTCATGGTACCCTGAAACAGCCTTGTTTTTGTTGTTTACCTTCACATTTGTGTTTGTTTTTAGCTTTCCTGGTAATTAAGGTATGTTGTGGGAATATTGTTGTGCTGTTCGTTTAATTTAAGGCTACATTACATCAGTTTCAACTCTGTTCCTCTTTTTCACAAGAATAATTAACAAGTAGATTATGAGCTCAAAATTTCTATGAGATGATAGTTGATGAAGCCAATCAAATGCTCTAGTAGAATACCCAGTAAATTTCCTTTAAATAACGGATCAGGATCCCATGTTAATTTACGGTGTAGATTCCATCAAGCAAGTAAAGGAAAATATCTGTCATATAAACCATAAAACTCACACTTAAGTTAAATTACATACACTGAACTGTCATTTGCAATGAGACATTGTTTAGGTACACTTATCATATTTTTCAACAATTTCCAGCTTTTGAAGTCCAGTAATCGAGAATGTCCTTTTTTTGTCTTCTCAGGATTTAATTATCCAGTAACATTTCTAACATGATGTTCCTCTAAAACTTTGGAAAAATGACAAAATGAGGTCACTTTGAAGACAACCTACAGCCATTCCACACGAATGGCTGATAGAGGACAATAGGTCAGCCAATCAGATTGCAACATTAGCATTAGTGTACACGCAGAACTACACTTAAAGAATTTGGTTACCATGACATCCGCACACAGTAACATCTTACCGCCAACAAAAAAGCTGTCTTTTAGGTTCACCGTGACACCATCATTAACCTGTTAAAGAACAAAATTAATAACAAAAAAGGATGAGAAACTGACTACACTTTCTGCAAGTTTCTCAACTGCTGACATTTTCAACAGAAAGCACCTTGATATTTTCTACAACAGTGACCCAAAACACTCAGTAGCCAAACAAAAATGCACTCTAAAGTACTAACGTACACTAAGTATTCCATTGTCGGGAAATTATTACATGCAATACACAAAATGACTGAATGGAATGTGATACACTTAACTGACAGTCTCATAGTGCAAACGTGATCAGTTTTCCAGCTCGCCTGAAAGGCTACGGACTGTAACTGACTTGAGAGCTAACCACTAAGAGAAAGTTCGAGCTTGATGTCTCATTGTTGACTTTATTTTGTGAGCATGACCACAACGTTATTGTTACAAATTATAAAAATAAAGGCTAGAGTGTAGGTCATCAGATGTAAGTAATTTTACTAGTAAAGCCTTTAAAATTTACAGAATACAGAACAGCATTTCCCAAGGTCAAATGACCACAAAGGTTCAAGTTAATATTTAATATTATTCAAGTAATAATAATATTAATAGTTATCCCAATCAGTTCTTTTAATGTTTCATACCTTTCTGGCCAAGTGCCCCCACATACCAGTGACAGGTTTACGATACACATTAACTGCTGGGGCAATAAAAACCTAAAAAAAAAATCAAGATAGTTTACACACCACATGTCTCTTTCCAGATTTATAAAGCAAATTCTTTTAAATGCTAATATATTATCTGGGACAAATAACTATAAATATATTACCAGCCAAAGTCAGTGGAGGAAAAAGTCATCTGAGAAAATCATTGAGCCACAATGCCAACACTCGGTTATTTACTAAGTATTGTATCATTCAGTCATGCAATAAGCCTCTTATTATTGGGACTAATGGTCTTTCCCATTATGAATCCCACAGCACACAATCCATACTGACAAGGGCTGATACACTCCCAGCAAGACCCTTGTGTTTGGTCAATAAGATTCATATAGACTTTCTAGGGTCCAACATTCCTACATTGAGAACCAGTACAAGAATATTATGTCTTGCCAACCATGTTTCAACACAAACATTCCTCTTGATCCATTCAACAACTAGCCATGTGTGCCTTGATTAATCAAAACTCACCTGAACAGGAATTTTCAGCTGAATAACAATCTGCTCTATCTTGAACTTGAAGTCTGCCACAGTCAGCTTTTTCTTATGAATTTCAATCTGAGAAAAAAAGTGGAAAGAATAATTTAACACATCTGTTATTTTGTCCTCTCTGAAAACAATGCAGAATGTGTCTTGCAAAGTAGTCTGAGAACTGCACACATTGTGCAGTTTTAGAAAATATCGATACCCACCCTAAGGAAGGTTAACAGAAATTCCAAGGGGGAGGGAGTCTCAAAAGTCAAAATTTTTAAAGTAAAGTACAGTCCAACCTCCAGTTGCGACCACCTCTCATAAGTGACCACCTCTCCTCAGTGACCAGTTTTCCAAAATACCAAAAGTTTCTCAGTCAAATCAGTATATTTGAAATCTCTTGTAAGCGACCATCTCTCGCATGCGACCACGACCACTTTTAGAACTAAAAGTTTGAAATGTTCTATTGATTTTAACCTCCCTTAAGCGACCACTTGACAAGTAATAGAGCGTAAATTGGATACTAAGGTGTTGTAACATTATCACGTTCCTGGGTAGTACAAGAGACAAAAATTTCTCAATGGGAAGTACCAGATTTTTTTCTCGAAATTGATTTTTCAGATGAATAAACATTTAAATCATGAGGTAAGTCGTTGCAGTTACCATAATAAGGTAACTGCAGAGACTAATATGGTAATATGCTAATGAGGCAAAATTTTGACTCAATATGGTCTAAGCTCTCCTGAGCAACCACCTCCCGTGAGCAACCTGCTAAGCTTGACATTTTGGGTGGTTGCTTAAGGGAGGTTCGACTGTATGAAGCTAAACTGGAATTTCCAGAGGGGTGGGTGGAAGGGGGGGTCAAACTAAAAAGCTTTCCATGGGAGGGTTATGGATATTTTCTGGATCAACACTATTGTGACTGCAGCATCATGAACTTCCAGGAAGGGGGTACTCCCTTGCATGGCCTACACAGGGACATGTGGCCAGACATGTTATGGTTTTTAGCCCAGCAGTGCCCCAAATAGGGTCTATTATTTGATGCAAGTCTTTCCTGAACAGCGAGTCACTGTCATTCTATAGTCTATATAATATGTTTTATTCAGCATAGAATTCAGCAATAGGCAGTTTGCATGATATGAAGGTGTCATTTGATGACAACTACCAAAATCCTTCCCTTTTTCTGTTTCTTATGTTAATTGGGGCAATTGTTGTTTAAACCTCACTGGGACTTCAAAATTTAAATAATAAAGAAAAAATGAAATGAATTCTGGTAGTTGTAGACAAATGATGCTATTGTGCAAATCTGCTATTGGAGATCAGTGACATTTGTCAATATTTAGAACATCAGCAAGCAAAAATGAGCTAAGCTGAGTGCTAGAGATACAGCTCACGTGGGTTGAGTGTTTTTGTTGGATTATGAACTCATGCTAAGATTGTTTTTCATCATACTTCTTCTAAGGTTAAATGTTAGCTTACTGTTCGAACATACCTGGTTTGTGAAAATTGCAATCTGGCAAAGACATACCACAAAAAAGAAATTACTCAATGTTGAAATAACTCAAATTCATTTTAATTATTTGACATGTATATATACCAGTTATGCAACGCTTTTGAGTCATATACCACTCCAAAGTGTTGCATGACTATTTTATACCATGACATAGAAAATACAATGGCCTAAACAACCACTGCGACATATACATGGCGCATAATGGGAAGGGTTGAGTTTAATACTGTTGAATATACAACAGCTTTCCTGTATTCCAATTGGCTGTATTTTCTATGGCATAGTATAAATGATGGTAAAGGCCACAAAGTCACTACCACTTCTAAATAAAATTTACAGTCAAACCTCTCTCTGTGATCACCTCTCACAAGTGACCACTTTTCCAAAATACCAAAATTTGGCTTGTTCAATCACTATAGTTGGAACCTCTGATAAGCAACCAAGTCTTGTAGCCCACTGTGATCACTTTTAGGGCTGACTGTTTGGAATTTTCTATTGTTTGTAACTGGTAAGTGAACACTTCCCATGATTTGATCTCACTACAGGCTAACTGGGTCAAAAGATACCCATCAGTCATGATCAGATGATATTAAAGGTTGTTCTTACATGATATCATTTCTCATATCTGATGTTTATCACTGACTATTGGTTCATTTAAACATTGTCAGGATTACATCTTGGAAATCACACAGGATTCACTGTGATCTTTTAGAATTTTCACCAGTTCTCAATAAATTTGAACATTAATATTTATCCAGCCTCGATCAGAAACAACTACAGGCTATAACTCAAAATCCAAATCCCCTGTGACTTCTTGTAAGCGACCTGCTACCATGAGCAACCACGTGATTGGCATTTGGGGCGGTCACTTACAGGACGTTCATCTGTATTGTTCCTCCACTTTGTGACTTAGTGTACAAATCAAAAAATCAATGGAAAATCTTCAAACAACTGATAATTACCTTGTAACCACTGTCCCAAAGCTCTTTCAATTTTGGAACAACTTCTGGATAGAGAATTCTGAAATGAGGAATAGATCTTTGAAACAGCTGTATACATATATCTTAATAGATGTGTTAGTGTGTAGTATCGCTGTATATTTTTATAAGTTGTGCTGTATTTTGATGAGCCTGTAGGGCGAGTCAAAATACAAACAATGAGTAAAAATGTAAAGCGATACTACACACCAGAACATTTAATAAGAGATTTATTATCAAACTGCTGTAGCCAATAAATTTATCAATGAAATAAGGAGAGTGTGACAGTTTGGTGTGTTCATGCCAACCTGTACAACAAACAGATAACTGTACAATATCGCTGTATATTTGTACTGTTATTTGGACGGTATTTGCTGCAGTCAGATAATAAATCAGGATATTGACAATATTTGTTGGCTTCACGTGAACGTGAATATTTGGGGGGGATGCTTGTCTTTTCCCTATCAGCTTTTCCTTACCCTGCGAGTCAAGAGATTCCCCTCTCTTTCTGCTCGGTGAGAGACAAGAGGGAACCTCTACTCACAACTGTTCGATTTCCTATTGAGCATGCCCAAAATACATCAGCATGTCCCATGTGTTGTGCTATGTCATGGGAAACATTTATAGGCAATCAAATTTTTAGTCATTTCCGGATCTTTCCAGATCAGTAGTGGTGAATTACTTGAATTCTGGCTTTTCCAGACCACGCTGTTCAGTGTGCGATTTGCAACCTGCAAGAGCTGTAGATAAACAATTTTTTTGGGAATAATTACAAAATGTTAAAAGCTTAATAACCTGCCTATCAACTATCACATCATGGTCCTTTGATAATGAACAGCTAGTTGTAAATATGAATTAATGTACGGCAATAGTTTCTGGAACTGGGCAAACAAAAACTAGTACTTTTATTTATTCATCCCTGGTTGTGGACGGTGGCCGATCATAGGATTGAACGATTGTGAGCAAAGGTTCCCTCTCATCTCTAACCCCAAGCAAAAAGAGAAGGGAATCTCTCTCACACAGGGTAGCTATTTCTGAGTCACACACATGAGATTTTTATCCTGGGAGAGCTAGGATTTTCGAAGAGGACCTAATCCCTTTTCGAAAGACATCCAAAACTTTCTGAGGATGTTTTAAAGATCTCCAAAGTACCTACCACATTACCCATTCTAAGTCCCAGGATGTGTTTCACCAAAATTAAAATAATCACTAGTTTGAACTTTACTTAATACACACTTTTCTTTTATTCCATTGGTTTGAGTTTACATATTTAGAGTCGGTTAAGGCAGTAACAGCTTAATGTTTCAGCTCTGCATGAGACTTTGGTTTGTAGGCAGGAATACACAGGATCAACATTTTTGACCTGCAGTTGTGAGACTCACGCCTAATCATAAATGCGTGAAACTTGGCAGGTACATTGCCTGAAGAGCAGGCTTTTAGCAAGATGGGCATGCAGACGTCCTGTGGACAGCCACTTATTAAAGAAAATCCTTTTATTTTTCATGTGTTGCCCAATAAATTGTTTAGTTGAGCACGCCCTATATAGCACATTTTGGACGGTCACTTTTCAAATCCTGGCTAAAAGCCAGATGATGAGGCAGCATTAACAAAGCACTAGAATTTGTGATATCTTTAGGGAAGTAATTTGTGAGGAGATAAGCTGAACAGGACTACAGCAATTAGGGTCTGGTTAGAGCAACATCAACAGGGAATGCAGACTCTCTATGCAATAAGGGCTGTGCACAGGTGTCCAGAAAAATAAACCAGGAAATTAAGTACTTAACAAGCAATCTGTACAATATACAGTGCAGGTCTTACGCATTATTATCCTAGACCATTGTAAGATTGTTAAAGAGGAATCTTGCTCACCTCCAATCTGTTATTGATGAAGAAAACACCTTCCCAGACTGTGTGGTAATAAGAGTTCTGTCAAGATCAAAACCTGCAATCTAGAGATTCCAATCATACTGTTCTAGTTTTAACATGCCAATGTGTAATGCTGAGGTATATAAGCAGAGAATGTTTGTAATTATAACATAAGAGAAGTTTACAGAGAAGCACAAGGTGAAGCCAAGAGGTTCTCCATGCACTTCTCAAGTGTATTTAAATATAACATGTATATAACTCAGGATTTAGATGAAACAAATTTGCTATTTCCTATTTGAAATGTTTAAGAAACTGGTTTGAAAAATAATACCAAAATCCAATTTACACCACATCGTATATATCTACACAAATAGATCACATAAAACTGAAAAATGACAAAAAAAAAAAACAGACGGACACTCTAACCCCGAGACCAAAAATGAGAAATAACTGCACAGGTTTAAATTTTCTTTTTGCACTTGGTATGAAATGTTGGAGCTAGAACCCCTTAACAGTAGAACTTAAAAGCTGTTATAAATACCTTTGATCTTCCCTCTATTCCTTTACTTGTAAAAATAATAAGCTTTCCTTCTATATTTTCCCAACAATCTTCAAAAGCAAGAGAACTTTCCTGCTTGGAAACCTCTTGATCTTGTTTTTGATTCTGCTGTATTTTTTCAACCATCTCTTGGCCAAATTCTCGGCGTATATCCTCCAGGTCTTCTTGCGATAGATTGTCATCATCTGAGTCACTTAAGGTATCACAACGAGCTTTCTTTGCTCTTGGTTCTTCATCAGGATCATCTTTTTCAAAAGATGTTGAAGTGAAGTGAATAAAATAACGATAGCTGTCTCCAAGGAGACAAAACATTCCTCCAGGTCCAAGGGATGCTGAGTCCCCTTTGTTCAGATTTACACCTCCAACACAGCTTGAAGTATTTCCTAGCTGAAGGAAAAAAAAAAAAATTAAAAAGCAAAACCTAACTTGTGGAAGGCTCAGTAAACATATGGCTAGTTTGGTAAGTTTAGATCGAGTGGTCCAGGTTCAAGCCCTGGCTGGGGACATTGCACTGTGTTCTTGGGCAAGGTACTTTACTCTCTCAATGATGTCTTATCTTTAGTCTAAATACATGACCCCTCCAGCTCTGCTGATTATGCCATTTTGTTTAAATGGAGAAATAGAGATATTCAGTTCAATTCAGTTCAGCATTCTCACCGTACATCTCTCCACTCAGATGTATAAATGGGATCTGGTGAATTTAATGCTGGAGGTAGCCCTGCAATGGACTAGCACCACTGGGTGCTACAGATATCGGGATAAGCTCCAGCATTATGGACCACTTGGCCCAATACAGACTTCAAATTAAGTGAAATAAATGTTATTGCTATACCTCCAACCCAAATACGTTTTCCGGTTGGAGAAGATCATGTCATGTGTCATAGGTCAAAACTCACTAACTCCCTAGCGTGAACAAAATTCACCAACTCCCAACGGAAAAAACAACTTGAACTGCCATGTGATCAGGTTGTGCACCTTGAAACTGCACAAATTTGTTGTGCTAGCTGGCATCAAGCAAATAATTTTTTTCCAGTTTTTTCTCTTTTCTGGTTGGGAGGTATAACAAAACACTCAATGAATGGCCCCACGGGAAACAGTGAGTTTTGTTTCCCCTCAACCTCATTGTTGAGGTTCTTGGAGAAAAAAACCTCATTGTTTCCCTTGGGGTCAGTCATTAAGTTCTTAATGATCCACAAATAAATTAAGCTGCCAATAATCCTCCTTGGGATTTTTATAATACATTGTACAATTCTGGTCCATATTCCTTGGAACATTTCACCCTGTACAGTACCGCTTTGTTATGCCTTGGTTTCAACATTTAAGCAGATCAAACAAAATTGAAAAGGGGTGCAGAGTTTCCAAAATGGGAAATGTTTCGAAGTTTACAAGCAGAACTGTAGATTCAAAAGCTTATTGTCTTCAGTTTGACTATGCCACAACAGCAAAAATGCTTACCTGAGTAACTTGTACTTCCTTTTCCAGATAATTTGCAGTAAGCTGAACTGTAAATGAATTCAATAAAAGCCTGCCTGGTTAAATTCTCAATTCACAAAGGTACTTAGGAAAACACAAAGACAGGGCAACCTAATTACACAAGGGGAGATCAAGAACATTGAGATAGAGGGGGCCAAAGAAATTTTGATGTGCAACCCCTCTCCCTATCAACCCAACACAACAGAATGTAAAAATTTCCTGGAAATGCTGCTTATGGGGTTCTGGGACCATTAGTTTTATGACCAAAACTTAAGGCTTCAGAAAACGAACTTAGGCAAAAAACGAAGCCACAGCCCCCTGCCCCACCCCCTCAGAATCCACTCCTGCTTAAGTAAAGAAGGCATCATTCAGTGTGTCTTGACAGACAATGGAAAACCCAATCAAGTGCTGTCGAGCCATTTACAACTTTAGACCCATTCTAAAACAATATGATTCATCTCCACAGTTGATGCCAATGAAACGCAAGGGATGACCTGTTGTTTCAAGTAGACCAGACCCTGTTAGCTTGAGCATATTATTATACATTGAACTCACTATCTCTTTTCTGATTGGCCGAAAGAATACATGGAATTTTCGAAATCAACACCTGTGACGTCTTCTAGCTGCAGATTATACAATAATCATGTCAAGGACACTCAAGGTCACGGGTAATCATGCCATGTATGACAGCCGTGTATGATTTGTGAGGGTAATCATGTCAGGTTTGCACGCTTTGTGTTGCTTGCCTTCAGCGAACAAGCAAAAACATAATTTCCATTTTTTTCTTTTTTTGTTCAATGTATAATAAAATAATTATTGGATGAGGTATTTGTGATATCCAGAATAATCAAGGTCTTAGTAAGGGTTATCAGCCTCAGCCTTTAGCTTCACCTGATAACCCCTACCTCGACCTTGATTATTTTGGATATCACAAAAACCTCATCCAATAACTGTTTATTACTACGGAGAGTGCAACCACTTAGTTGAAGTGTACACAGAACATTTTTCAAATCATGCTCTGAATACCCTCATGAACAGGCAGAAAGCTTGTCAATAAACAATTATGTTTGGCATGTGCATGTGAGCCTTTTAATAATTATTAGTGTGATGGTTTCAGTTTAGCCAGTATTTCAGGGGCCTGTTTCTCGAAAACCCTGGAAACTTTTGGGGCCTACAAAGTTATTTTTAGTTAATCTGTATCTAAAAAAAGAAGGTGTGTATGCCTGAAACTTCTTGTATGAAGGGAACTTCTGTTCATATTAAGAATATGTAAATAGAACAGCTCTGTAATGATAAGGTTTGAGATTTTGCAACGGCTTTCCAAGTACGAAAACTTTTTGGGACCATCGAGAAACAGGCCTCAGGTCCAGCAGGTACATTTTGCAGGTTGAAATGACTTGTTTATTTAAGTTGAAGTCAAATAAATCCCAGTACAAAGACTAACTGCTAGCAACCTAAGCTAATTTAGGCTAACCGGAGTGCTAATCAGGCTAACTGAAGTGCTAAGCAGACTCCCGCCGGCTTAAAAGTCGATTTTTCCACCTGCAACCTGCAACCTGCAACCTGAAAAACATATCGGCCCCCAGGAGGTCCCTACAGAGAAGGCCAAAATCCGGACGCTGACATGAACGCGTGCATGTACAAAACGTAAGGGATTTCCCTCAAACTAAGCTTGAGAGCAAAATAAATGCTCCTTTTCTTTTAACCGAGCACAGTGACCCCCACTTTTTTTCATAATTTCAATCAGAACAATATCCTCAATAACTGAGGAAAAAATCAGCAGAAATCTATGGCGTCTTTTTTGGCAAATGAAATAAACACTAAAGAGGGAGACATAACGGGCCCAATAGCGCATGTCCAAATTATCTTTCCTTTAAAGGAGAAAAAAATACAGGGTATTTGAAGACATTTTTTCTGGGATGTAGATAACTAAACAATCAAAGAAAGTCAAACCCTGTGTGATATAACACGCTGCATTGAAAAATAATTAGCTCTTATTAACTGAGCTGGAGGTCTGTATGGGAGAATCTTGACCGAGGTCGTGAGTACAGACCGAACGCAGAGGTCTGTACACACGACCGAGGTCAAGATTCTCCCATACAGACCGACTTAGCTCGGTTAATAAGATGTTTATTACATGGCAAAGAAGAAAACTTTAATTCGTTTAATGTAACTGGTTTGCCGACAGTTTGCTTGCGAACAGCGATGAGCTTAACTTAAACCTGCCGAAATTTGCTCGTTCTCTTTACTTGTTTGTTTTGTCATCAG
>Ga0126339_10003790_pt1 | contig 11061 bp, 7 predicted proteins | sample OrbTmetagenome_2_FD_92532 | JGI IMG/M metagenome (GOLD analysis project Ga0126339, IMG submission 92532) | Coral microbial communities from Petempiche,Puerto Morelos, Mexico - Orbicella T R C metagenome | ecosystem: Host-associated > Invertebrates > Cnidaria > Coral | place: Petempiche,Puerto...
ATCAAAGCCGTTCCAAAGCCGAAATTCCCGGCTGAGCTAGGCGGGAAGAACGGCTGGGCCGTTCCAAATTCAAATAGCCGTTCTTAACTGATTCAGACGCCGAACTTTTCATGTACTTAATTCGATATATTTGGTTCGGCTCATGAAAAGTTCGGCGTCTGAACTGGGCCCAAGTTGCTGTTAAATCTACCTTTGTCCTTGTCATTTTATCCTTAGTACAGCAGCTAGAATTGCCTCGAAGCGTTTCAGCCTCTAAATTTCTGGACGGGATCTTGCATCTCATAAATTTCAATTTTAAAAAAGTCAAATACGCTAGAATCAGTCTCTGCAGGAACTGAGTGATCGTGAAGCTCAAAAAAGAAAAAAAAACGTCAAGTTTTATTACTTATAAATGTATTGTAAATGATGTAGTGACTTTCAAACTGGAAATTGGTGGCATCACACCTTACCGACGATTCAATGCGATGAGGAAAATTCTTTTCCATCGATATTGTGGGAACTATGAAAGTTATTAAACGGAGTAGTGTTATTTAAGTTGTGGAGGTTTCTCAATCCTCCTCGAGATAAGATGACGTCTAAGATATACGAAGCAACTCGTTCAAAGGCTCAAGGCTGGAGAATGAGGTGTCCAAATACAAGAGTTCACTAAAAAGCCGAACTCTGTAGTAGATCGCAGTTTATTCTAGGTGATAGGTGGAACTGGGTCGTACGCTTTCTATTGGTTGAATTGCTTCCGGTGGACCCTCCTGTGAATTCTCGTCCCCAGGATTGCGGCCTCTGAGGAATACCGGGAATTTTGTGACACGTCCGGCTGCACTACAGGCTACCTCTGAAGACAAGGATACTTCCCGAGACTTTCAGAGTCAATCATCTCGTGCCCAGAGCCCGCTCAAATTTTCGCCGACACCCGGGGTTAGTTTCTGTAAGAGTTTCTGACCCATGAGGTGATATTAGAAAACTGGGCTTGGTCACTTGAATCTAATTCAAATACCAGTTGCCCTTATAAAATCAAGAATGGTTTCGTCGTGATTGATTAAGTGTTAAAATTGTTAATGTAAAAAGCATTGAGAATACTCAAAAAAAAAATTATCAAATTAAAAAAATAAATGTGTCAGCTGTCACAAAGCATACACGAGCAGCGTTCATTAATTAAATCACTAAGATCTACTGGTCTATTTTTAAAAGCTTGTGGTGTATCCGATCTTGTGACGTCCTTACCCAGTTTATAAATAGTTAAATAAATAATAGACGTTAAAGATAACAACTTCTTGCGATGTAATAAAACTAGTACAAATTATACTTTACTTGTTAGTCTCCTTGGTTATTTTCACGCGTTCAACTCATCGAGAGAATTAGAAACGCGCAGAGTCACAATGAACGCTGAAAACTGACAGCTAAGTTGTGCATTTACCGATAAAAGTTTTATAGACCTTATCACGGTTTTCGAAGCCATCTTGACGGGTAGGCTCGGTTAATTTTTCTAATTTTCCATACATTTTTCTGTAAATTTGGCTGGGTAGACGCGGTTCGAGGGGAAAAAACTACAGACAAATGTATGGAAAATTAAAAAAATTAACTGAGCGTCCTCTAGCCAAGTTACATCCTTCAAACTTGGTGGATACAATCTTCTAACTAGTATTTTAACGTTGCATAAAATTGTGTAAAATTTAATTTCGGAAAAAGTTATTTGCCATCGGATTCCCAAACAAACACTGTAATTTCTGACCGCTCTGCCTCAAGATGGCGTCGAAAACTGTGATGAGGTATATTACTGTTTATTTGCATTGCTACACGTCATCCCCCTTGGAGGCCTCATTCATGGAAAAATAGGCAAAGATACTACTAAGCGCAATTTCAACTGACGTGTAAATGGATCGAGGAATTAAACTAATACAAACATAGTTATTATAATGGCCTTTGGATTTTAAGTTTACTAATCTCGTGTTTAACGTAGGAACTTTCGTAAAATTGCTCCTGCGATGTTAAAAAAATTCCCGATACCATTTGCACTGCACCGGTATCGCAGAGATCATGGGTTCGAAGCCCGTTCAGGCCGGACTTTTTTTCAGACTTTAATTTCACAGCTGCTTAAGTTGTTCACATAACTGCGACGATCATCTATGTCTTCATATCTTTCCCCGCAGTTCAAATAGACGATCTTTCATATATTCATTTGCATTCTTCACCATCTACGGGTATATTACGGAAAATTCGTCCTTCCATTACTTGTGCAGCTGCAGAAAGCATTTACAGGGCTACGATTATGCCTGTTTTTACCTATTGTAGTCTAATCACACTAAGCTATTCAAATACGCGCAGGCAACTAATTCGCAACCTCGAACATAGTGGACTAAGTTGCATTTCCTCAGGACTACAAAACAAGACTGACATTCGTATTCCATCAGTTGACAGTTATTTGAAAAGAAAAGTCTGTCCGTATGTTTTTGATTGTCTAATTGGAAATGTATTTACGCCTTTTACGAACTATTTTACAAGGGTAAGTCACAATGTCAACACAACAAATAGATTTTCCTCGATCGAACTGCCGAAAATGAACTTGGAGTTTGGCCGTCGGAGTTTTTCGTTTTTAGGGGCTTCAATTTTTAATAGTTTACCGGCGGACATAAGAACTCTGAACTCTAGGCTTTTATTTAGGCAAAAGGCCAACGAACATTTTTACTTTTAATTTTTAATCGTGAGTTTTTATATGTTTTCCAATGTACGTAGTTTTGCCTTTTTAACTTTTTACCTTTTTAAAATTTTTATATTTTTAAATCTTACAGGACCCCTTTGATAACAGTACTTTATAGTACTGATGGGTTAATGCTGTCTAAAGATTCGTTTATTATTATTATTATTATTATTATTATTATTATTATTATTATTATTATTATGTGACTACAATAGCTTCCAGTTGGCTTGATAGCTCAGTTGGTAGAGCACAGTGCATATCATATATTTGAACTGCGGAGAAAGATATGAAGACATGATTGATCATATCGCGGCTATACACAAGTAAGCAGTTGTGAAAATAGAACCTGAAATGAAATTCAGACTTGTAATGGAGTTGAACCCATGACCTCTGCGATACCGGTGCAGTGCTCTACCAACTGAGCTATCAAGCCAACTGGGAGCGGGAGCCCGTTTCTCAAAGGTCCCGGAAAGTTTTCGCACCCGGAAAGCCATAGCAAAATCTCCAACCTTTATATGATTACCGAGCTGTATTATTCACTTATTCTTAATATGAACAGAGGTTCCCTTCATACAAGAAATTTCAGGCGCATGCACTTCCCCGCTTTTAGATGCAGATGAACTAAAAATGGCTTTACGGGCCCAAAGATTTCCGGGGCTTTCGAGAAACGGGCCCCTGGTCATTTTGTTGGTTCGTAAATAAACCCTGAGTGCATAGGCGTACGAGCTGGGGGGGGGGAGGGGGGCTGCAGTCCCCCCAGCTACGGAAATTATGTAATTTTTCGGGCAAAACGCCGATGATTCGGGTAACGACACCTTAGAGAAGAATAATGCTATTGGCGCAATTTTCAAAACTTGTAATTATATCAAGTTTTTAGTTAGGTAATTTTTATGAATCCCTGTCTGATTAGACGCCCGACCAGAGAGTTAGCACTTTATTAAAGTGGTATTGTGTAAAGTGTAAAATTTATATTTGCTGCTGATCTGAAGTATTGTTTGCGCATCGAAGACCCTCACGGTAGTCAGTGGACCGCGGCCTTTCTGGCTCCCGACAAAGAACGAGCCCTCTTTTTTGTTTTTTAGGTTTCAAGGCTTGTAAGCTGCTTTGTGCGACATTTTCCTTGCCAAAAAGGAGTTAGATTGAAATGATATGAGGGACCTTGAGTTTTCTGTTAGCAATAAAAAAATCAAAGTGAACGAAGACCAAGACTTTTACTTTTGCGGTGGCTCTGAAAGAGCCCGGCGTTTGTTATGTCTTAACAAAGGGGTGTTTTATTTTATTGAATTTTTCTTATGAGGTGTTCCTCTTTTACGTCCATGTTGTTAACCATCGTATTTACGCTGCTTCTGAATTCAAAGAAGGCTAGGCTTGCAGTGTACGCTGCAAGTCTCCTGTGGCCAAAACAAGACTAAGACGTCTAACGTCTCGAGTATATCGAGAAGCTCGTCTCAAATAATGTCTAGGTTCTCTAACACGTCCAAACGGTCCATCTTGAAACACAAATGTCTCTGTTGCTGATCTGCCGATCGCTGAACGAACGCCATGAATGGAAGAACTTTTAGATTATAATAGATTGAGACTGTTGATAGAAGTCATCGAGTAGGCAAGCTTTCAATACAACTATTTTTGGGATTATAGCAGTTTCATAAGATGTGAGAACTGTAAGTTTTTGTTTTTCATGCAATCTAAGTGGGTTTGCATCCCGATTTCAACACTCTCACATTCGGACATTGCGTAATTTTTTTCGGGCAAGAAGGTCACCGCCCCCCGCAAGTCCAAAGGTGTCCGTACGCCTATGCGTCAGTGATGAATAAATGACTCTGAATATATGAAAATCATATATTTGAACTGGGGATTAAAGAATAAAGATGAGAGAGATCGCAGTTAAAACGCAAAAAGAAGACGCATTATTTTAGATTAGCTTTTTCTGATTAGATTACGTTATTGTAATCTTTTTATTGTTTGTTTTTTTAATTTTTAGAATTGTAGAATATCTTTGTGCGAAGCGAATGCGATTCTCTCGTTATGCTAGTATGGGCTATACAAATTGATAATAAAATTAATTTATAATTTATTAAAGTAAATCCTAAAAAAAACTGATCGTAGAAATCGCAGGTTATTCGTAAATTCGCGCGCGCGCCAAAACAAAGAGCCAGATAGCGGCGCTTAGGCAGGGTATAGCTTATAGCCATGGAGCCCCCTCCCTCCCCTCCCCTTTTACCCTGATATTTCCCACGGGTCTTTGCAGGTGTCGTGTCTTCGCTGCCATTTTGCATGTGGGCAAGGGACGTGCTACAGCGACGTTCAAAGGTTTGTTATTTGTGCATGTTTTAAAGCGGCTTGATCCAGTGAAATACTTGATGTGAGACATTAGGTAACTTTTTTTCCCTTTTAATGCATGTCAGAGCATAGTTAGTAGAGTAGTTTGTCTCCTCTCCTAACTATGGTCAGAGGCAGGAGTAGGAATGAGGAGACGTTTGGCTTGTTGATCAATGCGGTGCTCTGCGGGATGCAGGTAAGCTGTCTAAACTTTAATAGTATAAACTCACAAACTTTAAAATTTACAAGGTGACTGCGTTTCAGTTTGATTTAATGTAAGCTTAAACTACTTGAACGGGTATAATATATACGCGTTGGTAGAAAAACAAAGCGACAAATTCTATGCCTGCCAACTTTCACACCTTTTGGCGTGAGTCTCAAGCTTGAAGTTCGAACTCTTACGCGATCATGGGATGTCTGTAAAACGAAGACCTCTAAAAACGACTCCAAGACCCCAAAAACGCTAAAACGAAGACCTCCGCTAATTTTCTAAGGCATTTTTACTCCTTTTTCCGGCCAATTTTGAGGTGTCAACATGGTGTTAAGGTGGCTCGTACCAGTTTTCAGGTTTTTGACGGCTCATAACTTTGTAAGAATAGAACAAAAAGGCAGACCAGGGCCACTGAAATATTTTTGTAGGTTTGGATTACATAATTTATACTTGACCTAAAACAGCTGTTATTTCGTCGTCAGCAGTTACCATGGCAACATTCCGAAAGGATTTTCCAGACCTGATTTTTCGCTTATGTCACTAATAACTAAAAAATTAACCCAGTGCCCCCGAGTTTTTTTTAATCAATAGCTTTTGACATCTGAAAATGAAAATGCAGAACAATTTTAAAATAATTTTACGGAGCCGATTTCTTGTAAACTTGGAAAAATGACAATTTGCACAATTTTCCTTCCGTATAGTTTTTTACATTTTTTCTGACATTCCCTCCAGTAATAATATTATATCGAAACAATAAAAAGAAGGGGTCACCGGACTTGTTTTCATGTAAAAGCCTTCACGAGTTCCGTTATTTCCACTCGCGTAGACACGCTTTCAAAAATCTAGACTTTATAGGATCAGCAGATACTCATGAGCTGTTTTGACTACTGCTGACATCTTTGTGTACCCGTGCGGGCGAGCGGGCTCTGAACAGGCTTTTGTTTTGTTTGCTGCTAAAACATTTTTTGGTATTAGGTGTAATTCTATTAAGTTGTAAGTAAAGGTAGACCATGTTAAAAATATGGACCAGTTCGAAAAACTGAAAGCAGTGAACAACGAGTGAAAATACATCAATAAGTGAAGATGCGAAAGTTCGCCACACAGATGAAGCTATAGCGATCGTATAAGGCAGGCAAAAAAAACGAGGGAAGAGAGGTTATGTAAAAATTTGGGAACTTGACAGCAATAACAGGGATGTTGACAGAGACTCCGATGAATCCGCTATCGGCAAATCGTTGGACTCATTGAGACCCACTGAAATATTATCCATGCACAGTTAACCACGCACAGTTGCTCCACCGCACTTTCTTTTATTTGTTTTCTTCACCCATCCACTCTAGCGTTTGTATCCTTTTTTGTCTTCCCCATTTTGCCAGAGTGACCAGCTTCAAGGAAAACTGAGCTACGGAAAAATGATCTCTCTGCCTTCCGCACCTTGAGCGCATTGCGAAACACAAGAGTTTTTTGGAGATTCTATTCACCAGGATGTTAACGGTAGTAAACTTTCCCTGCACTGATTGGCTCAGTGGAGGGAGCTGTATCTGAGAACCCAGCAACCTCGTTCCCAGGGTCTCTCATCTTACCGCCCCCTGGAGTGAGCGAAGAGAGACCCTGGTTGGGTCTGGTCACCTGTCTCCCAGAATCTGGGAGATGACAATTAAATTATTGAAGGGATGAGCGGCCTAGTAGAAATTTTGTCTATACTTAGCCCACGGGAGTGCGGTATGTGTTGTCACCAAAGTAAACCAAGAACGATATGATGTTCTGCGGCAATGTCGATCTGGTGGTAATATTCTGCAAACGTCGAGGAAAACTTATCCATCATCTGATAGCAGAAATTCAAGTCGCTGAAGGTTGTATGATTCAGTGAAGGACGTTACATATTGTAAAAATCTCCTCAAGAATGCAAATGGAGAATTGCACACCGCGGCAGAGCCTGTGTATGGAAGATCTTTGACTCATTTTTACCTCAGAATGAAGTGTAGGTCTTGTGAACAGCGATTAAATAATTTTAGAGAATTCAGGGCCTTTTAATTGATCACTGAAAGCCAAAGTCACTTTGAGTTCAAAAGGAGCAAAAGGGTGAAAAGATTTATTGAAGTGTCACCGTGCCGTCGGCATGCCGAACTTTGCAGAGCGTGAAGGATAATACAACGAACTCGTGGTGGTATACATTTCACTGTCGTTGCTGATAAACTGGATTTATCTTCGACCAAAAGGAGACTAGAAAAAGAAAAATGTAATTTTTATTGTGTCGTTAATAAAGAAGTATACGGGACTCCAACGGTTCGTGACAATTGTGCACATTCTCATTTAATTTTCGATCTCTCAACCTCTCTTTGCTTCAAGCGTGTTTCTGAGGGGCACTTTTTATGTCGTGTTATTAGAAGAAATGGAAAATATAAGTAGAGCGGAGTTGTTTGATTGTGTTACAGCATATTTTTAGAGGTCGTAGGTCTGCATGGTTTCCAGTGTTAACTGCACGTCGCTTCTCAGAGTTTGACACCTCTGTAATTTGCCATGCCGTACTTTGTTTAGGTTCATTTCTATTTTAAGGCTCTAAGTATTGGTTCTCCAGGGACAAAGATTAAAACATTCTGTGAACATATTTGCTTACTTGCATTCTATATTGTGATGCCACAGGTGACGCCGGGCCCGGCTATTTGATTAGAACTGTTTTCAAGCACAGTGTGTTTCACGAATATCATGTTTGTCTTCGTCCAGCTTTTCTTCAGAGACTGCTGTAGCTTTACTTTGAGAACACTATACGTTTTCTTAGAGACATTCTTATGTTTTTTTGCATCAATTTGACTGAGTACATTCAAAGAAGAAACGACAATTACTACTGGATGAAATTGCGCTGCTTTACGTCTCCAGTTGAAATATGACTGACTTTCCATAAATCCAGTGGGTAAGACGGCAACACTGAAAATCGCAACAAATAAATTGCCTCAAGACAGACTTGCTTAACCTTTAGGTAAACATTGGAATAGATATTATTCAAAATTTCAGCCTGAAAGCTAAGTATTGATAAACGCCACGGGTAATGGCAGTCGCAGCGCGATACATTCGACAAAGCTCAACGCGACAAATTGCTGATTACAGAGGACCCCTCCCTGATGTTCTCAATTGTCAAAGTGGCACGTGACCAGACCCAACCAGGGTCTCTCCTCGCTTGCTCCAAGTGGGGTGGGGGGTAAGATGAGAGACCCTGGGAACGAGGTTGAGAACCCAGTTGAATGTGTTTGTGGGCGGAGTTTGTTTGCAAAGCAGAAGATTTTTCTTACGCTGCTTTCTTGAATAATTTTTTTTTGCTTGAAGCAGACACTTTAAAGAGTTATAACTCAAAGGGAATTTGTTCAATTGCCCTCAAATTTGGACAGTAGCTAGTTTAACATATAAACTACAAAAACGTGTCTGTGAATTGTTAATTTCGAATATTTTTTCTTCAAGAGCGATTTTTGTACGATCACTCTACATTTTTTTAATCCTATTTTGAAAATGTTCTGTAACTTTTTACTGCAATTGAATATGGCAAAACGCAGACACGTTTTTAAGCGCTTTGGGCCCTGAAACTCGAGGAAAAAATGAAACTGGCAAAAAACAAAAATTGTTTTGACTTGTAGCTCTCGAAAGGTGATTCGGGCATGAAAAATTCGACAATTCATTTTATTTCAAAATTCTTGGAATAGTTTGATAGCCAGCTCTATAAGCTTTAATTTGATATGGGGGTTTAGGTGTCTACCGTTTAAACTCTACATGCTACATCGCTTGCACGCAAGACACCCCTGAAGGTATACCGTAACCTTAAGAAAAAACCGTGCTGTCAAAGCTGCTGAAAGCAACCATTTCAGTTTGCGTTGTGTTGAAATCCACCTTTGAAGGATTCACTCCAAAAGATACCGCTTGGAAAACTGAGTTTTCTGCATATGTTATTTCTCAAAAACGAAGTGCAAAAACAATTAACAATTAACAACAAAACCAATTATGCAACGATGCTTTTCATGTCAAAACAAGTCAGTCTGCCAAAAATTAGCTCGATCCTGCAAAAAATGAAAACTGGCCCAAAAAGAGATATACACCCTGTTTGCATGAAATCCTTCAATTATCCCAATAAAATATTATTGACAAAATAGTAAATGGTTTGAACCCAGGAGTATCAGTAGTTCGTGCAGTATGATCGTCTGGGTGGGTGTAGTTCTGAAAAGAACTGTTGTTGGTGACTGACATTTTGACATCCTGAGTGGAAGTCATCTTCAGAGTCAAGTGAATAGTGTTTGTCAGTGGATGATGTTATAAGTCTGGTCCGTTGAACGCGATTGGTCAGTGTAGCCATGATGATATTGGCTGAAAGACTCGTGTGAAGTTTGTTATCAGTCATTGGTGGCTTTCGATCCGTCTGTTGTTAGATTTCATAGACTGACAAACACTATTCACTTGACTCTGTGCAAAATTATAGAGCCTAGTATGGAGCCACCATGTTGGAGGACCTCCTTAGTTCTCCAATATGGCGGACAGAAAGTAGTGTAAACATCCGGAACTTACTTTGGCTATCTAGGCAGCTGATTATCTGGACTGAACCAAAAAACATTTACACATTCCTAATAACTTTTCCTAATACTTTAACTCCTAAAATGGCTAAAAATTACGAGATAAGCGTATATTTTTCAACAAACGCAATCTTAGCTTCATGTCACGCACTGCCATAACTCTGAAATTCAAAATGCGCTGGTTTTGAAACAAAGGATGCTATTGAGTTGGAAAGTTTTAAACAGACATAAATTTAGTACCTCTTTCCTCTGTATGTCTGGTGAGGATAAAACCTTTAGTCTTGGATTTGAGAATTTGATGACGTCACATGCACACAGTTTGTTCATGATTTAATCACTCTATTCTACATGATTTTGAGACGCAAGTCCTCCAGAAGATTTATTAAGACTGAAAACATCAAATGTGACCTCTGTATAATTATTGTAACGTTTCATATGGCATCTGAAACAACCAAGTAACAGAGCTTTCCATGATGTCCTTCACTTGATTTTCAAAAAATGTCGTATGACCTAGTAACAATGTTTAGAGTGCAAGGGCAGGTTATTAAAGAGAGTACCTTGCTTGCTGATTTTTGTTATTCAGGAAAATGAAATTTTGATATCCATAATCTGGGATTTGCTATTTTTTCCATTCATGAACTGTACGACCCTCTTAACTGTAACGTTAAGTACATGGTAATAATTATAAAACCTTGTATAAAATTATATCTTAGCCTGACAAATGAGCTTTCTTTCTTTTCCAGATCAGATGCCAACAGGGACAAAGTGGACTAAATCTTCAAGCATTTATCTTAAGAAGGGCTGCATGTTCTATTTTGCAATCCAACACTTGGGTGAACCAGGTAAACAAAGCTCTTGAATAAGCCAAGTTCTGCTCTGATTATTTGACTTCAGACATGCAGTTTGTGCCTTGATTATTTACCCAATGAGTAAGAAAGGCTATTATGTCACACTCTTTTAAACCAATCATCCATGAAATTGTTAAATTTATCTTCTGCAACCAAAAGTGATGTTCAAAAGTAAGATGTTCTTTCAGGATTAGATTGCGTTTTCACCTTCAAAGAAAATTGTTAAATTGGCAATTGTATAACTTAATGAGTAATTGGGCTGCAGTACCAATTGACTGGCTGATTGACATTGTTAAAGTGCATGTAGCCGTGGTCTATCCCGTTTGTTTTATACATTAACAATGGGAGAGAATTCCAGGTAAAAGTGAGAGAAACCAAAATTTCATTCTGTGGAAATGATCCTGAAACTGGCACAGTAAACCTCGCAGATCCAAACTATAA
>Ga0126339_10003791_pt1 | contig 11058 bp, 8 predicted proteins | sample OrbTmetagenome_2_FD_92532 | JGI IMG/M metagenome (GOLD analysis project Ga0126339, IMG submission 92532) | Coral microbial communities from Petempiche,Puerto Morelos, Mexico - Orbicella T R C metagenome | ecosystem: Host-associated > Invertebrates > Cnidaria > Coral | place: Petempiche,Puerto...
TAATTAATTAATTAATTAATTAATTAATTAAAAAAACGAGATTTCATTATAAACAAGTTAAAGACCTGTCATTAGTTTTACCCGTGCGCTAGGGTGTAGCCGCTTTTTCGTCTAGTAATTTTACATATTGAATATGTAATCCCCTTGTGATCCGAACGAACTGTACCTTGATCCACAGCTAATTGTGTTCACCCAATAATTAAACGGCGATTTTTCTGAAACTTCCAACTCTAATGTTTCCTCGCTTAACTGTTCCATGTCTATAGTTTGTTGTGAAATAATCTGCTTTCATAGCCTGCTCATGGTCAAAAACTTAAATACAGTCCCTTGGATTAAAAGAGATATGATTTAGCGTACAATTACATCGCCCTCTGATATTCCTTCCTGTTTTTCCATGAATCAGTGTTTGAGGCGCGGGCTCGGCGGCTTCTGTATTACTATCTTCCTGCTTCGTGTTTCAATTTTTAAGACGAACAAAACGCGCTGAGTAAAATCAATACAGGCAGAGTCTCAGTTAACGAACCACTTTACTTTCAAGGCTGATCAGCGCCTACACCTAATTCTGACCACATTAATTAAATAGAAACTAAAAGAACGAGAATAAATATAGTTTCGACAATGTACATGGGATAAATATTACAACTAATGTCTAAACATGTCGTTAAATTATTTACAGACCTGGCGATAAATTAAACTATGGCAATCAGTAATTAACACAAAATTTCACCACAAATTAAGAAGAAATTCATCTTTCGCAACAATTGATGCCGATGAAACCAATCTGTGAAACTTATCAAAATCGCTACTTACAATACTGACTTATGTACATCTTGTCTATGAACTACTGGCGGGTGTCAGCTCAGTTGCGTTAGAGCCCCATTTCTTTGAATCTGTTATTGATAACTAATGTTTTACGGAGTTCCAGTAGAGAGGTACTTCTAGATCTGCAACCCACTTGGATGTTTCTTTCAAGCTCTTTACAAATTGCCATTCGTCTTTTCTCAAAACTCTCGCTTCTCTGAACGAAAACCGAATCATCGATGTCTTCCTCTTCGCTTTCCTCGCACTGTTCATAGTCAAAAGTATCTCTCTGTTGTTCGACTCGTTTTGAACAGAACCGTAGTTTCTTCTGGCTCTTTGTGAGTTCATCCTCGCAAACATAGAGCTGGTCCAAGCGAGTCAAGCTTGCATATGGGATATTTTTAACGCCACGCTTTGGCTTGCAACTGAATGCTTTCGTGAAAGATTTTCTGATCCTTTTCCAAGCATCTTCCGTCCAAAGTTTCTCAGCTTGTAGTGTTCTGGCCTTCAAGGTACTTTCATCTTCTAGTTTCTCTTTCTTATTGTGTTCACCGACGGAATTCTGTTCACGGTAAATCACATTATCCCACACTAGAATTTGTGATGGTTTTCTCCTAATGTGCATTTTTGACCGTATTTAGTAATATTCTCGACTCGTAGTCTTCCTTTGAGGAAGGTCAGCGACCAAAATACGTCGAGACTGCAATGCCCCGGCTTTTATGCAACACATACGTGCAATACCTTATATAATAGCTAAGACATTAACGAGTAAGTTACAGACAATTTCCGCTAAGAAGAGATCAAGCTTTTACAGAACTATTTCGGGAAGACAGGAACCCCCAAGGGTACAATCACTTAACACCCGCCCTTTGTGAAAAGTGTCTGTGTAAACGACTTATGCGAGGAAACCATAAAAGTGTTTCAAGCGCTTTATTTAAATATTTTTGTTTATATTCCATACCCCAAAGTAAACCCTAGTTTTTGTTAGTGAGACAAATTCTAAACTAAACTCTGACGCACTTCCTTCAAGCAGCAGTTCGGTCACCTCCGTTAACAAAGTCGACGGAAATACCGCTCGCCGCAATTGCTTTTCCTGCGTAAACAAACATCTCTTTTACGACGAACTACAAGGCCTACGAAGCAGTCTGTCAACAGATAGACAGATGGCTGCTTCGGAGACACGATGACAAGTTATGAGGGCAAGGTCATAGATTGATTACGACTCGAAAATGGGCGTATGAGGATTCTGTGCTGAAAGAGATGTGTTTCACTGATAAAGAGAAGACAAATAATGATTTATGCGCTGATGTAAACAAATACGTTTACGTAACCTACTTTTGGGGTGTGTGCCGCAATTATATTTTGAATTCCGCGCGTGTTGGAAGCCTAAGACCACACATTACGGCCATTACGCGACACATCACGTAAAATAAACAAGAAAAGTTACTGCTCCGTTTTCAAATTCAAATGGATTTGTGAATTTGACGTTCTGTACCCACGTTTTCACATAGCTTTACCGCTTTTAACGGATTTTCAACTCCCTTTCCATTTGGAGAGAAACTATTTCTCAGCGCCTACGTGACTACGACTCATACGTAGCAATTTGAGAGAAAACCGGATTACGTATACAGGCAAGGATAACTTCCACAGGGGAGAGGTTTCGCCCATAGGAGTGCTCTGGTCTAAAATGGGCGCGCACTAGATTTTTGGCAGAAATTCGGTATGGGTTCACCTTCTTGTTTGACAAAGGGTATGGTTTTCTAGGAAATTACGAAAGCGTATTTAGATGGAAATACACAAATAATGTATCATTTTATCACAACGCGATTATGTTCCTTTTACGCCTATCTACTCAGTTTCTGACTCTTTCACCCAAATTTCGCTCACAAGCTTTATTCCGTTCATAAATTACATTGCTCACCAGGAACTACAAGTAGCTGTATTTTGGTCATGGAATGTTACTTTCTGGTGTTTCGGTTACGTTTTTCTCGGGTCTTTTTTCCTCATTCCTTACTTCTTTCTTTATCCACTTCTCTTCAGCGGTAAAACCGTTAACACTTAACTTTTAAGAGGAACTCGATATTCAAACTCAGATACTTGGCGTGTGAGCTGAATGTTCCGCTAAACTTCGCAAAAGCTGTTCTTGTTTTTCCCTGCGTACCTCTGACAAGATTTGCGTTTGGTTTTGAGACGAATATTGGCAAATTCATTAAAGATCCCCTTAATCTTGTCACTTTAATACACCCATTTTTCTGGATTTCTTCTCACAAAGCTCGCATATGTAATTAACTTTTTATACCATCAGAAAAATCTAAGCAATCCGTATAAGGGAACTGTAACTAGCTTTATGAACATTCTCGTCAGTATACATATTTCTGTTTGTTTTGGTGACAACATAGTATGTTTGTAGTTACTTCGTTGGGCGTTTCTGCTACTTTTTCTCGCGTATTCTGTTACAGTTTCCTTGCGCTCTCCCTGCGTTTCTCTATCCACTTCTTTTCAGCCGGAAAGGTTAAAACCTAACCTTTCAGAGTGCTCAGTGTGAGAGCTAAATATTCTGCTATATTCTTTTTTTTTTCTTTTTTTCTTTTCTTTTTCTTTTTCTCATTCTCTCTCTCTGCGGAACTGACAGAGTTGCCTTGGATTTTACATTTTTACGCCTGTTTTTAAAGATAATTTCATTTTGTCCATTGCTTTTGATATAAATCACGTTCTATTTACAAGTCTAAAACATTATTTAGCTGTTCTAAAAAGGGGAAGCCGAGAGGTAAGGTCCAAGCCTTTTCAATTCGACACAGAATTAAACCGAAAACTTAACATCACTTAATGTGAAGTCCTCATAATATTAACTTACAATAGAATTTGATGCCGAAATTATAATAAACACTTGATTCACCCAGTTATGCCCTTTTAGTAATTTTAACAAGTAACTGTTTTAGCGTTGTAAATAATGTTTTCATTTTGTGTTAATGAATGTTGTTTTTTATGTATCAACCTTTACGAACATTATTTAACGCCGATGGAGGCGATATGAACCTAATGAAAATTATCAGTGGAAAAAAGTTGGCATAGATCGGATTAACTCAAAAATATTCAATAGCCTTGCATTCGGCGTCACGTAATTAATCCAAAGCATATAAAGACAATGAGAAATATTTATCATGCGGTAATTTCTTTTTCAAGCTTTCTTTTCAACTTCATAATGATAGCTCTTACCATTGTGACAATATAGAAAGGAACGTTGCTTTCATGTTAGGTTCGGTTGCTTTTTCGCGCTTCTTCGTTACCTCAAGAGATTCTCTGTGTGTGTTTCTTAATCCTCTCTCCTTCAGCCGGAACAGTTTTTAGTCTACAAGCGCCTTAGCTGAGTTGTCTTCAAGCACTGCGCTTTTCTGGGGCTTAATTTTCCTGCCCCTCCCAGTTTCTGAGAGAAAAGCTTTCGTAAGGGGTTGGCCTTCACTGAAGGTATAGCTGGCACAAAGTATTATGACGACAACGTATACTGCCCTGCGTATTAACTTTAAAGGTTTTTAAAATACGTATTCCGATCTCTAGGGGATTGGTAACAAAAAAAAAGGAAAATCACAGTCTTCCTCGATGATCGGTTGCGTGTTACCAAATTCTCGGAGTTTATACTTGGGCCTAGAACATGCACGTAGCCCCTGATTTTGAGTTTGGGCTTGGAGTTGATGTGAAAATCGTTATGAAGTGTCCTCAGTTAACCAAACATGCATTTATTCCCTTAGTTTGAACCTTAGCTTTGTGGTGCCTCGTGATATAATCACACGGTTAAATCTTTCACCCCGAACTCCACATACATAATTCATTCCACAGAATTATTTGGAAAAGCTTGGCTCAAGCAATTTGACCCGGCCTTCAGTTTTTCTATTGTGACAACATAGAAAGGAATGTTACTTTCAAGGGGGGTTCGGTTGCTTTTTCTCGCTTCTTCGTTGCCCCAAGAGATTCTCTGTGTGTGTTTCTTAATCCTCTCTCCTTCAGCCGGAACAGTTTTAATACCTAACGTTTAAGACAAACCCCAGCTGAATCAAATGATTCCCGGATAGGTGTGCGAACCAGCCATTCCACTTAACATAAACAAGTTGATTTCTTTGGTGCGTGGCTCTGGTCTGAAATGTGCGATTGTATACTAGCATTCAACACATGCCTACAAAAATTTTATCAAGTTTGTGTTGATCACTATTAGTAATCTTGTGACTTACCATTGGTTGACGTCAAATGGATTCATTCATGGTGTTGCGTAAGGTCTAAGGAAAAGGTCAATTAAATTATAAAGTACCCTCTTAGAAGTTAAAGGGTTGAACGAGAGACATCCTACATACAACACTTCAAAATGGGGGTGGCTGTTTTTTGGTGGGGTTCTCACGTTCTTCCGCCGACAGATGAACTAGCCGCATATTGGACGTGGGGTCAAATTTCAGAAGCGGAAGTATATGAAACAGAAGTATAAGGTGATGTAAATGGTGAGATATTTTGTCATGTCTGTCACCTTAACTCATTCAGGTTCAATACAACAATACCTGAAAATACTCGAAGTCAGATGATAGGAGTTTTCATCAATCAGAGGAAAAGCCGCTCTTGAAGCAACCTCGTTCCCAGGGCTTTTTTTCTGCCCCTCCCAATTTCTTAGAGAAAAGCCCTGGTAACGAGGTTGGCCTTCAAGTATACGTAGTTGACACAAGGTCTTATGCAAGGAGCCATACTGCCCTGCGTTTTAATTTTAAACGTTGTTAAAACACCCAAGAATAACCAACCCGTGTTTCCATCTCGAGCGGATTAGAACTAAAAACAAGAAAATCACAGTCTTCATTAATGATCGAGCGTGTTACTTAATTCTCGGAGTTTCAACTTGAAGCAGGAGCGTCTTCTAATTTTGAGCTCTGGCCTGGATTTGATATGAAGGGGTTATCACATGTCTTCAGTTCCCCAAACAGGCGTTTCTTCCCTTAGTTTGAAGCTATAAGTTATATTAACACACAGTTTGGTTTCTTTCATTTAAGTCTATCAGGGTCTTATCTAGCACTGACAGTTCCTTCAAATATAATACTTTTCGTGGACTGGTGTATTTTACTGTTACACAAAGAAATGGTGAGAATTAGAAGCAAGGACAACGAACCCAGTTTGTTAGTTATTATGCCAGGTTAACTTTATTTCCCCTTAAAATCAAGCATTGTTGACAAGCCGGACAAGATCGTTGTAATCTAAGACCATCTGTTCAGCGGCTTTTCGCATAGCGCGTGCAACGGCGTCTTCTGGGTTGGGTTCCTCTGGCTGCATGGTGTCTTTAACAGTCTGGCTTACTGACTCCGCCAAGCGTCGCACGATGGGACGTGCTGTTAATAAAAATAAACAAAGACCCTGGTTAAAGTTTGATGCGGCCTATATGTAACATAAACTGGAGTTAATCCAGCCTCTCCTTGCATGCGGCGCCTGCACCGGTCAAAACCGAAGTGTCCTACCAAAACGACACAATAACAGTCTTTTTCTTCGCAGCAAACAACGCTGAAGTTACTTTGGCCTCTTCTAATACAAAACTTGAGAATTTCGAGTTTAATTTGACGCGGAACAACATGTTTTGCTCAAAATAACACAACTATTTTCCTAGCTGGTGACACTCGACAAACTACGAGTGAGTTGTCGGACGCGGGCGACCCATTTTTGGCGCCAAATTAGAAGATTGGAGACACAAAATGCTTCATATTTTTCACTTTTTACAGTCTATGGATATGGGTTGGCTTTGGAATTGTAAATGCCGTCTCTGGTGAGAAACGTTTCCCGAGTGTTATGCCTTTCCTGTTCCTGTTAACATACATGGGCGTCAGGACAGTACAGTTTCCCCCGCCTTCTGAATCCTGATTGGTCAATTCAAACTTCAGGGGCGCCAGCTGCATGCAAGGTGTAGAGTTAGCAACGTCGTTCCCAGGCTCTCTCTACTCTGCCTCCATTGGTCGTCGAGGGAGGCAGAGGAAAGAGAGTCTGGGAACGAGTTTGTAGAGTAGTCAGAACACTCATTCTTACCATCGGCGTTTGGATTTATTTTCTCAATAACGTAGAGAGCGATAAAGAGGTCATTCACTTTCATGATGGCATCGTTGACAGACTTCACTGCTAAACTGTCGTAAAAATCCACGATTCCTCTGGCTGCCTGGTCAGCAAGTTCAGCAATCTGAGCTTTCCTGTCACCAAAAAATCCTGAAAATACAAGAAAACGTTTCGGACACAAAACGTCTGTGTATTTGTGTTTATAGTACAGAGTGTTTTCCTTGTTTTCCCACGTGATGAGTGTCACCAAAATACGGCGATCAGGACGGAGCTAAGCAACCACTGGACGGCGACATTGAGAACAACGTCGATTGATTACTGATGAAATTATATTTAACTTACGAATCTTACAATCATCCAGAGTCATTAGGTTTGTCTGTTACTGTCTCAAAACCGAATATGTAAGGCAGCCTTTGGTCAAAAAATAAATTTAAAAAATTGGCCTTCGTGGCTCATCTTCTCCAGGTTTCAAAGAACTCTGTAATTTCACATTGTTGTTTTGCATTATTTTTTGGAAGATTTATAACGCACGTGCAAAGCTATTGTTCTGCCGCTGGGTTCGTCAAAGCCTTTGTTTAGCGACGTTCCTGTTGCCGTCGCCGTTGTGGTTTGCTTAAAAGTTCCTAAAAATTGGAACCAAAATAGTTACTGTAGTCATGATCACAACAAACGCAGCGAACCAACTGCACGTCTCAGAGAAAAAACAACAAAACAGACTTTTTAAATTTACAGTGAATATTTATTGTGTGTATTTTATAAACGTACCAACTCGAACTCTGTCCTGCAGGAGAGTCTTCGTCTTGATTTCCATGTTGTTCACCATGTCGTTAAATCCACTCAAGGCAGTCAGCACCGCTTTTGTCATAGCCGCCTTCAACTCGATAGAAGCATTTACCATCGCTTGGCCTACAGCTTCTAGTTCACGGGACAAAAATGATGAAGTTGAAGACTTTGGTTTGTACTCTGATTCACAGTACCTAAATGAACTCACTGTATATTAATATAACTTACTGGCTCATGGCAGACAAGGTTTAAGAGCTCAGATGGCTCTTTCCGCAATACACTAGCAGAATGTATATTTTTTAAATTGAATCACCGGCATAGGTATCACAGTTGAATTTATTACGGGGAAAAACCTTTTCAAACATCTAAATGACGGCAGTTTTTCCTACCCTTTTCTGTACTACAACTCGAGAAAAACCCTACCCTTTCATATACCTCCAGAGTGAAAAAAGACCCCTTTTGGAAAAAACCTACCCATCTAGTTTATTATGGGGAGAACTCCCTTATCCCCGGGAAATAGGCCACTTTCGACATATCAATATTCTATCATGGCTCCGAGGCTTTCATACCCTGCGAGTAGAGTCTCCTTCGATCTGAGGCTTCTAGGACAAACTTCTATATTTGGTGTTTTTTTTTTCTTTGTATCCAAGTCTCTTTTGGGAATTGAGGGACAAAAGAAACTTAATTGGCAATGTTGTCCTGAAAGCCACCGAGCCATGTTAGAATATTAATATATCGAACGGGGCGTATTAAGAGCCGATTAAGACAAATTAAAGATCTGTTGCTTACCGTCCGTTGATCTCTTGGCCATCATCTTGCCTAAAATATCTCTTGTTGCCTCATTGATGTCATCATGAGAAGAGTGCAATGCGATGATTATGTTAACGAGGGCATCTCGAACCTCCTCACTCCCTTCCTTGACTGTTAAAACTGCAGAAGACGCAGCTTTCTTTACGAGGGCATGAAAGTTGGAGAGGTCATCTGTGAAAAAATGTAGAATTATTGAGAAGGACATCGATTGCCAACTGAAGGCAGATTTAGAGGGTCAGAGTCAACTGAAGAGATAACCTTGTCATACTTTCGGGGAAGGGGGTGCGGGCACCTACTTGGAGTTTTAGGCGAGGTGTTCATCTACGTTAGACGCGATATTTGGCAATGCAAATTATAAATCCATCTAGGCTCAAGAGGTCTTTGATAGCGTTTTTTAAATCTATTTTTTTTTCAAAGAGAATTTCTTGTCCTTCCGTGACCCCACTCCCCCCCTCCTCGGTCCTTCAAGTTTGCAGATTTTAAGATTTTTCCCATCATTGCAAGATATGACATAGAATAAACATGAGATCTATTTAGAGATCACAACTTATTTCAGACTAGAATGTTATACACAACCTATAACAACTCAAAAATTAAATACAGTAAGGAAAAAAGAGAAAGCATATCGTAGATCAAAGATTCAAAGATCAAAAATTATCGATGAAGGCTGTGTAATTTTTTTTTTTTTTTGCGTCTTCAGAACGTATTTTTTAGCCTTGTAATTATACCTGGAACTTCCCGTTTCTGCAAAGATCTTCTCTTCCCCTTTAAATACTGTGGCAATTTCATTTTCAGATGGTGTGTACTCGAATGAAGAATGTTTGTGGCTTCTTCGATGGCTTCTTTTGCACTTTTGCTTATCTTGAGACGAAACAAAGCGAGAAACAAAGTCAGTTAAAATAACACTGATGATAAATAGCAGAGCAAAGATAACAGAGGAAACTTTTAACACTTGCTTAATCAACTGGTATAAACAGATGTCTGCGGACTTACAAAAATTTCGATGTGTCCAATTTGCTGAACCAAAACACAGTGACAGGTTACTGTAGTTCCAGCAACTAGAAAACTAACATTTTAAAGGCAATACTACTCTTTCATGAGGGCCGGTTTAGCTGCATCCTTGACGCTGCTCGAGACACGTAAAAGAGCACTTTGACTTTTTATACTGATCATATAGTGATGACCTGATTCTACAAAGATACCTACGGCAGTCGATGATTGGTTGTCGCACGGTTGTGCGCGCAAGTAACGACCAATAAGAGACACTACACGGATCTCTCAAGCGCTGCGTCATCAGAATGGAATTTCGTGGGCATCTTGAGCGCTTGAAGAAATTCTAACCGCAAAGAGCTAAAAGGTCTTCGTTTATTGAGGCCTTCTTGTCAGTGGAGGGGAATTTTAAAGAAGGGTAGATGACAGATAAAACAACTCTCGGTAAGGGTTGACAGTTTTATCCTACAGGAATTGTACGGTAAGCTCGATTTCTGCCGCTCTTTCGAGTCCGGTCAGTAGCGCGGGCTCCTTTCCCGAAGAGCGGCTGATAATCGAACCTCAAAGCAAGGCTGAACTCTTCGAGTATATACCTTAGCGTCAATATCCAAGACAGCACGGCGAACGCAGGATGCCGCCGACCGAATCCTCTCACAGATTGCAGGATCAACAGATACAGCTTGCAACTGTTCTTCACAGCTTTGTGATCTGCGCATGACTGTCGATGCAACTTGCACCAGGCTTCCAGCGGTAAGAACGAGAAGGAACCAGTACGGGAAGTCAGACATGACCGGTTTGTTCTAACACACAAAACAACTCCATTAAATTGTGAATAGTTTTTCAAGCCCTTTATTGACGTAGGAGGTGTATAAACAGTCTAACCAACTGATTTGGAAATACGTAAGAAGTACGAAGGCTGCCCTTTTCAAAGCAATGCACGATAGGTAAATTTAAGTATTAAATTATGCTGGGATTACTGTAGTTAAACTGTTGTGTTGATTCCTATCATGGTTCGACACACGGACGTTTTTTCTAGGTCGGGCACGATCTAAATAGCGTCGATTGACTATCTGCAAGTGACTCAGGCAAACTGCTGTTCGGAGCCACTCGTCGCGACCGCCTAGGCTTGACATTTTGGGTGGTCGCTTACGGGAGGTTCGACTATAAGTCAAAATTTTTCTCGCATTTTGATTAGTCCTTAATTACGATCTATTGAAGGTCAGAAGCATGGACGTTATTTAAAACATTCTTCAGTTTGTTTCTCTATTGAATAAAACAAATAGATTCCATGTTGCCGTGCACTTATTCAGTAATCGATCACAGACATCAAAATGTGGTAAGAACATCAGTGACACTCTAGGCTATATATCGCTTAATGTGCCACAATTTGTATGGGTTATTGACCAAGCTTGTTCGGTTAAGATGGCTGGATATTGGCCAAGTTCTTTTTTTGCGTGTTCATGGACCTCGACTCCGTCTCGGTCCATGAACTCGCAAAAACAGAACGAGGCCAATATCCAGCCATCTTGACCGAACAAGCTTGGTCAATAAAGGATTTATTATATGGCTTTCGGGGAAATTTTTCTTGCGGGACACGGCGGGTAGTCCCGA
>Ga0126339_10003793_pt1 | contig 11056 bp, 5 predicted proteins | sample OrbTmetagenome_2_FD_92532 | JGI IMG/M metagenome (GOLD analysis project Ga0126339, IMG submission 92532) | Coral microbial communities from Petempiche,Puerto Morelos, Mexico - Orbicella T R C metagenome | ecosystem: Host-associated > Invertebrates > Cnidaria > Coral | place: Petempiche,Puerto...
CATAAAAAGGCACAAAAAAACCCCCCCCCCCCCCCAAACCAAAGAAAAAAAAAAAAAAAAAAGAAAACATATATATCACTATTATAGATTTTTCGCTCTCGAAATCTATTACCCATAGAAATGGAGAGCAAAAAATCTAATTGTTTAAGTATAAATCTACTAGTCGGTCAAAACTTTATCTAAATCCTTTTCACAGACACTTCGAAAACACAAAGAATCGACCGTCATTTTGGTAATACGCGCACACTGCTACGCTGCTTACTATCTACAACAGAATAGATAGTGAGGAGAGTAGCCAATCAGCAAACTGCATTCGTCATAGAAGGCTAGTAGATTTATACTAATCTGTGATAGATAATGAGTAGCTGAACACATTTTCACTCATTTCTTTGTTGTTTCGATTTATGTTGCCACCATACACTACTATTTAATATTTGTCAGAAATCACTGTGAATCAGCAAAGTGGTTTCCTCATTTTCGCACCTGGAAAATGCAGCAAGCTTAAGTCATCTGTATCAGTTCCGAGGTACTTTTTCTTGTCTGGCCAATGTCTTCCCCAATTACTGAACACCAGCACTATTACATCATCTGGAATCTTTCCGTGCTTTCTCTCCCAGGCCTCCAAATCACTCGGCATCAACTGGGCATCAGGATTCTTGATAACATTAAAAGAACGAATACATTAATTTTATCGTGGCACCAGCGTGTTAGAAAACTCGGACGTCCATGCAAACTCTTGCCTCAAAGATTATGACGTATCAGCCACGAGACGCCAAGCGACTCTTAACTGACCTTACCTCTTTTGCGACTACAGGCGACATGTGATTTGAAACACACACGTGTCATCTATCGTATTTCGGTATTTTATGTATTGTATAAGTTTGCCAACAATATATTGCGCCCGTTTCTCTCGGGTACAAACTTATCAGTACATAGCGGTTTTCCACATCGCCAAGTCTTGGACGTTTTACATCTATCGGGATTCTCTGCAGGCGCGTCTCATCATGACAAACTGGGCACTGGACTTTTAAAAAGTAGTAAAACCTTATCATGAAAGGGGACAGAATGGTTTTGAATATGATATAATTTGAAGCGTAAAACAAAACATCATTATGCTTGAATACGTTTCTTTACCAATCAACTTTTCAACAAAATTACATCTACCTCGGCAGCTTTGGAAGATATGTCTATCTTAATTGCAGGTCCAATGAGGCGATCAAGAGGAATTTCATCTGCTGTCCATTTTCCCTCGCCAAAATGACTCGGCGCATCTAAGTGAGTGCCGCCATGTTCAGCACCACTTATGTCATATTTTGAGACGTAAAAACCATCATCAGTAAAGCCATCAAATACTTTAGTATGCTTGAATGTCAGTGAAGTAGGCCAATAAATGGTCTCATTATTAAATGGATACGATAGCTCAACCCATTCTTGCTTGAGTGGACCTCCCAGCACTGGGAAGCAAAACAATGCACTCAATACTAGCTTTATCAGTGTTGCCATGGTTCCTGTCGAGATAACGAATGAAAATGAGTTACTGCGACCTCAAAGATGTTATTGGCCACATGCTGCCTTAGTGGTTTTTTTTTTTTTTTTTTTTTTTTTTTGTTTTTTTTTCTGTCAGCATAAGTGACGGGACTCCGTGCGTGACTCCAGAATCCGTGCTGTTCAATATGAACGTAATTAGACGAAAAACGTCTCGTTGACTGCTAAAGTTGGACTAGGCCACTGGCTGAGATCTTGGCTGTGAATGGGATTGTTTTGATCTCAATTACTTCCAAATTAGTCTAAATTGCAGTCTTGTTACTTGTCAAGGATACTGTACACGAAGATCTCAATCGCCCGTTGGCTCGGATAGCTTTCCCAAAAAAATAATTTGGACAATGCGCCAATTTTAATTTTCAAATAATCATGCTTGTACGGAATTTTAATCTGACAATGTTTGTTTCAGTATCTACCTTGATAGCATGAACGCTCAGCTTTTTTTCAGATTTTTTTTTCCAGCGGATCTTATTCGATGGTGGACTCTTAAAAATTCGAATATTCTGGTATTTTTTTTTTAATTGTGAAGCCCTCAATTTTTAATTTACCCAGGCGGTTTAGTCCAACATTCGCAGTAATGAAAATCCCTTTTCACCCGACGCATATCAAGTTGGTCTGCGAACAAGATGTCGAGGTTATTCAGTATGCATTTGAATCATGGAATTGCCGGTAAGAAACACTTTCTAATATAACAGGCATGGGCGGTAAAAGACTAGAAGAAATTTCACTTTAAACAAATTAGAGTATATCAAAGCACGAAATACATTCTTACCTCAGCGTGGTATTGCCACCTTTTGCGGGTTAGGACAACAGAACTCACCGCAGCGCTTATAACGCTTATAACACAGCGCTTATAACGCCCTAATCAGATCTTGCAAAGATTACCACCAAAGTTTTAAATTTTCAGAAGGATTAAAAGTTAAACCCAGCGCAAAGCGAAGTTCACTTTGTTGACCACTGTAGCCAGGGGTAACTTGCTACTTTCCAGGGGGAATTTAAAAAATAAATTATAATTTATAATCTAAAAGATGCCTAAATGCTAATTTAATAGATAGAAATCTCTCCAAAGCTCATATATTTTTTTGTGATCATATGATTTACACGAACATAAAGGAGAAAGACGAATAAAAAAGAGAACAAAATGACATACTTGCAGCTAAATATTGCAGCTTAAGTGGCAGAAAAGATGAAATATCACACTCACAGTCAGTCACAGCAAATTTCCAGGTTCGAGCACCAGGGTGTTTTAATTTCAACGAACGTACATAATAAGGAAAATAGCACCTTCGTCCTCGTCTCGTTATCAGAAAGGTAGGGTTGGGATCAGTTGGAAAACAAAGAGAAAGCTAATTAAGACATGTCGACAAACCAATTGTCTGTAACAGCTTGGTGATCTGGGCTCTTTTTTCTGTCATTCATTACGGTTAGTAACATCGCTACGTGGCCGGGATAGAGTGGGGCTACCTCGGCTCTAAAGCTGCGCAGACTTTTACTCTTGTTAAGTCTTCGCCTAGGTTGTTGACGGAGATGAGGCCGTGAATAAAACATGCAAAAGCTGCCATCCCTTAAATGGCAAAACAGGATAACATATCGGGAAGCACATGCTAAAGGATAAACAAAAAGGCGCGCAAGATACGCGAAAAACACCTACCCAAGGGATGGCACCCTGAGCGTCAGTAATCCGACTAGGGCCTTAGACACCCTTTCAGGCTACCATGGGAAGAAGGGAAACGGTGCAACAGCACATGCATAATAAGATAAATCCAACATAGTACTGATGGTTTGAACCCAGGAGTATCAGTAGTCCTCATAGAGCGATCGTCGGGGTGATGTAGTTCTGAAGAGAACTGTTGTTGGTGACTGACGTTTCGACAACCTGAGCGGAAGTCATCTTCAGAGTCAAGTGAATAGTGTTTGTCAGTCGATTGTGTTGTCACCAACAACACAGTTCTTTTCAGAACTACGTACCCTCACCCGGACGATCGCACTATACGAACAACACAACTCCAAGTTCATTGCACAAGTTACAAGAACATAGGTGTACAAACTAAAAGCAAAACAAGGGGATAATGTTGCTGAAAATTACAAACCAAGAAAACAAGCGAGTAAAAAGTACAGGAGCCAAGGTAATATATAATAGTACATGCAGCCAAAACATCATAACATCACTTAATAGTACAAAGCAATATAAAGCGGGCAAACTAAAGGGAGCCGAGTGGAAAAAACTCTGAACAAACCTGATGTTTGTGAGGCAAAGCTCGTATACCAAAACCATTATTGAATATTAATTACTAAAGTAGAACACGAGCGTGTAAACATGAAGGTAGCCGACGGAAAAGCAATGTACCAGCCCGACGTTTGTAAGCCAACGAATACATGAAGTAATAAACAGTTCTGCCTCTTCACAGTTGAAGCTTGCAAACACTTAAAGGGAGAAAGAGAAGGCAGAGCCAGGGAAAGAAGCCAGGCAACGAAACAAGGGACAAACGTGCGCAAATAGAAGTTTCCGTTTGACTAAAAGTAACAAACCATAAGAAAAAGTTCACTTATGCCAGTAAAGGTGCTGGAATGGGGTCCCCATAAACTGCAAGCAGCATACGACACGTAAAGTTACGAAGTGAAGGATTCTAACGCGAACTGGGCTGAAATTAGACTGCAAAACAGTCGTATTTTTTGCGAATGCCGGTAACAGTGAATATTCGAACGAATAGTCTGAAGCGAATGTAAAAACGGCGAGGGCGAATGGATCGCGGTTACGGCGCTTCACGCCTTCCGAAAACGTCCAAAAACGACTGTTTTGCAGTCTAGGTTGAAATGAGCTGCATAACTCTTATTTATACTCGCTTAATAAGGGACTTGTGGGAATAATCTAATTGTTAATTAGAGACAGAGACAAACCAGCTGCGCGCGGGTATATATGGTGCATTCCAGGGCATGTCACAGCACAACTTGTGCAAGTGTTCTTACTTAATGGGTTCGTTAAATAAACACCACAGACATCTTAGTTTATTTTTAATCAAAGCGTTTTGGTAAATTTATTTAATTTTTCACAGTGTTGCGAGAAAGAGCGGGATTCTGAAGGTTAAGAGCAACAGGCAGTAGTAAAATAAGTCTGCAGATGACGCTGTGAAGCACATTTATGCCGTCGGGTATGAAGTCAGAACCTTATCGGTGTCTCTAAAGTGGATGGTTTTTATCGTGACAGGCACACCACCTATATTGCATGTGCAGTCACCCGGCTCTCCAAAAAAGCATGCTGTATACAGCGCCATCTCAAAGGCAGGACTTGTTCCCACGTAGAAACTGCTACCCGGCGGCTTGTTGACACCCTTCCAAGAAAATTTTACGTTGATAAATGGCGGCTGCGATGACACAAAACAAAGAAAAAAAGTTAGCGATTTAGGCAAGGCGTCTCCTTGAATCAGTTGAAAGTAATCTTTAGATATCATTGCAAGAGCACAAGAAGCCATTACCTTTTTGGTTGTGTCAACCTTATTCGTTGGGGGTGGTGTGTAAGTTAATCTTCCTGCCGTTTGTTCTAGGTGAAACTGGTACCAGTTATGAAGACCTTTTACAACGAGATTCTTTTTTTTCTTGTCGAGGCCAGTTTCACCTGTTGCAAAATAAAAAACGCGCAAGGACTTTCCTTTGAATTATGTAAAATTGCAACCATTTTGACATGAAATATAACATTCCCTATTTCAAGAAAATAGGCACTGAAAGCAACATTTTAGTAAAAATCAATGGACCAGGTCAAATTTGTCGCTTTGTTTTTTCAATTTGATGTTCTTCCCGCTTTTGTTTTATTTCTTCGGATATTTTTTTTGTGGCTTGAAAGAATATAGCCCTTAGCACAGCTTTCATGGTGTCTGCTGCCATGTGAGTATAATATTTTCTATCATCATCATTAAACACCTGCAATTTGTAGAGTAGAAATGAGACGAATAACGAGAACAACTAATATTACATGTATATATTAGTTATGCATCGTTTTCGAGTGGTAAACCATGGAATATTCCACGAGCCACTTGCAGTTTTTTTCGTTATACATATGAGCCTTAAGGTGAGTGTGTACACCAAGAAAATACAAGTGACAAGTGGGATATTCAATGTTATACCCCGAGACAGCGTTATATAACTATTTTATACCATGCCATAGAGGATACAGTTGCCAAAACAATCAATGCGACATACGCGCGGTGCATGATGGAAGGCTGGATGTAATACTGTCGAATATAAAATGGCTTTCCTGTATTCTTATCGGCTGTATTTTCTATGGCATGGAATAAGTATATCTTATTAGATGTTTTGGTGTGTAGTATCGCTGTATATTTTTTCGAGTTGTACCGTATTTTGAAAAATACAAACAAGGAGTAAAAATATAAAGCGATACTACACACTAAAACATCTAGTAAGAGATTTATTATCCAACTACTGTATTTATCCGTGAAAGAGGGAAAGTGTGACAGTTTTGCGTGCGCGCACAGGCCTGTCCGGCAAACGTATTTCCTACTGTACAAATAACTGTACAATACACTGAATGCAAATATGGCGGACCGCTCGGTTGGCGCCCGGGACGAGTCGCATGCAAGCGAGGCTAGTCAGGCTTTGATGTTTTCTTTTGACAATGCTTCGCCAGAAAAGTTTTGTTTCATCGTCGATCTGGTCCGCTTTTGTTTCGCCCTCCGTATAAGTTGTTGTGTTCCTGAATGCCACTAGAAAGAATTGAAATCTTCCACAGCAGAACTGTTAAAGTTTGCTCTTAAGAGGCGAACGATGGAAAATTTATATCCCTTCTCGTGGCGTTCAGAAACACAGCAGCTCGTAGCCACAGCTAAATAAAACAGACCAGATTGACGACGAAGCAAGACTTTTCTGGTGAAGCATTGTCAAAACAAAACATCAAGGCTTAACTAGCCTCACTTTCATGCGACTCGTCCCGGACGCTGACCAAGTGGTCCGCCATATTTGCATTCGTTGTATAAAGCTGTTTATTATCCAACTGCAGCGAATACCGTCCAAATAACAGTACAGATATACAGCGATATTGTACAGTTATCTATGCAGTAGAAAACCTGTTTGCCGGACACCAAAATACTGTATATCTTCATCGAGTTTGGCTGGGAAAAATTTCGTTTTCTTCCTGTTTTTTTACATGCAAATCTAAGTAATATTCATAATTTTCAGATATTGTAGGTATTATCTTGTAAATCTTGTAAATTGTAAAAAAGAAATATTTGAAAAATAACTTAAAAGACGCTGAAAAGTAGCAAAACTCTGTAAATGCATATAATTCATAGTGAATGTAGCCGATAAGTTTCTATGCTTTGTTTCCTATTTTGTCTTGTAACTAATTCTATCTCCTCGTAGGAATCGATAGCGAATGATCTAATTGTTTTAGTAGAATTCTAACTGAAATTTGCTTCAAATAACGATTCCAATTATTTCTGATCTCAGTATTAAACTCCACGCCTTAGAAAATTTGCGCGGATTGAACTGTCAATTTGATATTTGCAGTTGTGAATACGCGCGCTCATCAGTTTCTTTCAAACGAATTCGAGTTTTTGTAATTCAAAAATCTGTGAACCTCCTTTTTTTAGTCTACTCTGGAATTAGGTTATCTTTTCGTTTCTAAATGTTCTTTCAAAACTTCAGAGCAACGAGAAAATGTTGCAATTTGGTCGACCACACCAAGCCAATGCGCACTAATGTCTGATAGTGTACAATGGCTCAGCCGATCAGATTACAGGATTTGCATTAGTATATTCGTGGAATTCTACTACTATTGTCATATGACTGCATTACTGCAACATACTAATTGCATATTGTTAGTAGTCTGGTAGTGGTAGTGTAGTTTTTTGTGGTAGTGTAGATGTAATTTAGTATTCATTAATAAAATTTAAAAAAAATTCCGATCCTGATAACAAAAAGTTTCGTAAAGCACTAGAATGAAAATTAGCGATATGAAAGGTGAACGACGTTTCGATGACTCCATGTCATCATAATCAAGTTCGAAATATATGATAGAATATCGAAATAATATAACTAGTAAAAATGGTGTGAAAATATTTAGGGAATTAAAAGGGTGTTAATTAAAGTATTCAATTGTTTTGTAAAGAATTTGATAATGATAACATGGAGTCATCGAAACGTCCTTCACTTTTCATATCACTAATTTTTATTCTAAAGTAAAAAAAAAATCAGGGGTTAAATGAAGTATGATTTCTAAATTCTTATTCTCCTTTAATACTTGAAAAACAATTTAATTACCAAACTTTAGTTTTTTTAGTATCCTGTACCCGGGATACTAAAAAAATACCTAGATTAAAACTATGGTGATAACGATAAGATATCTTTACCAACAAATGTGTGCTCAAAACCAGAATATTGATTGACATTGTCTCCTTTAGCATATTTTGCAAACCACATGGTCTTCAGTACTGGCTTGAATGCGTTTAAATTCTGGGGACATACAGTGAAAGTAAAAATTGAATGAATGGTGTTAAAAACAAAACGAATCAAAACAACAGCAACAACAACAACAACAACAACAACAACAACAGGTAAACAATATACATGATTACTGTAATTGTAAATCATGTTAAGTCCTAAAATATATATTCATGTGTCTGTCCGCTTATTGCCACTAAAAATTCGCCAATGAACGCGCTAGAATTTCTGCATGTATTATACAATATTTATTTAATTCCTTAGATCATGTTCATAGCATTATGTCTGTATAAAAAAAATAAAATTTACCACTTGGCAAAAAATTAAAATTTATCACAATTCATCATTTCGTCAGTATGGCAATCTTCCTCGTGTTAAAACAATCTTTTACTCACTTGCTGCGCTTTTTACCACTCCAAAATAAAATTCATATCTCCGCGCCGCCGTTTCTATATTCTCTATATACTGTATCTTCGTATAGTTTCCCCAAAAGTGGATTAAATTCAGAACAGTACAGAACAAAGCAGAACAGAAAAAAATATATGATCACACAGACAAGAGGCTAAAGCTGAAACCGTCAATTTTTGAAATTAACTTATTATTAGAAAAGATATCAGTGAAGTCACCTATTGTTATTAATATGCCAACCAGAGAACTATTGGCTGGTGAAACAAAGAACTCTTTTGTTTAACATTTTGAACATTTAAATAACAAAACAATGTATGCAAACGAATATCTTCCCTATTAGCAGCGTTACATTACGCACCTTGATCGCCTTGAAGCTAATTAATGTGAAATCACGATCGTTCGGTAATATCTTACCGCGGTGGTGGTCTTCCCAGCTGCCTGCAGGTACTTGAAAGCGATGTCCATAGGTCCACCTTCGACGGCGATAGTGTTTATGAAATCATCTTCCTCAGTCGCCTCCTTGGGATCGCCCACTTCCGGCTTCAACTCATCCGGAACGTAGTTATCTAAAAGAGCTTTTCAAGCAAACAATTACGTAAATATTATAAGAAGAGCAATTATTTCACAATGTATATTGATAATACAAACACGGTCAGTAACACGAATATGATTTTGCTCAGATTTTAGCTAGATTTTGTGTAAATTAGTATCAACGATTTCAGCAACCTCTCGTAATAAAAAAACGTCTCCAAAACGTCTAAAAACACACCATAAAATGATTTGAATCAGAAATTTTTTTGCCACACTTTTTAAAATTGTTTTCTGTAGTTATTGAAGGAGATCACATCAACTAAGAACGCTGCTAACGAAAGTGTTCGTATCACATTCTACTGTACATAGGACTAGTTTAAGCATCGTTATCTGCTTGAAGAAATAGAAAACGTATTTCTATCCCTTTTTTTTTACACAATCAACTCTTCTGAAAATCTTACCCTTGAATTTGGTGTACACGGCATTTTTTAGTTTGCCTTCACCAGTTGATGTTAAAGTGAACAACTTTTTTGCGGTGTTGGACGTGTCCACTGTCAAGTCAGTTCCCATGATCATATTATTCCCGGATGCCTTCCACATGTTTTCACAGACGTCTCCTAAGTTTCGACGAACTCGAATTCCCCTGAAAACAGACGTGAAGTGTTTCAAATATTCTCTTAATTGAAACGAATGGCTTTCCGAAAGTAAGGTACGTTAGTTATTTAGAACTGTATTCAAGTCTAGATAGACGAGCACTCAACTCTGGTTAATTTTTAAGTTATTTAAATATAGTCTCCTACCGCTCACTGGATGGGATACTAGTAATGGAGAGAGGCTCTTTCAAAGTAAAGACTTTGGTCTAGACACAATTATACGATTTTTATTACAGTCCGTACATCTGCCAAGGAAAATCTTGGCAGTGTGATAAAAGGTTTTTGGTCTTGGAAAGCTGCTTATAAACTTGGCATTACAAACTTCATAAAATCTATGCACATGAAAGCACTTTAAAAACTTTGGAAAACTCGCTCGCTGCAGGAAGACAAAGACCTCTTACAGCCTATCAATTTTTTTGGAGACCAATTGAAGAGACCAAATTTGGCTCAGAGAGCAGAGTTTAATCAAGAACACAACCAGAACGTCAAGAGAACCTAACCCAATATGGAACAGTGGTATACACTGTTCACCAACTGGAGGGGGTGGGGAGGGGTGTAACCGAAGAACAGTTTAGAAAGCACCTGTATTTATGCTAGCCTCTCAAAACAATGATCTAATCAAGCGATTCCAAGGCAAGACAAGGTCATAAATATTAACTACTTCCAACCTCAGGTAGGTCTCACCAGAAGGTGTTACATGATAATACAGACAGACAGGTGGTTATCATGGTAAGTTATCTTTCATAAGCTGCTTACTGTTGGCTTTTCTATTTTTACGAAGTACCGGCAAATTTCCTCTACTTATGCGACACCTTTTCTGTCCTAAGGAATTCCGTTAATGGCGCAAAGTCGTTTTCCCCACTTCTCAAGTCTGGCATTTAATTGTGGAGTAAGTAACGGGAAGGCGCGATTTTGATTTAGTTTTATAGCTTTTCAGCGAGGAATTTCTCTTTTTTAAATCTATATTCGTCAGGCCTTACGTCAAAGTATCTCACACTCCACAAAACCGCCGCTGGATTAATGTTACAAGGTGAACTAAAAAGAACTAAGTTCACGACAACTAATGCTTTAACAAGCTCACAGAGCTTCTATGGATGCGTATTCTTTTGTTTTCAAATTCAATTAATATAGCCCCCGCAAAGGTAAACAAAAACATTCTGTATGTAATTAAACAAAGATAGAGTTGTAAAGGAGCGTTGCGTGACGACCCTAAAAACGGCTGCGAAAGAGACTAAACCAAACTATGGAAATAAAATGTTCCAGCGTACAGTAGTGAAAGCAAAAGAAACTAAACTGAGAATCTGGAGAAAATTTCTACGAAATCTTCGGCCACACAGAATGATTCATTAAATCATTATATGAAAGAATGTTATTGCCAATAGTCGAAAAGTTTTTGGATATTTTAATCGAGTCTCTTCTAGAAAATGGATATGTTCTCAAAAAACAAAACAAAACAAAACAAAACAAAACAA
>Ga0126339_10003795_pt1 | contig 11054 bp, 5 predicted proteins | sample OrbTmetagenome_2_FD_92532 | JGI IMG/M metagenome (GOLD analysis project Ga0126339, IMG submission 92532) | Coral microbial communities from Petempiche,Puerto Morelos, Mexico - Orbicella T R C metagenome | ecosystem: Host-associated > Invertebrates > Cnidaria > Coral | place: Petempiche,Puerto...
AGGCTGTGGCGAACGTGCACATACTAGTTTCGTTTTGAAAAATTTAACGTAAATTATACTGAACTAAAAACTAAACTTGGAAAATTAATCCATGTAAATGTTTGGATTGATCTGAGACTATTCAAAATATCTTGTTGGTTTCCAAGATCTAAACACATCTGTCGACCAATGAGAGCGCGCGTAGTATTCAGTTTTTTTTTTATAAAATGTCACAATTTACTGCTGCCATTGAAAAAACGATGATACATTTTAAACTCGGAAGCGACACGAGTGAGTGCCGAGAAAGATGTTATGTTAGTAACCCACGCTACTCAAAAGAAAATTTCCACAAGTCGTTGTATTGTATTATAACCAAGCTTGCTGGAAGAAGTAACATTGAGATATGTCTATGCTAGTAAAATGATAACTCTGTAATTAACAACAATGCTGATTGGCAGAGCTCTATTCTGAAACACATGCCATCTACAAAATCACGAAATACAGTTTATACAGCACTTTTTTCTGGTAGGATGTGGTTATGTCCATGTAATTCCTGAAATTATTTCATGTTATGAACTGTTGTTGATCACGCCCTTGTCATATGATGATTCTTGTTTCCAGGCCCTATCTCCGAGCATCACAACTGGGGTCCTGAGTAAGAACAATGTTCTGAGCACGCTCAGTAGAGATTACTTCTTGTTTCTTGGTAAACTGGCTTACACCAAAGTCGGCTCCAAACTGCTCGAGAGGACTGGGGTTTACCAGTAGTAAGTATATTGATGTTTCAATTATTTTTATTTAACAACTGCATCGCTAAATGGAGGATGGGTGTCTGTGACATCCGGGAGCTGCCACTATTGGCAGCCAGCTCATAGATGAAGACTGATCCCACGGCTGGCGAATCCTGGAAACTGAGCCATGAGCCCCCATGCGGGAAGGGGGACAGGCAGCCGTCACACTGAATTAACAGTGGAAAGAGGGAGGGAAGGGAGGGGGAATACTTGAAGACGTGCTCCCACGCAGAACAACGCTCACTGTAAACGCTATCGCTGCGAAGGCTGCCAGCGCGTCTTAGTCCAGGGGCACATGGAATCCTGGTGCATCCAGGTATCAAAACACTCCTGACAACTACGGGAACGCAGGTGTTCTTTGTTGGTAACTCCGTTTTTAGATTAAAATCTACAACAAACGAAGGGAAATAAAATTTAAATTGTATAAGGGAATTGGAACAAACGCTGACGGGGTTTGGTTGGTGTAGTGATGCCGGACACCCAAATGTTCTCTTGATGACTCGGAGATTTCCCCAGCATGAGGCAAACTAAAACAGCGAACAAGAAAAATAACTTGTTCAAATGCTGGCACGTCAAACAATACGAATATTAACTAGAACGCATCTTTCAGGTTACTCCCACTCAAGAGAATAGAAAACTTCCCTTACCAAATCAGGTTCATTCATATTGTAATGCCCTGGTCATTTTAAAATCCAACTGTTATTGTTGGATTTCCTGTGATCGTAGCGCTCTTCATGGTATGGTTTTTAGCTTCTGGAATCGTACTAAAATAGATGACATTTTTAAATGTACGGTTGTTCCTGCAGAGTATTTGATAATACATTCTTTGTTTTGTATTCAGCCTGCTAGAATTGTGCTCCTTACCGTCACGTGATAGCCTCCAGAAATTGATTATAGCAAGTTTGGATTACAGCCATAGTGGCATTCCCAGAATTATACTGTCTAAAATACTTACAGCTTCCAGTCCGGTAAGGAACGACTTTTTGTGTATTTACCTACCGCTATAGAAAAGACGTTTCCGTAATTCCGTTTGTAGAGTGTTAGTCGCAGATACACAGGTCAGTGGGGAAGGTTTCCACAGCTATTTTAGTTTTCTAAACTTTCACGAGGGTTTCTCCAATGGTAAAAACATTGAGAAGATGTTTTCCTTTTATTTCTGTTGTAACAGCGAACAGTTATATTCTTCTGGCTGTAGAGTTACAAAAATGTGTCTTTAGTCAGTCTCAACCTATGCAGATATGATTGTTACCTTGTAGTGCAAAATATTTCACGTTGCAGTCGCTATGGATGTTAGCTTTTCAGAGAGCTGCGATCTGTCAATCAATCAATCAATCAATCAATCAATCAATCAATCAATCAATCAATCAATCAATCAGTCAGCCAGCCAGTCGGTCGGTCGGTCGGTCAGTCAGTCAGTCAGTCAGTCAACAAATTTCGTAAGCCTTGCACATAGTTTCAAACACACACACACAAAAAGACGCACAAGATGTTTTGTATAATAGTTATTGTATGATTATTTTCAGGCCACCCGGCTTTATGCCACGAGTCACATGCGGGTTTTGTTACGAGCACGTGTGGCGTTTTTCCACAGCTGGGGAATTGAACTTCTTGTCACACAGGTAATTTAAAGTAGCTAGAACATGAACAACATGCCCCTCCACTCCCCTCCCCCCTAACAAAGTCGAATTTGTTGTTTGTTTACGTATCAATTATGCAATGTTACCCAGCCATACGTGTCCCGTTTTGTTTTATCATGATATTGTCCCTCTGATATTTTTGTAAATTTTAACTAGAATGAGATTTAACCCATAAAAACTGCGATACTGGTGCGCTGTCCACTTGAGTAATATATTTTTTTATTTGCTCTGCATATAGTACATTACAATTACAGAATACTCACATTAAAAAGCTTTCAATTTACAACACAGTACTAAAATCGACTTATAATTCGCTGCATTACATGTTTACAATTATTATCACTTACAAAGTGTTATTTTACATTACCTACTTACAGTACGCCATATTACTTACGTACAAACATTACTTACTACATACCTACTTACAAAACGTTACATCAAATTACTAAGTTACTTACAACATGCCATATTACTTACGTATATCACTTACAATACTTTACATTACCTCACTTACAAGGTATTATGTTTGTTTGACATAGCTTAAGTGCGTTCAATTTCTATTTTATAATTTACCAGGTTTTATATGTTGAGAACTAAGTCAATTGTAGGGTTGATGGTGCAGTTTTCGAACTGGGGTTCAACTTTTGCTTTAGTTTAACTGAGACTTCTGTGCTTTGCTTTGTTTTAACAGTTGTACGATACTGATAATCAAGTCGCTGTTGAAGCAGCTGATGTGTTAGATGAAGCTTGTGAGGATGAGGTAAGCTGGGCGCGAGCCGAGAGTCTAAAGGTAGAATATCTTGGTGATTATAAAGAAAGAAACCTAGATATTGCCGGCAGTACAAAGAATGCATGGTACCTCTCTTTCAAGGCGACTGTGAAACTCAAGAAATTATACTAGAGACAAATAAAAAATAATCAAGAAATAACGACATTTATCAACTCGAGGATGTTATCTTGATTTGCTTCCATATTCTCAGAACCAATGTTTAAGAATTGTATGGCGATCAGTAGGGAGAATATTGATACTGAATATCTTTTTCATCAGGCTAATCTTCAGTATCTCGTGGAACTCAGTCCAGTGATCCTTCATTTAGGAGAGGCAGGCCTCCGTCTTCTTACGAGGTAGGAATCTAATCCTGTACAGGAGGGGGACCTATGTATGCCGGCAGTTATAGCTCTTTATATAGCATAAAGCCACTTAGAGTATTTTGACTGCGCTTGGATGGAAAACTGTACCATGACATGTTGCACCTCCCCCGCCCCCGCTCCCCAAGCCCGTTCCCAACAGCATTTCAGTGTGGTTGCCTCAGCAGCTCGCCGTAACCGATTTACAATCCTAGATGGGGAGAGGAACTGAGAGTAACGTGTTTTGACCATGAACACCGCCTACACCGCTTTATACTGAGTCCAATGCATTAACCCTCAGCCACTGCGCTTTCCTTTTCTCTTAATGAAATCGTTGTTCATTTTATGTGGTGTTCAGTTGACCTTACTTTGATCCTTGGCAGCTGAATTTATCTTAAGCCGAAAGCGCGAAGACTTTGCCACGCACGGGAAAGCTTGTAATCATAACAATTGTGGGAAAACTTGGAACCTGTTTCAATCGCAGGAGAACTGTAATCAGAGCCAGACGTAGGAAAACATGTAACCAGTGTCAAACGCGGAGAAACATGTAACCAGTGTCAAACGCGGGAAAACTCGAGAATAGTGACAAACGTGGGTTACTCCTGACTGGATGAAAATCTCCGTGTTTTCTCTCATTGTTTATAGCACATGGGATGAGTGTTTTTTGACTAAACTGATCGTACAGCTCAGTGAATGGAATTGTACCAAAACAAAGACGATTACTTTCGACTTGTAATTGAAAGCCGCCAAACACTGTGATTGGTATCCTTTATTTTTAGATTCCTTTCAGTCGAGAGTGGGTTGAAATACCTGTCTCATCGAGGGTATCTTACAACCTTGATGGATCAGTGGAGAACGGTGAGCCTGTTTATCGGTCCAACCCATAATACACACTGCAGTCGCTGTGTATTGTGCAGTAGCTTATCAGTTGTGGTTTTGTTTGGCCTAGGCAAGTAGTAAATTACGTTGATTTGCAATTAGTTGTGTTCAATTTGATCAAGCTCAAATGCGCATGCATCGGATGAATTGGCCACTCAACTTGATGGTTGATCTTGTTGTTAATTTTGTCGTTGCCATGCATCGACAGCCATTGAAATGGCCTTTATGCAACTGCCGAGTCTATTCAGGCGTCGAATGCAAGTTCACACTAGAGAACTTGTCTCGACTTGGACCCGGCTAGGGACTTTGTTTTAAGCAGACCTTCTTGAACTGACCGAATGACAGTTGATACAGCTCGAGTAAGCGAGAAGTCTAAAAGCAGAGCTTCCATAAAATACTAATAATTTACTCGACACAGCAACCTTAAAGAAATTAATTAATAAGTATTTCACCGAACCGATTGAACTGAACAAACAAATCGAGGAGATCTCCATAAACACAATAGCTGGGCCAATAGCAGATGAGGTATCAGCTTAACCCTGGATTTTTCTAACTTCTTGAGCGTTATATTTATCTGTGTACGTCCATTTTTGTGTTCTCTTTGAAGCACTACAATATTGCGTACGTCCGCTGGGTGGAAGAATTGCTGGCGGAGTCACTGACGTCATACGTCAAACAGAAGGATGACAACACGTTTACTAGGAGAACAAATAAGAGGTGCGTTAGTGAAGGTTGTAACTTCTTTGTTTCTCTTACGTTTGAGGAACAATTTGCACTAGTTATGGAACATAGTCGTGTTAGTACCGCAGGAAGTAATTTGTTTGTCTGCGGTCAAGACTGGGAAACACAGATTCTACTAGTTACGAGCTAAATATTTGTTTACTAAGTAGTAATTAAGAAAACCCGAAAAAAGTAATAATATAACAAAACGGAACAAGGATGGTCAGAACTGGGAAAGAGTGACACGCAATACGAGTGATGCCACATGTGACATAGCAGGCCCTTTCAGAATCGCTGTTACATGATATAATGATTTTCGAATTTCCAATGATGTTTAAAGTTGTCACTGTGTAAGCTAGTTTAGTATTCTTCCTGATGTTTGTATGTTTGTTTGCTGCTTCTCTTGTTCTCGGTTGTTTTCTATTTCCATTTGCTGGTCTATAATTATTCCTTCCTTTACACAAACTGCAACATAATGTAGCACTTCGTAACCAGCGTAGACTAGTTGTGGTAAAGATATTGTGGGTAGCGTATAGTTTCCTCATTTGGTAAGAATCTCAGATGACTGCTATAACCATGTATATAAGCGAACGGTTCTTATTTTTTAGCGACAATCTAATTTAGCGGCTTCAGCGTTTTCAAAATCTTGTATAGAGCGTATTCACTCACGCGTCCAGCAGCCATGCAAATTTATTGGAACAGAAGAAAGTGTTTACATAAGAAAAGAGTTGAACTTCCACAGGATTGATTTGGTACACCAACATGGCCGCCGTTTCATTGTTCTGGAACACCAATATGGCTACCATGACGTCATGTGCATACGCTCCATAGTGTTCAACAAATGTAGTTATTCTGTTTAACCTATAATTTGGAACTTTCAAAAACATCAAGGGTGAGAATGTGATGGGGAACTTTAGAATCATTGGTTTACATACTTCTACGAAAGCTTTAATTGTAGAGTTTTCTGGTCACATTGGGGGATAATTGTTTTAGTTGACGTTTGTAGAGAGTTTGCCTTTATTTGAGGATTTCAAGAAGATTTAACTGCGTGGATCGGTGGACGGTTGGGAAGAAAAAGCTCGGCTGTTTTAGAGAGCTAGCCGTTAGTAGAGGTTTCATCGTGCATTTCTGTAGAGGGCTTATTGTTCTTTGTGACAGGTTGGTGTTAAAAGATGCATTTTTACCGCCTCATTTGTACGGACAGCTGGTTCAGAAGAAAAATGGCTTCAAGCTTCTGCAGAGATGTGTTAGTGGACAACATTTTATGTATCTTTTGATGTTTTCTTGAGCTGTAGAACGCAGCATAAAATGTTTTCCGCTCTTATGTGTTGCGCCGATCTGTAAGTTCTTCTAACATGGCAGTTGTAACACTCTTAATGAAGGCCAAGTCGGCCTGGACTGTATCAACTTTGCCCTTTTGCAAGATTGTTTAGAATTTGATTTCTTCTCGGAATATTAATACATTGTGAAGCACACAGTAGTAAAGAAATTGAAGGAAGTATTTTTCGAATTAGATTGTAATGTTGATGTATCTCACAGCCATGGAACTGACTATCAGTTCAATTAGAATTGTTGTTTTCGGACAAGATGCGACAGAGTTTAACAATCTTGAACTTCGTTTTTAAGAATGATGTTGAACTGTTTGCACGGACACTGCAGACACTGGAACCAAAAACAAGAGAACAAGTAGTGGAACTCAAGGCAACTCTGTGGGCTTTGGTAAGTACCCCCCCACCCCGGGCATCCTTACACCCGTTGTTTCCTCTCTCTCTGTACCACTCACTTTCCCTTTCACAGCACGGACCCCCACCGGCTTTCCTCTCCCCTTGCAAGACGATTCCATTCACGGACAGATGTTATTTTTTCAGGGACATGTCGGCTCCACAAACTGGGGTATTAACTTTCTTGTGGAGGAAGCAGTCATTCCAGAGATTGTTCGTCTGGCTGAGGAATGTGGTAATTTTGCCATTCGAGGGTATGACTTTCAGAACAACAGTTTCCTTATTAAAGAATGTTACCATACATTAAGTACATTTATCGTGTTCGGATTCCTAAGGTGTTAGCTGAATAGATATTCAGAATTATTCGCACTGATGATATTACTTTACTGTCCTATTTGCTATCGATAACAGACTTTTTTCGTCCACCAAGTACATTTAGTTATTATTGCGAAGTTATTTTGCCACTAGACGGCAATAAAGGACAGCTGTTATTGGGCTGACTTCGGAAGACTGAACTGAGTAACTGACGGACTGACTAACTGACTGACTGATGAACGGACGGACGGACAGAAGGACCAACCGACCGACCAAATGCCTGACTAACAAACCGAGCTTCACCTACTGTTGGAAACAATCTCCCTTTGGTGACGTGTCGCCTAAACTAGACCTAAAACAGGCAATTGCTACGTTTGGTGAATTGATCTATTTATAGATTGACTAATTAGAATCATGTTCTTTTTGGTGCCCGTATCATATGCTCGCTAAGATTGCAATTGGCAATTTGATAAAAATCAGACTGAAATTACATGGTAACGTTATCTTACCGATCGATTAACTGATTGATTGATTGATTGATTGATTGACTATTGACTGACTGACTGACTGTTTGATTGATTGATTGATTGATTGGGTGATTGATTGGGTGATTGAGAGATTGATTGAAAGATTGGTTGATTGATTGACTGATTGATTGACAGGACCTGCTATTACGTTCTTGGCTTGATCGCGAAGACTCGTGAAGGCGCAGACATCCTACGCGAGTTAGAATGGGAAAGTGTGCGCCACATGGGCGAGGATAAGTGGCCAGTGCTAGAGACCTCGGTCGAGAATAAAGAGGAAGTGATTCCCTTCAGCTACATATTAGAACCACACAGTTCCCCTGGACCGTCAATACTGACCGGTATTAGTGAGACAGAGCGCGCAGGGGGGATCTACTTAGGAGAGGAAAACAAAGCCGCAGAAGGGTCCACAGCGTATGACAAACTAAGCGGTATTTACCTTGGGGAAGACAAAGGACCTACTCGGAAAACATCGCTTGATGAAGCTAGCGAGGGTGGAATTTTGTCGCAATGGTACAAAAACGCAGAAAGACGACGAAAAATAGCAACTCGAGAGAGCGGTTTCTATGATGAGAGGAGCGGGGTATATTTAGGAGAGGAGTCGCCTTCCATTTCAACACCAACAATTGAAGACGTCCAACGCCCAACTCCAGGAGGAATCCTGGAAAAACTTTTTGCTGAAACTGGAATTGACATGGCTTACACAAACAAGGAAACTAAACTGTCTCATCGAAGAAATGCCAGCGAGGGAAATTTTACCGGCGCTGGTTTTGGTGAGAAAAATACGTCGTTTGAAATATATGACGTGAAAAGGAGGGCGGTGTCCAACGTGGACCGCATTGGGTCTCCATTAAAATCGGTTCATGAACATTCCACTGGCGATTTACGTGTTCCAAACGAGCATGGACAAAAGCCCTCGCACAAACACACTGTAAGCGCCCCTAGTGAATATGCCCTTCAACCGGATAAGCCGGTATCTGATAGAGATCCCGTTGTCAAATCAGATATTAGAAACCGCAGCGAAAGTGAAACAACGGACATGTCAATCCACGTGCGTTCCGGAAGTAACTTGAGCAGTGCAAGTGTGGACAGCGGTGATTTTTTAGAAATGTCGTATATAGCCTCGCGTAGCCGCGCCAGCAGCTCGAGTGAGACTGGGGCCTACTCCCAACAGGAAAGTCCGACAAGTCGGAGTTTATTGAGCGTTGCTTCAGATGACGCTGCGAAGACACTTGACGAGAAAGAGCGAACATTAAACTATTCCGTTGAGAGCTTTCCGGAAGGGATCTCTTATGAGTCTCCACCCCCTTACTTCTCGAACGAACTATTACGCCGCAGTTCAAGTCCGTTGGTAGAGGACCGCAAGCCTTTTCCAGTGGGAGAACTACTTCAAAACGATCTCGAATCAAGAAGACGGAGCACCAGCCTGACGGAAAAGCGACGCATTGGAAGCCCCTCCCTCGGGATTATACCCGAGACCCGTAGTTCGAGTTTTAGTGGTAGTACAGACTTTTCTAAGGTCGCCAGCAAAAGTCGGTCAAGCTCTGCTGATCTAATCCATGTTCCACCGATGGACAATTTGAACGAGTTACGCGGAAGCTCGAAGAGCCTAGCTGAAGTTAAAATCTTGAGTGACAAGACTATCGTGTTCCGTTCTGGCGTTGAAAAAAAACCAAGGGCTTTGAGTGTGGATAGCGCAAATGCCAGTGGACTGAGGCGGGATAGACTTTTAGTTAACAGTAGTCAGTTAAATGGAGAGGAATCAGACGTCACTGACCTGCGCAGTAGAGGGAGTTCTTTTGAAAAAGCAGACTTAGCTCGGAAATTGGGTCTTAAATCCGGGGACTTGTCGCGTGGGAGACGCACGCGCAGTACGAGTAGCGGAAACTCGTCAGCTGACGGATCATCCCCGAGGAAGATTGTGAACAGAAATCGACTGGTCGGTTCAGTCGAGAGTTTTACTGTTGTTTCTGGCGACACTCGCCGGAATTCATCTGCGAGCACGGAAGCTGTTCCTTACACGAGTTCGAGGGATGCTTTTGGTTACACGGCGCTGAGTACGTTACGCCGACAGCGAAGCTTTAATCGTGATTTAGAGGCCAAAGTAAATGCTTTTGGTACCGCTAGAACTGGGTAGGTTAATATGTGCTAGAGAGTAATACTGGTTATGAAATCCAAAGAAATGCCAAAGGCCAATTCTTGATGGTGACTTTGTGGTAGAAAATATGAGATGTTAACGTGAAATTTAGTTGAGTTTCACTAAAACTGCCGGGAAAACATGCTTCAGAGGCCAGTTTGAGTAGTCACTGGTGCATCAGGATAAACAACATACTCTGTAAGTTTTGCTTATGCGCCAAAAATACATAATAGAGTTCTTTAACCACGTTAGTGATTTGAGTTCTTTATCTTTCTCTGTCTCGTTCTTTTTCCTTTTCTAATTAGTTACGTAATCTCTCGCTCCATGTCTGCTGTGGATTTTTCGAGTTTAAACAAGCGTGACAGTGTGGCCAGCATTTCCAGCGCGTTTGACTTCCGGCAGTTCACTTCCGCCACCACAAATACCGGAAATGAATTCCTCGGTCTCAGTCTTCCTCTTGATCTCAGCACGCTCTTTCAGGTGAGTTAGGAAAAGTGATATTTTATGGTTGGTCTCCACCCCTCCCCTCCCCCCCCCTCCCTGATAAAAAAAAAAACCCTGTACCATTTAATCCAATGATTTGCCATAAACTCTTTATTCAAATTCCCTTTAAAATTTCAATCCTCGGGCTCTCTCTCTCAGTTTCTTTGCAAAGTGGTTAGCCACGGACAGTCTCTGTACAGGAAAGTGATTGTGTTGAGGTAACTTTGTTTCTAGGCCTATCTATCTAGTGCATTCATTTTCCGGGTTATTTTGTTATTACGAAGGGTCAATTTCTACTTTGACGTGTTAAAAGACCATGAAAGTTCCTCACACTAAACAAAATCCCTAAACGACAACTGTTTCCATAACAACAAGCAATATTCGAAGAACTCAACTCTCAAGACTTTTAACTGTCACGTGTTAATTGTCCGCAATCTTTACCACCCCTGTTACGTAACTTTGTATATCGCAAAAGGAGAGTTGTTTCCTCTCAAAGCCTTTTTCAAGGAGATAGAGAGGAAGCTTACAGGAGAGAGAGAAAAAGAATATTGTCATTTAAAATCAACTAACAGACATGAAATAGACCTAGAGATGCTTTTTGTTTACTTAGGTCACCATAAATGAGCAAAATTAAATTAAAAAAATAACTTTTATATACCCTCAGTTCGTTCTTCGTGTCTTGCCTTGTTTGAGTGAGCTTTTACGGTCTTCAGGTTTCTTTTTTTCCACTTTTAACAACA
>Ga0126339_10003796_pt1 | contig 11054 bp, 4 predicted proteins | sample OrbTmetagenome_2_FD_92532 | JGI IMG/M metagenome (GOLD analysis project Ga0126339, IMG submission 92532) | Coral microbial communities from Petempiche,Puerto Morelos, Mexico - Orbicella T R C metagenome | ecosystem: Host-associated > Invertebrates > Cnidaria > Coral | place: Petempiche,Puerto...
TGACGTCTGTATTACTACTGACTGTCATGTGTTTTTTTTGTTTTGTTTTCAGAAATACATCTTGTATTTGCTTAGAGACATAGCTAGTGAGCTAGGCTGGGATGAAACTAGAAGTGATCCTCATTTGACGAGGCAAGTGTTGTCATTAGCTAAACTGTCATTGGCCATATTGCGAGCAATTATGTATTAACGTTTTTAAAAATGTGTCACAAGAAAAATCAGAAATTCGAAACAGATTGTGACATCATATAGCCAGACCTACAGATCTTTAGGTTTTTAAGGTATTTCACTTTTTTGTTTACTGTCCTTATAGATATCTTCGCGTTGCTGTGCTGGGTAAGGTCGCGAGCTATGAAGATGTCCTTCATGAGAGTGAAAAACGGCAGTACACAGACAGAGCTTTGGATCTGTTTAATGATTGGCTTTATAGCGGAAAACCGTGAGTTTCTTTGGGTCTCCTTTAGATTTATAAGCGTCAACCCTAATGTTTATTTAAAAAATGCCCGAATGCGTAGCTGATTTTACCATTCAAATTGTTTTCGAAGCAGTTTGTTTGTAAATATGATTGAGACATAAATCCACCCCCTCCCCTCCACCCCCACCCCCGCCCGAACCAGCTCGTTACGTAACATTACCACAAACATAGTTCAGTTCTTCACAAAATGACTGCGAAAACATCTTTTTCAGAATCACACCCAACTTGCGTAGCACTGTTTACTCCATCGGCATAAAGGACGCAAATGATTCCACATGGATGGAAGTTTTCAAAAGATTTCAAACCGAGACTGTTCCGTCGGAAAAGAGGAAATTAATGTACGCACTCACATACAGTCGAAGGCCAGAAGTTCTAGAGAGGTAAAGTATTGCGACAAAGACTGCTTGAATTATTTTTCCTTTGACAAGAACGGATCGTTGTCTTCGTCAGAGGTTGAATTCTAAGTGACCGGAAGATATGTAACCAAAATATTGGAAAGAGTGTAGAACGACCCCTAGCCTGAAATGTCAATCATCTCCCCACCCCCTGCCCCTCCCCCCTCAGCCTCATCCCCGGGCGATTAGGCTGAAGGCGTGAGATGAATTACATTTCAGGCTAAACGACCCCCAATCAATTGCTGAAAACGGTGACTTTAATTGAAAGTTAGGGGTAAGAACGGGAAGAGTGGGTGATGGGAGACATAGATGGGGGTTGGATGTAATCTGGCATAGCAATGGCCGAAATGAGGTTGATGATGGTTGGAGGTCGAGTTATAGAGATAGGTTTGCCAGATGGGTATGGTTTAAATCGCTGGTTGATATACAACTAAAATTATTTCTGTATGTTGTTGTGAGGGTTTTAGCAAACCATAACGCACGTTCTAAGGGGATCTTACTTCTTTGAAATTTTTGCCTTATTTTAGACTCCTAGGATTCTCACTCGACGAAAGCAAGATTCGTTCCCAGGACTCCGTATCTATTATTGACTCGATAGCCTCCAATCCAGCTGGAAGGCTTATAGCTTGGCAGTTTCTACAGGATAACTACAATAAACTGTATGACAGGTAAAGGCTTCCCTCAACGTCTGGGTATAAAAAATATATGGAAGAAGACTCATTATTAAGAAAGGGAATTCCAAGCAGCGATTTCGAAGTTATTAATTACCAGCGCTGAACTATAGTATATTTTGAAGTGGATTCTGGGTTCTATTTAAGGCACAGACAGACAGCTAAGTAGCGGTGCGCTGCCTGCTCCATTGAATTCTCTGTATCCTGTACAAAGTGATCTGGGGCTTCTGTGCGACGCCTTAGGTGCGTATGTAGAGCAAAATTTAGATGGCGTCGAGGCGTCATCTAGAAGTTCACATTAATGTTTCGACTAGTCATTAGTCAGGGTCATCAACTGCGGTTCTTTCTTCTTTCCTTGTAGATATGGCGAGGGGTCTTTTGAGTTCAGTCGTTTGATCATTGCTAACACTGCACATTTCAACACAGAGGACAGGAAAATCCAAGTATGACAACAATTATTTGATTTTATCAATAATATGGTTACATGCAAATGTTTTGTTGTCCGATGCAAAGAGTTTTGTATCCAATTTTACAGGGTTGGGAAGGTATGGTGCATGACTAGGTTTGTAGGTGCATAAATAGGGTTGTATCTAAAACCTCTGTAAATCATGCATGTGACGTGCAAATTATTTTGTTGTTTTTCTAAAAGAAGTTACAGCTGCCGATAACTATGTGTCCTTATTTCTTTCCAGGCTTTTCCAGCGTTCAATTGAAATGAATTATTATTATAATTGTCTTTTGCTTTTAGGTGAGCAAGTTTTTTGACAAAGTAAAACAAGGATCCGGTGAACGGGCAGTACGGCAAAGTTTGGAAAGTATAGAGGCCAATATAAAATGGATAAACAACCATGGTCCAGCAGTGTATAATTGGTTTAAGCGGTTCCTTGACAACAAGGAGAACTGATGGTATAGAGTCTTACTGAAGGATGCTCCTGTTCTGTCCAGTGGAACATTGATATTGTATAGCGATTGTGTTAACATCGTGATAAGTCATACCAAAAACGATAATGTTTGAACAGCAATGATGGTGTAGTAATGGAGATTCAAAGCACCATCTGCACTATTCTGTCTTACATCAGGTGTCGGCGCTTCCTTAACCTATTTAACGTAAGTGACTTTTTTCTTTCCTAAGCTTAGTTGGAGGGGGGTGGGAAGGGGGGGGGGTTGGTGGAGGGGTACAAAGTGCATCCTTGAACATTTGAAACAAACGCAACATTTCAAACTTCTGGTATGACCGAGCATTCAGCGATGTTTATTTTAGTGGCAATAATGTGCCAGTTATCACAAGATAAAATGCTGAAATGACGTCACATATTTTTAAGACGTCTCCCATCTTAGACTTCACCTTTTTTTAAAGAAAAAAGAAATTTCAGAAAATCTCCAAAACTAAGTTCACAACAAAATACACATTTCACGGATATTTCTTTTTTTGCCCCATATCAGATTGGATTTGATTTGTACAGACTATCAATCAAGCAGTCAAATCTTCTGTTCCTTTTCAGAATTGTATTTAGATTTCCGCGGTTTTACCACTGTCTGTACGCAAGTGCAAATTTGTATTTAAAAACTGAGAAACAGAAGTAAGAGGCTTATTTATGTGTAATATGTAACTCTATATAGTCAAGTCCAAAACAGTAAGTTTAAGTTTAAGTTTAATGTAACTTTCCCACATATACGCTAAGAAAACAAAGCAAAAAGATGGCGGGATAGTAACAGGGGGAAACTTGTTCATCAAATCGGACTTATATAATGAGAACAGATTGCGTTAAAAATGAAGACCTTTTACCAATATGTGATATCCTTTGCCACTGTACACAAAGCATCTCGAACTGTTGTGAGATAACTCATAACACCATCTCATTGTAGCTTAAATTAAGGGAATCAGTGGTATTCATGGTGAGGCGCAGCGTATAAGATGCGTTCAGCTTTGAAGCTGGAGATCTAATCATACCTGTGGGAAAGCTTGGAGTAGTTCAGAAAGATTTTTTACAGATCATGCGCAGTTGTGGAGGCAGTGAATTGGAAATAATAAATGTTAATAAAGCTTTGTTACCTTTTAATTAATCTTTTATAACTCCTGGTGTGACCTGTTTTATGTTTGAACGCGATCATTAAAACCCTAAATTTATTATCAACTAAAATAGTTATTCACAACTCTGAAGAAAGAAAGTTTCTGAGTTAAGTTGAAAAGACAATTTTGGATGAGTTACACCTGTGTTTGAGTGTTCCTTCTCAGTATCCCCCTATGTCTTGCTTCATGGGGGCTAAATGAGCTTTCTCTCAAAAGGCAAAGCCTGTTTCCTGTTATCAGATTGTAAAGGAGTTTCAGGAATTAGAGGGTCTAAAGTAGGATTCGCAACATCCTCTTCCTTCGGACGCGTCAATCAGATCCCGCCACGTTCCAAAGTACTGTAAAATGTTTTTCCCTGATGAGATACCGGTTTGTCGGGTTAAAATATGACTTGCCTTTTAGAATTTTTTTATGGATTCCGTAGAAAATGGACAAACTTGCGACAGCAGTCGGACTGCAAATTGATTTGCTGATCAAGATCAGAAATTCGGACGGTCTTTGAAAGAGTGGACATAAAAGCAAGAATAGAAATGTTGAGAGTTACCATGTGTTGGTTGTGTTGTTAACCTAATCTTGACCGTCTTACATCTCATTTCCCGCGGGAAAAAACAGTTCCGTGTCCAGCCACGAAAAAAAACAACTTCCCGCGTTCCGCCAACCCATTGCAATCCCGCATCCCGCCTTCAAATTTCCTTCCATCCCGCGTCCCGCCAACCTTACATAAGACTCTCTCGATTTAGTGCAGTGTGTATGCATTTTATCCCTAATTGACTCCTTCTGTTTTCTGTTTTAAATAACAAAAGAAGAGAATAAATTAGGAATAAGAAAGCATGTCCAACACAATAATTCTTGAAACTGCGATCTGTCTTATTAGAATAGACATTTCTTGTAGCTTCCAATAATTGATTACCTAGAAGAGTTAAACAATTCTAGTCTGAAGGGGCCGATCGTCTGTGTGTTTTTGGCCCGAGCGTACAGCTTGAGGCCCGAAGGGAATTCGGGGCGTCAATTGCTTATTTTTATTTGGCGCTGAACATCTTGAACGTGTGAATTACGGATACATTATGTATGAAAAGAACACGGCTAGTAAGCGAAAAAAAAAAAAGAAAGAAAAATGGGGTGGGCTTGGATATTAAGTTGCGGACACTAGCCAGACAAAGCTGGGGTTATTGACCCTTATAATATCTTTCTATGACATAACGTCAGATTTGAAACCCCCATGCAGCTAATATCGACACTTTGACTGTTAACGAGGCTATTTTAAAAACGGCACGGTCGTCCTTAGACTACTACCAATATGGGAGTTGAAAATACATCATCACATTTTATACTTTTGCCACTTGTGTTATTCATCGACTTCAATGATATCGGCTAAAGCCTATATCAAAGTAACCAACGTGGTAGGCGCCTAGACACAGCGAAAGTTTGTCCGGATGTTGTGCGCCCACCTTTGTCTTTGTGATCTTTCATTTGATCAAAAAGGCTCTGTTTTCCATATATAAATGTGTAAACTCAGTTTAGATTTCCCAAGAATTTGATTGACTAATTGAATTGACAAGCACCATTAGAGTCTTGACGTCAGACAAGAAGTTGATTTTAAAGAGTGTCCAAGACGTTACCAAACACTTTAGTTTGCATGGTTGATAGGGTAACCCTTTGTTCAGGCGAATTCAGATTAACATAAATGATTAGCCTCTATGGAAACCGGTCACCTAAGCTTAAATTTAGTAATTAACAAGGTTGCTATTTAAATTACAGATATCTTCAACTAAGATTGAATGGGAGTATCTAATTTGTCTGGCAAAAACTCGACCAAGAGAGAACGGTTTTTGAAAAACATTAAGAAGACAACTTTGTCGTCAGGACTCTCTGATATTCACTGAAATAAAAAATGAAAACTATATTGGTGCGGGTCGGTCATAATGTTGAAGTTCTCTTTTATATCTCAATAATTGTATGAACATCCTCCTCTCAGCTACTATTGTGTTTGCTATTTACTGCCTGGCTTGATTAGCAAACGGGAGAGTTTTCAAAGTGCTTGGTCATTGCTGCCATAATGGTTGCTTGAAACATTTCTTTTAATACTTGATCGTGTGTAAACAAGAAAAATATTGGCTATAAGAAATATTTGGCCATGAGAATATTCCCTCAATTACGTGCCTGCTATTTCCAATTATGCCCTATTTGAGTTTGAGTCCAGAACATCTTCACTTTGTTGTTCATACACGATTTTATCAAAGTATAATTAATTAAAAGATCGGAGATCGACAAGATCGGAAAGTGCTGTAAGCGGAACCTACAGATTATTTAAGTTATAAATAATAAATTGTTTATTTTTGTTCACTCTAAATGACGCAAGCTGCTGGTTGAATTTTCAAATAATTTTTTTTCAGTAGACATTTGTCGCACTTTTGACTAATTTGCTAAAATATTAAAGCTTGAAAACACATCTTTTGTTCAAATGACTATATATACCAGACTAAAAACTGTAAAACTTACTATAGAACCGAAAGTTTTCGGCTTATTGCGATCATAGGGGTTTAACAAATACCAGGTCAATTTGAAATAAGCTTTCGAAAATAGAATGCCTCTTTGTCTCTATGGTTGCTAAACTTGGGAATTTTCTTATTTTACCAGATTAAAATAGCAGAATCATATGACCGATACAATATATCTGCAATACAAGCAACTTCCTCATACGAAATATTATCTTCAGTTGAGTTCTTTTTCCGCATAATCAGTTGTCAGTTCCCGTCATTCGAGAAGGCCAATGTGTGTAATTTACTGCGTGGGAGAGCTCCGAGCGAAGTCGACAACAAAAAGTGGAAATAAAATTTTTTCCATTCATATCGATAGAAAAACAACGCAGAGAATTTTATTCAAACCTTTCAGATTTGGCAGAACTCACTGCTGAGTAATATCATCCAAATGACGATAACAATTATCATATCTGCATCTGCCCGGCAGATATTCTCATCTATCGCCAATAATTTGACTTGCTATCAGTGGTTGATAATTTCTTTGAAAAACCATACTTAGTTTTAAGCCTACCCTTTAAAAATGGCACTATTTTGCCTCGCAAGATTTTTCTCTCTGCCGGGTTTGTAAGTTCTGAAAGTACTGTATTTGTTCAGTTTTCACGCGGGATCACGGATCACGTCACGCGCTAACAAGATACGGAGGCGGATGCAGCTGCGTGCGCCTGCTGTCAACTCATTTACCATTCAAATGCAAATATCATACCGGAATATGGAATCAGATCATCGGGAAGAATCTGACTCCTCAAGCGTGGAATTTGAAGACCACATCAATATTTCCCTTCTTCCCGACAAAAAACGTTACAGAAAGAACAGATTCGGAGGCCCAAACTTTGCACTTAAATTGAGGGAAATGTTTGGAGGGAAAACGACGATTTATGGCGTCGTAACGGCTTTGTTGTTGATTTCGGTGTTGCTCCTTCTTGTCTTGGCTCGGCCATCTTCTTCTCATGAAACTGTAAACAGTGACAGTAGGAAGATTTCTCGGCATGATTTTGGACAGGCGAGGGACGCTGCTTTAGCGAAAAAAGAAGTGAATGCTCAAGAGTCGAACTCATTACGACTACCGAGACACATATCACCGATCGAATATCTTGTGTATTTGCATCCTAATCTGACAACTTTTCAGGTCTCGGGGAAGGTGGACGTTCTTCTCTATTGTAATGAAGCGGCCAACAATATTACCCTCCATGTTGGAAATAACATTAGTTACTTCAACGTGGCGGTAGGAGAAGTTCCAGATTTGAACAACCCGGATAGCAACGTAGTTCCAATAGAAGTGACGGGTATTTCTAGACTACATGGTGAAATGCTATCTATCACCCTGGGCTCTGAGCTTCAAGGAGGCAAATTTTACTTTCTTATCATCGAGTTCAATTCCGAGTTAAGCAGGGGACTTTCTGGATTCTACTTGAGCAAATATACGACAAAATCAGGCGAAGAAAGGTAAGATTTTTCCTGCACTGTCTCATAACAATGTTTTATTTTCGACGAGGTCAATTTTTTTTTTAGAATAAGCTTATGTTCTCTCTACAATTTTATTTGCGGTATGATTTTGAGCGGGGTCTTTGTTCAGACTCAAGATAAGCACGGGAAATAATTTCTTTTTCATTTAATAAGTATTTGCTTGTTGTAAGTGTTTTTAAGGGGGCTTTTGCAGGACAGAAATTATTTTTTTGTGTTGTTTGCATAGAGAGAGGACTCGTGTAAATTTCTTGTTCCTACTTACCAGTTTATTTTTGCTCGCCGTTACAAAGTCTTGTGAAAGTACACCCTTGTTTTAAGGAATGGTGTGTATTTTGTGGAGTAGTTTTGGCATCTAATGTGTTGAGTTTTCGTTAGTGAATTACATTTTAATATTTGCTCTGTTGCTGGCAAGATTATAGCAAGTAATGGAAGTTGACAAAAGAAGAAATTTATCAACAAAATTTATGTATAAACCAATTATGAAAGCGCGCGTATGCAAATGATTGAGCTTAATTACTTCTACAGAATATCCAGAAGTCGCAATTAAACTTAACAAAATTACAGCAGTTTTTGAGGTTATATATGTTACATGAATAACAGAAACGGAGTGATCTTGGCGGAATTTAATCCGGACTAGGAGTATCTAATTTATGCAAATTATTTCATGGGCAAATAGAATGAATTTGATATGTAATATTATTGTATGGCTGTGTCTCACAAGGACTGGGAACTACCGAATTCACGAATTTGATTGGCTGAAATCGATATTGACCGCAGTCTAGATTTTCCCATCTAGACTGGCATCTAGACCGGCATCTAGACCGGTTTCATTTTGCATTGAAAAAGTAGCAAACCAAAATACAAAAATGTTCACTGTTTTCTTTTATTTTCTTCTCAATCATTTATGGAAGTGCCAAAAAGCCTGATGACAAAAAAAAAGTAAAGAGGACAAGCAAATTTCGACAGGTTTAAGTTCCGCTCATCTCCGTTTGCAAGCAAAATGTCAACAAACCAGTTACATTAAAGTGCCACTAACCCCCCAAATTTTTTTTCGCTAATATTAATTTCCATTTTCTCCTGATTACCAATGTGAAAAAATTATCGTTGCAGCTATTTTCGTTAATTTTCTATGAATTTTTAAAGTTTGTAAATTTGCCCTTTTCCATGTTCACGACCGAGGAATAGTGGAGAATGGGACGAGTTGGCTTTGATGTCACTTTGGAAATAACAATATTTTGTTTTTGAGAAGAATGTATGCGAACATGCGATAGTGTGTGTCAAAATCGTTGTAGAATGCAAGGAAGATATGTTGTTGGAGGCTGTAGTAATACAGGATGCGTAGAATAGAGTATTCCTCTTCATTCAATACCTCTATCTTGATGAAACTCTACCAGAAACGAGAAAAAGACCAAAGAAGTGGGCTGATCTGTGCGAAGCTAAAGCCGGGGAGCCATTGAGGATTTCTTCGTTCTTGGGTTCGCTGCTACTGTAAAAACCTAGAGATTTTCATGACCTGTATATTCTTCTCTATCTCTAGTGGGAAGCTTGAAGTTGTCAAGGTACCGCATAAGACATGAATTTGGGATAAGCTGGAAGCCATCTGACTATTTTGAGCGCAAACGATCCTCCGAGTCCCAGACGAAACTATAGGTGATGAAATTACATGCTAAATTAAATGCATCGCGTTTTGAAATAGAGACTTGTCTAAACGAATAGTAAACGAAACCTACGTTCTACAACGACGCGAAGAAGATTGTTGAGGCTTTGAACTGGTGAACTAGCTATGTATTTGTGGATTTTAATAAAAACACACGCATGCCGGAGGTTGCCTGTAATCTGGCCATGTTTCTCAATGGCCATTCCGAATACAGAGTTGTTTTGCTCTTTGAGCTTCGTCTTTGAGGAACGAAATACATCTAAATTACAAACTTAGAATGGATCAAGCATTTATAAATATATGAGGAAAGTGAAACAAACCATTAAGATTCAATTCTATAGCTACCGACGGAGATTGTTCTGCTGAAAGAAGAATGCGCTTGTCAGTCAACTGAAACGCAAACTAATAAGTCGAGGACTCCCAGGTTATTAGCGTGTGTAAAATGGACATTTCATTCAAAATAACAGTGAAGTAGAAATGTATTGATTTAACTGAAAGTATTCTGAACCTCTTTTCAAGATCTTGTCGAAGGATTTTCCACGATTTCATTAGTACGGAATATGCAAATTTGCATAGCTTGTGGTCGTACACAGTAACTGAATATGCATATACTACGGTCAGTTGATAACAATGAAGCGAAAAGTTACCTCACCTTCGAATATTGTTTGCCGGCATCTCTGCTTATCTCTTATGTTAAAACTATTTTCAATCATTGATCTGGAGAAGTTGGCAGGAGTGGAGTACGACTACATCGCATTTTAACTTGTATTTCGGGGGAAATTAATATTTGAATGTAAAAGTATTTTGACACTCCGAAATTTGCACGTTCCGTAAAGTCAAATTACCAACTCTTCGTGTTGATTGACATCTTTATAACTCTTTAAGAGCTGTAAGCTAACTCTTCAGTCATTGTTTGTACCTTTATAAACCAAATGGACTGGCAAATTGTCGATCCCAACCTAAACATAATTATACAACGCGGCGATCACGACTGGCGACCGGCACTTCGAAATGGAAAAAAATATGTCCTTCGCAGCCGTCCAAATCGTAGCTAGACTCCGAATTGTAATGCTAGATGATATAGTTCTTTCACTTAAAGTTCTTGTCCAGTTTCAATAAAATATGAATCACAAATAACTGGGAAATGTTTTAAGTGCCCTTGAGGCTCAGTCAAAAGTCTCTTGAGTGTTTTAGACCGGTTCCTGAAGTGACGTCACTAGTAGCCTGACCCAGATCCCACTTTGCGCGGTCGTCAACATGGAAATTACGTGTTAAAACGCCTGTAGAAATGCACAGATTTTTTCAGTCGAGATAATTTTTTCGCTGAAGTAATCAGGGAAACTAGTAGATTTTATTAAAGGAAAAAAATTTGGGGGGGTTAGTGCCATATAATAAAGATCTTATTAACTGAGCTAAGTCGGTCTGTATGGGAGAATCTTGACCTCAGTTGTGTGTACAGACCTCACTGCGTTCGGTCTGTTCTCACGACCTCGGTCGAGATTCTCCCATACAGACCTCCTGCTCGGTTAATAAGAGCTAAGTAATTGGACTGAGTGGAGAACAATTCCGGGAGTAATCACGCGAGTAATTTCAAAATCAGATGAACATGAAGTGCGAGACTGATTTGAAATTACATGTATGAGCACGATAACTTCCTGAATTGTATGACACAAGGTCCAATTACTAAGTAATCGTACCTATAACAAATTTCAGAATTGAAAATGTCTTTTGAGAACTTCTTTTGAGCAAAAATGTCTGTAGCGCTTTTCATAAATTTGGAA
>Ga0126339_10003797_pt1 | contig 11054 bp, 8 predicted proteins | sample OrbTmetagenome_2_FD_92532 | JGI IMG/M metagenome (GOLD analysis project Ga0126339, IMG submission 92532) | Coral microbial communities from Petempiche,Puerto Morelos, Mexico - Orbicella T R C metagenome | ecosystem: Host-associated > Invertebrates > Cnidaria > Coral | place: Petempiche,Puerto...
CGGAAAATTCTGTTCCGCTCGAGCCAGGAATTCTCCGAAAACTCACAGCGGAATTTTTTGGTCGAATAGAAAGCACCCGTATGACTCAGTCAATCACGTTCACTCACGGGAGGTCCGATTGTATGTTGGCGAAGGTGATGATGTATGAACCCAATTTTGGGTCGGCAACAGCTCTCGTAAGGTCTCACAGAAATAGCTTAAATACCCTTTGAGAGAACAAGTTAACAAACAACAGAAACAATGCCTCTAACCCCAAAACAATAGGTGCTACGCTATGACCACAATATGGTGGCCCAGCATTCTCATAGGAAAATCATATTAATATACATAATATTTTTCAGAAGACTAGATGACATAAAATAAAAATAACAAAGAAGTAAAAAAAATTGAACAATAACAAAAAAAAAATTAAAATTAAATAAAAATATGAGAAACATAGAACAAAATAAAAATGTATGAGAATAAAATAGATCAAAAAAATAAAAATAAAATAAAGTAAAAGAAAAGTAAAAGAAGATATAATATAATAAAAATGACATTGAAAATCAAATCAGAACATTTGTTTTGATTTGATTTTCTGTTTTGAGTTCGCTATGAGAACTATGCGCCATCAAAACACAACATTTGATTTTCAATTCTGTTTTGAATTTGCGGTCAGAACAATGGGCCATCATGTGACCCGGTGTTCTCATAATAAATACAAGGTAAAAAGCGAAATGATTTTCGAATCTTGACGACGTAGCCCAGTGTTCTCATAGCACTGTTTTCTGACGGATTGTGTCGCTGTAAAAAGCGCATGCCGGCTGCAAACCTAGTGGTTTATAGGGGTTACGTTAGACTAACTTTTCCTGTATCTCTGGGAAAAACTGCTATTATTCAACTATTATTCTGCTTAATTGGACCTACACTACGGCCCATTGTTACTACAGCCCGAGGTACATACCGCACGGCGGATTCATGTGTGCTGCTCTGAGAAGGGGCTTGGATTTGACGACCGGTTGATGAGGTGCAGCGCCAGCCGAGTTTGTCTCGCTACCCCTTACCGCGTCTTTCCTTCAAATTGACATGCATAATTTCAAAATCAGAGGTGGGATATAGCGTTTACTGTATCTTTTACGTTTGAGAACAAGCAGCGAAACGCATGTTAAAAACGCGGGAATGCTACCAGCTTCATTCAACTTTCAGTTCACTGCTAAAATCCATCACAAAACACTCCGCTGACCACTTCGAGACGTTGAAAAATCAGCGGTTATCCTCTTTCAATTCGGTAGGTAGGTCATGTATGGTAATACAAATTGTACCGCTTAATATCGTCAAAGATGGCGGAATGTTTTGTGGCGGGCTTTGAAAGAAATAAATCTGTATGTATAACACTTACAGCAGTGATGGTTCTTCCTGGATTTTAAACGGCCTTTTGAGTACCTTTCTCGACAAATGTTGATATCTCCGATGACGAAAGTGGGATGGCAATGGATATTCTCTTTAAACCTCGGGTCGAAGCAACGGAACAGATGACACAAAACTGAACATTCTGTAATCCAAGAATCAACGAAGAGCGCAAAATTGCGTCTAAGGGACATATATGTCGTATTATTTCTTATTCCCCTTCTATTGTACGCCTGAAAACATAAGTCGAGGGAACTTAAGCGTTAAATCTTCTTCTGCCGCGTTTTATCGATATCGTGAGAATGCCACAAAACGTAGCTCTGCGCTTCTTTTCGCCGAATTTATACTGGAAATTGATAGGAAAATACTTGGGTAGATATTTCTTGTTGATTTAGAAAAACGGTTTTTGTGTTTTAGTGGATGCTCATGAAATGGCCAAAAATCGTAAAGTCCTATGTAAACAGTATGCCAGCACAGAAAAAATATTGAAGTCCCCAAACATTTAATGGCTTTTTTGAGAACTTTAATGATTGTTCTCACTATTCATGTAAGAATAATGTGTATTTGCTGTTGCCTAGTACAGATATTTGCCATCAATTAAAGGTTATTCAAAACACCACGAAATATTCACCTTACTTAAGATGGAGCCACGGAGAGAAATCAAATTGTCTAGTTCAAATGAATATCTGTGCTTTGAGACTGATAATATTAAAACATGGTCTAGTGGATTTTATTTTCATCTGGCCTTTCTTGTTGTAGAAATACTAAATCAAAGACAGCTAATTAAATATGCATAAATTAGTGACAAACGGCCATTTTTGGAGGGGGTCCCCTTAACTTAAAAGAATAAAATATTTCGACCTAAGTTTTCTTGCCATGATCATTTACTCACCAAAACCAAAATTTGTGCCTAGTTTGAGCGAAATCGGTAATTTGAGCAGTATCACCTCCTGCCTGGGTCTGCCTGGGTCTGCCTGGTTTTCTCACGGATACACTGTTAATGATTACGTTACACAAAGTAAGAAATGACACAAAAAGATATATGTTTACCGATTTTGGTCAAATTGAAAACAATTGAATCAAAGGCTTAAATTAAAGGTTTACAATTTCTAACAACAGCTGTGAAGGCGATATAAAATACCGTCTAAGAAAGTAACACACAAGGAACAATAATTGGATTGTATAGATAACCAATGAAGCCTTTGACAGCTACAAGGATGAGAACAACATGTTCAGCATATTAGTTCTAATCTAAGACATATTGCGATGAAACTAATGAAAACAAAATACAATATAGTTCTTTTGTCTACTATAACTGGAATATACGTCAATTCTCATAAAAACTAATATAAAACAGGCTAACTCATCGCTGCACACCAAGCCATGTACCACACACACTATTCTGTGGGAAATGAATGGATCTTGGGGCAATAGCTTGTTGAGCACGCAATGTTACATCACAAAAGCTATGAAAAGGCGGGAAACGTTCGTTCATTTCCTAGGCCTAGTACCTTGTTGGGAACAACTACCGCGCCATATCATAACAATTATCATATGTTAATCATATTTGCTATGTTGCTGTAGCATCAGTTTATTTAAGCAGGAGTATACCAACATCTATGTTATGATTCTAACGCCCTCCTTGTACTATGGTACAAACTTGAGGCCTTTTTTGAAATTTAGAACTGTAAACTCTACAGGCCAAACAATTACTCAGCTATGCCTCCTTTACTATTCTGTTGATTGAAATATTAAACTTTAAGTAATAATTATTAGGTTTGTTAGTAAGGCCATGGTACTTATTGTCAGGAGACACTCAACACTTCCTTTTGGGAATCCCTCTTGTAAACATATTAGGTCTGCAGTTATAGGTCTCGCGCATGCGTCAGGAGTTAGGAACACGTGGCGGGTTCGACGGTGTGCTTTTATCTCGATCTAGTTTGCTGAGTTCTGTTTGTACCGTTGTTTGGAATAAAAGTAAGTTAGCAGTAACCAAGGCCCACAAGATCTCTTTACATGGTGTCGGAAGTGGGGTGGCGAAGTAAGTAAACATACTTGATGACAATTTAACTCGCTACACTGGTGAAAGGGGAAGAGTGAACAACACGATCGATTGAACAAACCAAAATGGCTGCCAGCGCCTCGTTTATCGACAAAGGTCCCTCCCTGGATTGGAGCACAGACGACAACCTATACAGCCGCTTTAAAATGCGGAAACAGAGATGTAAACTGCTGTTCACTGGCACGATGGTGAAAATAGAGGAAGAAATACAGTGCAAACACCTCCTGTGCTGGTCTGGCGAACACGGTAGAGAGCTATTCAACAGCTGGGACTTATCAGCGGATGACCAAAAGAAACTAAAAAACTACTGAGAGAGATTCGAAAACGCCGTAAAACTTCACTCAAACGAGCTGATCGCAGCGTGGGAGCTGCATAACCTCCTTCAAGGTACCTTATCACCTGAGGAATTCATTGCTAAACTAAGAATCCTTGTTAAAGAAGCGAACTACCAAGCAGAGCATCACGATCGATTCCTAAGAGACTTTCTGGTGCTTGGCATGAACTCTGACTGTGTTAGAAAGGATTTTTTCAAGATAGGAAATACTCTATAATTTAATGAAGCCAGAGAAACGGCAAAAGCAGAAGAATCAGCTAATAAACAACTTCAGCTAATGAGCACAGCCGTAGAAGTGCACCCTGTCACTTCTGAGAACAGAAACTCAAATCCGAGAGACCAATAAGATGCAGCAAGTAGTACGAAGCCAACCCAAAATGGCAATCGATGGGGAAAAACACCAACCTGCAGGAATTGTGGTTGGGGTTCTCATGCACGTGAACAGTGCCTAGCAAAGAATGCAACATGTCACTACTGTCAGAAGGTAGGACATCTAGCCAAGGTATGCCTGTCAAAGCTTAGAAAAAAGAATGTGCATGAAATTGAAGCTTCCAGTAGCAACAATGCCTTAGCCAACTCGGAGTCCACCCGGCCAATAAGCGATTATGTGTTTTTGGGCCCAATTGAAGCAACACCTCTATCCATGAATGTCCACTCCATATCCTGAAGAGAAAAGGCTCTACTAGAGGTCTCCTTGTTGCTGGGACCGGATTGAAGTCAAGTCAATGCACTCTGTAAAATAGACTCAGGGGCAGAAACCAACATTTTACCTAAGTCCCTATACCAACAGTTGAGTCCTGGGAGGCTGGATTTAGCACAACCCACGATGAGACTATCTGTATATGGTGGAATAGAGATTCCTAACCTTGGATCTTGCCAAATATATGTAAAAGGCCCTAACAACCCCAGCCCTAAACCAATCCAAGCGAAAGTTGTTAATGTCGATGGCCTAGCCATAGTTTGTAACATGTCAGCTCAAAATCTGAACCTCCTAGAGCTCAACTGGCCAATTACAGCCAACCAGTATAGCGATGATCTGATCAGCCATAGAGGTGCACCCACTCCTCAAGTAACCCAGAACACAAAGCCCACGCACGATCTGCATACAGTTAGGTTATTTGACATTATGAGAGGCAAGCAGCACCCATTCCCACTAACAAAGGACTATTTGTTAAAAATGAAAACGTCTTTACAGGAATTGGTTGCTTCCCAGGTGCACCATATCACATTGAAACCGACCCCGAAATACCTCCAGTACAACACGCCCCAAGGCAGGTTCCAGTACAACTACAGCAAGCCGACATAGAAGAACTAGATCAACTAAAGAAATGGAGCATCCTTTCTGAGGTTCACAATGAGTACACACCGTGGGTTAACTCGACTGTCGTAACAATAAAACCCAATGGATCGATTTGCCTGTGCCTAGACCCTGAAACCTGAACAAAGCTGTTAAGCGCAATCCCTACTATGTGAGAACGATAGATGATGTGATACCGAAGGTGAGTGGCTCAACCCACTTCAGTATCTCAGACGCGCGTAGTGGGTTTTGGTAAGTTGACCTAGACGAGGAAAGCAGCAGACTATGTACTTTTAACACTCCCTGGGGAAAGTACAGATGGACAAGGCTTACATTTGGTCTCACTTGTAGCGGAGATGTCTTTCAAGAGAAAATGGACGTGGTCTTCGGTAAGCTGGAAGGACTAAGTGGTATTGCGTATGACACATTGGTCTATGGTATAGCTGAGGCAGAACGTGACCAGCGCATAATTAGCGTCCTCGACACAGGGAGGTAGAACAATGTGAGATTCAACGAAGACAAATTTAAGTTCAAGGTAAACGAGGAATCCTTCTTCGGACTCACTTGGACTCCTGAAGGAATCAGACCGGACGAAAACAAAATCAAAGCGATCCTTAACATGCCACCTCCAAAGAACCTTGCAGAGCTGCAGTCCTTCATGGGCATGATCAACTACCTGAACAGATTCTCACCCATCACAGCCCAGACTTCAGAACCTGTAAGACAGCTGATGAAAAAAGAGGTGCCATTTATGTAGCAGGCAGAGCACCAAAAAGCATTTGAGAGTCTTTAACAAGTAATTACTGAGGTACCAGTCTTGGCGCACCACAATCCAGAGAAAGACAACCTGATCCAGTCAGATGCAAGCCTTCAAGGCATTGGATGTGTGCTGATGCAAGGTGGTAGACCGTTGTGCTATGCAAGTCAGTCGCTAACCGAGACTGAGTCGCGTCACAGCAACATAGAGAGACAGGTACTTGCCGCTTGGTGGTCACTAGAGAAGTTCAACCACTATGTCTTTGGCAAAAAGGTCGTCGTTGAAACAGACCATAAGCCGCTGGAAAACATATGGAAGAAGACCATAATGAGCGTCTCACCACAACTGCAGAGACTTTTGCTGAAAATGGCAAAATATGACGTAGAAATCAGATACATTCAGGGCAAAACCAGTGATAGCCGACGCCCTTTCAAGGGTGAATTACTTGGAGCCTCCCCTGAAAGAAGACGAAGTGCCTTTGCTTGAAGTTGACGCAATTACAAGCAATCGACCAGCAATTCCTGCCAAACTGGAAGAAATATGACAATGCACCGATCAAGACGTTGTACTTGCCCACCTTAAAGATGTTGTGCACCATGGTTGACCAGAATATCCGAACGAATGCCCCCAAGACTTTTGGAATTTCAGAGAGGATATGAGCATTGGAAATGGCCTCATTTTCAAGAGCCACCGCCTCGTGATTCCCAGTAGGCTCCGCCCACAGATGTTGCAAATAATACACCAAGGCCACATGGGAACGGACAAGTGCCTCCTGAAAGCAAAAGAAAGCTTACTCTGGCCAGGTATATCAAGAGCCATAAAGGAACTGACAGCCAACTGGGCCACGTGCATACAAATCTCCAAACAGCAGCTAAAAGAAACGTCCTCACAGTGTGCCCAGTTTTCCGCGGCAGAAGCTTGGATGCGATTTGTTTCACTACCAAGGTGCACAATACCTTCTAGTCGCAGACTACTACAGCAAATACCCCATCCTAAAGAAGCTCAACTCGACGACATCTGCTGTTATAATCCATCATCTCAAGTCAATCTTTGCCGAACATGGAATAACAGAATCCCTGGTTACAGACAATGAACCCCAATATAGCAGTCGAGAATTTGCTGCATTCTGCAATCATTGGGGTATTAGTCACATTACCAGTTCCCCACTGTATCCAAGAAGCAACGGAGTTATAGAACGAATGGTCAAGACAGTAAAGAAACCGTTGAAGAAATCAGACGCTGCCGGACAAGATCCGTATCTCGCACTTCTATCATATCGAACCTCACCCATTGACAGCAACCTAGCCTCACCAGTTAAGGTATTAAACCAAAGAGATTATCGCACACAACTACCTTGCAGTGGACGACGACAGCGCTCTCAAACCATGGAATGCAACTAAGAACAACCACAGCATCGACAAGATGTCCAAAAATAGCAGTATGACGGGAAGTCCACGTGAACTCCAAAAGCTAGTACCAGGTCAAGAGGTGTCTGTGTTCCAACCGCGAACCAAGTGGAAGTGAAAGAAGAAACTAGCCAGCCAAGGTCATACATAGTAAACACAGCTGGTGGTTCGGAGCTAAGGCGCAACAGAGTGCAACTGAAACTGTCGGGTGAAAGGGTGCCAACCTCTGAAGAACAGTTGGAGAACAATCGAGACACTTCCTCTTATCAGCCCACCACACCTATGGCGACATCCCAAAAAGTTTTGCCACCGGAGCCAACACAGAAACCCCACAAACCAGCTCAACCCACTGAGAAAAGTGATGGTTCACCCATGAAAACTAGGAGTGGCCGTGTTGTAAAGAAACCACCTAAATTAGACTAATAAACTCTGTTGCAGACTGATAGAACATTTCAGTTAAGCTATTATAAACTTTTGTTGTGTTATACCCAGCTAGTCATTTATTTTGTTTTGTAGTTGGTCCCGCTGTCACACCCACTAGACTTTTCAATTTGGAGATGTAAACATATTAGGTCTGCGGTTATAGTTGTCGCGCATGCGTCAGGAGTTAGAAACACGTGGCGGGTTCGACGGTGTGCTTTTATCTCGATCTAGTTTGCCGAGTTCTGTTTGTACCGTTGTTTGGAATAAAAGTAAGTTAGCAGTAACCAAGGCCCACCGGATCTCTTTACACCCCTGTTGACTGAAAGTTACCATTATGAAGAGGCTACTCAGTGTTCCGGATAAGTGAAGGGTCTCGACGAAAACATGACAAAGACAGGTAGATGACCCGATAGATTAAACAAAAATTTATAATGATTTGGTGGGTGGGATTGCCTCGTTGGAATTCTTATTGACACCCCGTCTTGAAAACTTATCTGAAACCGTGCTATTGGTTTATCAGCTTTTCTGTTTTGTGATACCCCCAATAAACGAAGTTTGTTCGTTGTTTTGCTTGCTTATTTTGCTGGTAGAATATTACCACTGGCACATCTAAATACCATCTTGATATGGTTAGTTAAAAATAGACATACCTCTAGGCTTCTCATATAACCTATACATGCTACAAAAACAAAAGAGCGTTATTTGCACAATCAGTAGTTTTGATCTGTAGTTATGTGCACGGTGATCCGATGCATCAAAAATGATTTTCAAAAATTCCTGAAGTTGAATGTAATGAATCAGTGTTAAATACTACAGTCAGTAATAAAATAACCCATGCAATCCAGCTGAGTGCTTAGCTGGATAAACTTAATCTATCAAAGAACATGAGATACCTAAACTACTCGAGGCGCAGTTCATTTACAAATTGCTATGAATGTTCCCATTAATGGTATATATCTTTAGGTTTGGATTAAACGGATGTGCCATTGCTCTTTCCACTTTCCAGCACAGCTGCCATCCATTCCTGCCTGGCTCTGGCCAGGCTCTGCTGGTGAGTGCGCTCTTTTGTGAGCTTTTAAACCCCGCTGCCAATAAAACTTCCTAATAACCCTCCTACGGCAATACCAGCGGCCCCACTCCAGGGTCCCAAGACAAAACCGACTGCGCCAATGCATCCACCAACACCGACTTCTATCTGGGCATCTGGGTTCGCTAGTGACAATCATGCGTAGATGACCCCGAAGGCGAAGAGGATCGTGCATACAGCTTCTTTAAGGAAGCCTAGTAGGCTCTGCAGCAGTTGGTCCATGCTCCATGGGTTCTGTAACATAAGGCGGAAAATGAGAAAAACAGGAGGCACGGCAATTCCCAATTTACCATCATCAGGGTTCAGCGGGGTACTGGTTATGGTCAAGAAATTTCTCACATTCAAGATCGCCTCTTCGACGATTTCGGATGTGTCTCTTATGGTAGAGAGTTTCCTTGCGTCACGGTAGGCTCCTTCAAGGACACCGATGAGTGATGTGTACCCTTCATAGCGGCCTGGCTCTGAGGTGAATTACCCAAGAAGAACTCCATCTTTTCCTTCCCAAAGGCTTAGCAAATACGGCTTTTCAACTCCTCCCGATGATCGCAGCAAAGGTACAGATCCTGTTTTCCCTGGCCACGACGGTTTCGTTGCTTTGAAGTTCTTATTCTTGCATGAAGGATGACGTAAAGGGACGTCATCTGACTTGACAAGTTGTTTGTCCTTTCGCAGCGTCACTGTCACTGTCACGTATCGTTTTTGTTTCCAAACAGCACTTCCGCATCTCGAACTCGCCTTTGTAAACTTTTGGCATAGTTAACATCAACGTGGCTTCTCCTTTTTGTCCCTTTGCTCGCTCGATCACCAGTTTTCCAATTTGTCCCAGAAAATCGTTCTTTCAATTCCGATGAGTTTCTCAAGAGACTCCTCCATTGTTGGGATTTTTCGATCGATCGTTTGCTCAATCTTTTCAAGGAATTGGGACTACCCGTTTACACTAAAAGCACTTGGGAGAAATTTTAGCTCTTTTCATATAAAGGGCTAGATCAGACAATAAGTTCTCCCCTTCCAGTTGTTCTTTGATTACATACCCCGGTTACTTAGAAGTGACAGGGAAAGAAACTTAAGTGGCAGTCTCTCTAAAAGCGGTCCACTGCATTTCTGGTCAGAAAAAAGTTTTCCCTCAAACTTTTCTCAGTGAACTATCTTGGGTCATAAGTAAATGCAAAGACTTTAGTTTTTGCAAATACGTCAAACTAATTTTTTAGAGCTCAAAACAATCATAGCCGGAAAACGCCTAAATTTGAACGTTCCAAGGACGGAAAATTTCCTAAATTGACAAGCTCGCTGCTCAAAGACCACCAAACGTAACAAAAAATTGTTATTATCCCTACATTAAGTGATCCTTCAAGGGTGAGAAATGCACGTTACCTTTGATATATTTTGTTTTTGGGGATCCTGAAAATTTATCTTTTACCACTCGTTATATCACTCTCTGAAAACCTGCGAAAGTAGCTTGTCTTCACTGGCGTTTATTTCCCAAGTCCAGGCCCGGCCGCTCAAAGCTCCTACTGAATTCTGCTAAACAAGGGTTAGGAAGCATAGAAATGTAAAAATACCTTGCGCTTTTTATCTTCCTTTCCCACAGTGACTTAAAACTTTCTGTGCTTTGTGCGAATCTCACATTTCATTCTGCAAATTAGGCTGTCACGCTAATTCAGATTGTTTTCATTCAAAACGCTCTCACATTGTTTTAATTAATCATGCCACGTTTAAGATACAGGGATCCGACAAAAACTAAAACTCAGAGACGGTTTAAATAGGTAGCATTGCTGAATTATTAGCAGTGATCTCCATACGCTTTGTGGAAAATCAGGAAAACGTGGCCGGAATATTTGCAAATTTAGTCACGGTCCATTATTGCTATTAGTCCTGTTTATAGACCGGTCAGTTTACAAAACTTTTCTAGTGTTTTGATTCTTTCTTTCCATTTTCTACTGATGTTTTTAAAGTGAACCGTACTATTTAACCGATTTTAAACCTTGAAAATTGATATCAAATCTTGACAGAACGCTGTAACTGAAATCAACAACATCGTGACCTTCGTAATCTCAGCTTTCTTGGACAAGCCACAAAGATTTTACCTCCTTATCTGCTCCAGACACTGTAAAGTCAACCAGTGTGTACAGGTTCGTACAGTGTGTATTCGCTTTAGCAATACTCATTATCTTACAATGAGACCTTGCTTGCTCTTTGGTTATAATGGAATTGCGATGCATTTGGAAAACACTTCAAAATGAGCATCGACTTGGTGGACAATTATTGTTCTCCTAACTAAGTAAGTACTTCTTTATTTAATAAC
>Ga0126339_10003799_pt1 | contig 11053 bp, 6 predicted proteins | sample OrbTmetagenome_2_FD_92532 | JGI IMG/M metagenome (GOLD analysis project Ga0126339, IMG submission 92532) | Coral microbial communities from Petempiche,Puerto Morelos, Mexico - Orbicella T R C metagenome | ecosystem: Host-associated > Invertebrates > Cnidaria > Coral | place: Petempiche,Puerto...
ACAAAAAGGACATCCTCGATGGATAAGTCGAACGAATGCAGAAAGTGGGAAATCTTACTGAAAACAGAGGAACCACCAATCCGGTCAACCCATATGAACTCTAAAAGACTTGGCGAGTCGGTGAATTCCTCGTTCATCAGCAAAGACTGTATATTTTCACTCGATCCTCTGATCTGTGGGAAAATCAGTTGACAGAGCTAAAAAGGGACATCTTCGACGGATAGTTCGAACAGAAGCAAAAAGTGTGCAGATGTTCCTGACTATTTGGCTGTTCATCTGACAAGTTGTAAACTCACAGACACATAAATTAGCGCTCGATAACTGGTTTTCTAGAGAACACAGTATAGCTCATGCTCACACACAATCTCAGATACCGCACAGTCTACATAACGAACAAAGGCAATCATGCTATTTAACTAGTTTTCCAGAGGATTCAGCTTCACTCAACGTCCCACGCCCTCGAGTTGTGACCCCTGTCATGTATGCGTGGTAGCGAATTCTAATCTATTTTCCAAAGCAAGCAAAACAAACCCAACCTAAATCAACAAGCACTCTAACTTTTCAAGATATTTGAGTTTTCAACATTATCCAATAATATGATTGGTAGATTTATAGTCTGTTGGTCGTCCCTGGCAACCTTCGCATTAGGAACTCCTTACAACTGTATTACTGACTTCCCAAGTGAAAGCTTCACTTTAACCGAAGTTTTTAATAAAATTGAAGGGATGTGTAAGGGGGGATTGGGAAAAGGACCCCCCCCCCCCCCCCCCCCGCCTCCCCACCCGGAACGGTTTGAGGTAACACAGGCATGGAGGTACCTGTGAACAGAAAAATAATTATTGTCTGCTGCACTTAGTCACCAAAAAATACTTTGCAAAGCTCAGTTTTAATGAATGTAAAACTGCGACAGGTGATATTTTGGAGTTTGATTAGTCAAGGTAGTATTCACATCGCATTTTTAGACAGAAGAAAAAAACTAGACCCAGCTGTAATTTTTTTTATTAACCTGCATATATTACATTACACTTACAGAATACTTACTTTAAAAAGCTTACAATTTACAATACGGTACTAAAATTGACTTATAATTGGCTACATTACTAGCTTATGACTTACAAAATGTTATTTTACACTATCTACCTACAATGTGCCTCATTACTTACTTACAAAGATAATTTACTACATATGACATTACCAACTTACAAAACATTGCATAACATTACTGAGTTACTTACAATATGCTATATTACATATGTACATCACTTAAAATACCTTATGTTACTTCACTTACCATACATTACGTTACATTACTCACTTACAATACGCTATATTGCTTACTTACAAATGTACGTGATTTACTTGCATTGGGTTACAGAACGAGTTATTTAAACCTTGCAAATGAAATGTGTGACTATGTACTACATGTATTAATTTATGAAACCAGATCACTTCTTTAAAAAGGTATTATGTTTGTCTGACATAAGGGCTGTAGAACATTCAATTTTCTATTTTGTCATTTACCAGATTTATATAATCTGCGAACTTAAATTTAACGCTATTTAATGCTTTGCAATAAAGAAAGTACTTACCGATGAGAATAAGGTGGTTTAGGGTTGAACAAGAAGACCAATTATTAAGTACGCTGTAAATGATTTCATTCTTGGAAAGGCTTAAGGTCTTTTTTGAAAAAGACTGACACTATTCAATAAAATTGGACCAGAAAGAACTAGCATAGGGACACAATACAACTGTTTGGTTGACTTTTGTGCACAAGGGACAATGCGGGTCCTCAACCTTTTTCATTTAATACAAAATGCAATTGGTGTAAAGAAAATTGTGAATAATCTTGCATTGGAAGATTGAAAGTTTGATTTCTATAGTCATGAGAAAGGATAGAGAATATATTTTCTGACATTCTTAATTGACGGTCTTTTCTTAGCTGTTGGAGGAGAAAAATTCTGATGATCAATTAAAGATCTATAAATTATTTGCATGTAAGTTTATCAACAGCAAGTAAATTAACTGTGGCAGCTTGTTCTTCCTGTTTTAGGTATTTTTTCCAGACACTCGATATTGCCAAAGGAAGGCCGTGATATTGTAAAAATTTTATTTTACATTGAATTTTCGTAAGAACTCGTTGAATGGCAGAGAACAAGTGTTTCTTTCGTCGAGAAGACTGGATAGTTTATAGATACCGGCTTGATGCCAGCTCCGAAAACATGCGGAGGCTTTGTTAATTTTTGTGAATCAATTATCCCAAGCAATTTGGTTGAGTACGTCTTTCTTTGTTGTAAGGACAACATTATTGAATTCTTGTCAGTGCGAAATCATGTTCTTGTAGAACAAGGATAGCTTTGCACTTAAGTTCAAGTATTTTATGTCATAATTACATTGAAAAAGAAGTGTTTTGCTGACACCAGATAGAAAGCCCAGTGGGATTAATTTCCATGGTTGATCGCCTTCAGAGCAAGATGCTTCACCCAACATATTTTCAGTACTTTGTCAAATAATGTGAAATCAATCCTGTTTAGCCCTCCTTTTTTTTACTTTTAATCAGAGTAGATTTTTTGACCTTTGGGTTTTTGTGCTTCCATACATAATCAGAGATCAGCTTTTTAACTTCAGTAGTGAACGTGTCTGGTGTGTTCAGCACACTACAAATGAAAGTTAGTTTTGAAATTGCTGTTGTCTTGGCTACATTGATTCTGCTGTATATGGATATATCTCTTGATGACCAAAGGTATTCTTCTTAGAGGGGTCTAGTCGATCAAGAAAGTTCTTATTGGCTGCGAGTCGTTTGTCATACGAAAAACTAATTTCCAGGGCATAGATTGGGTCTTCACTTAATCTTATATTTAAGAATGTATCTTTTCGATATCGTAATGATCCTAACCACAGCAACTCTCATTTAGATTGATTTATTCAGAACAATTTTCAAACTAAGCAAGTAAATTAAGGTTATTTAGTGACTGAATGTCTCTAAAAACAGTGGTATCATCAGCATACTGCATAAGTTTTATTGTGGTTCTGTCATCTATTCTGAAGCCTTTTATTTCATCTCTGCTCCTAATGGCATTACCCAGGATTTCTATCCCAATAGTAAACAGGATACCAGACAGAGGACAGCTTTGCCTGACTCCCCTTCCCAAATTAAATTGCTTAGTGGCAAAGGCGTTGTTTGGAATGTAACTTGAAATGTCGCTATATTTTACGTTAATCCACTTCTGCAGTTGAGGACCAAAGTTGAAAGTTTCCAGGCATTTCTGAAGGTAATTCTATTCAAGGAATCAAATGCTTTTTCAAAGTCAGGAAAAACAGCTAATCCCGGGATGTTTTGCGTCTTGGTGAAAGACATGATATCAGTAATAGTTCTGATACTTTCGCCGATATATTTTCCTTTGACGTAGCCTGTTTGGCTTGAATGAATAATTTTAGGTACCGTTCAGTCTCTTTCCATTCTGACTGCAATGGCTTTATTTAAAAGGGAAATCAGCCTCCAGTTTTTTAAATATTCTAAATCTTTATTCGTTTTTGGTATCAAGGAAATAATTCCAAGCTGTTGGGAGATAGATAAATCACCGGGCTCATATACATGATTAAAGCTATCTACCATAAAATGTCCCACTACCTCCCAGAAGAATCAACAAAATTTGATTGTGAACCCGTCAGAACCAGGTGCTAGTGTTGTATTGGAACTTGTTAAGCACAAATGCACATTCCTTTATTGTTAACAAGCCTTCGCAGTGCTTTGCTTCTTCATTGATCATGCTTTTAAAGGAGCTCAGTCACGGTTTGCATATTTTGAAAAGTTTAGCCTAAATTTTTCAAATTTGTTGTTTACAATCCGTGTCAATCTTTGCCATCCTTGACCATCCTTGTTCCTTTATGGTTTATTATTATCTCTTTGATGTTTGTCTATCTTAGTAAACTATTATTTTCAAGTTTCCTTCCATTTAAAGGAGATTTTGTATGTGGCCAAAAAAAACACAAAACACCGTGACTGAGCTTCTTTAAGGTCCGGTGAGTCGAAGAAGTGTTTGGAGTTACTTCTCTGTTTCAAGTGAGATATTTTTCAATTTATATATATTCTTACAAAAAGCTCTCCTCCTCCTCCAGTATTTGTTTAGCGTTACGCAGAACAGAGCCGTCTTCGTTTTTTAATGTTTAATGAGGTTATAATTATGTTTCTTCCTGTGGTTTCTTTTCTCCAAATTGAGAAAGTCTTACTATTCTTTTCACCAAATTCATACCATCACTTCAGACTATTGTTTCTTGGGTTTTTTTGCAACTATTTTTGCAAGTTTGCTTTTCACAGGGTCTATTTCAGCTTTTGTCTCTTTGTTAAAATAATGTTGAACGAATTTGCTCTTGCAGGCAATTGAATTTTTCTAATAACTTTCTCTCTTTGTCGCAATTTTCTGTAGCTTTTCTTTTAGAGAAAAGAATCGTGGCCACTCTTATTTCCATTTTGATCATTTCCCAGAGGAGCCCCTTATCTGTTGCCTCATGATATTCTGATGCAAACTCAGGTATTTTTTTTCGAAATCAGTTCCGTATAATCTTTGTCAGTTAACAGTGAATTATTGAACTTTCCAAAACCCAGGACCCTGCTGATCTTGTTTTTCTTCAGAGGATAAAGACAAACCCAATGCAGAATGATTAGAAAAAATATATTGGATATTATTTTAACATTTTTTAGCGAAGATCGCTTATCCTTTGAGATCAAATAATATAATCCAATTTGCACTGAATCTTCATCGACAGATTGCTCCAAGTGAAACCTTGATTTTTTGCTCTCCAGGTATCAATAAGATCATGGGCAATTATCAGATTACTGATTTCTTCTGTCAGTAACCAATTTTTTTTTAGTTTGACTGATCAGTCTCTTGCTTATCAAGCTCAGTTAAGGCACAATCGAAGTCACCGCCTAGTACTAATATCACGTTTGCATAACTTTTGAGCACGGAGTTGGAAAAGTCTCTGAGGAAATGAATTTGTTGCATCTGATCATTTGGTGCATAAATATTCACAAAAACAAACTTTATGTTGTGTAGAAGTACTTTGCTTGAAACATACCGTTCTTAACACGGATAATTTTTTCAATGGACACATTGATCATCAGCTTAAAAAGGATCGTTACACCATGGCTGTGATTAGAGCCATGACTTTCAACAATTTTGCCACTCCATTCAGCTTCCCAGAGCTTACTAGTTTAGGGGGATGAGTATATTTCTAGAAGAATGGAAAATAACATCTGAATTTTGTTGATGGCGTGATGGTAGAGGATGATATCGCATGGAACACAAAAACAGAAACCGAACATCACATCAAGGCTACACTACACTAAAAGATCATATAAACTATCAGACCTGAAATTATCATTTGGCACACTTTTCTGCCTGGGAAGAAAAAGCAAAAGTACCTGAAAGGACTCAGCCATCACTACCCCTCTATGAAACTGTAGAATAACCACGCTCCATGAGGTGACCATAAAATTAATTGGAAACCGTTTGGTTTCAGGACCACGATAAAGGGTGCGGTTAATCAACAGTTTCTCCATGTTGAAGAATGCAGTTTTTTTGTTTGCTTTTGGCTTTCCTTAGCACAGGTTGAAGATCTTTCCTAATTTCATCAACTTCTCTAGGGAAGTCGTCGGCCACACCATATTTGGCACCTTTGCGAATGTCCTTTATGTGACAATTGATAAATTCCTTGTCCTGATAGAAGGACATTTTTGCTATGATAGGTCATGGGTACAGCTTCTTCACGGCAAGCGGTCTTGTTGGTATCCTGTGCACTCGTTTGAACTGAATCCGACCTACCGGTACATCTTCTTGACATATCTTCATTTCTTTATTTAAGAAACTTCTCAGTGTTTCTTTGGTATCTTCCATGGATTCTTCATCCAAATCTTTTATTCCAAAGAGTTTAATGTTGTTGCGTCAATTATAACATTCCTGTTTTATTTGACGGCTTTCCTGCTCATTGAGCTTTTCTAGCTCTCTGTTTGCTTCTCGTAGGCTAGCAGTAGTCAACTTGACTTTGGCCCATAACTCATTTATGTCTTCTTGCATGAATTAAAGGCATTCTGTGGTGTCCTGTTTTTCCTTTTCAAGTCCGTTTTTGCTTAATAAACGAAAACATTTCTTTTATTCGTAAGTTTTCTATGTCATACAAATTACAAACACACAACTAAATTTTGGCAGGATCTAGTAACAGCACATTGATTGATCGGAAGACCATTCCTTTGTATATGTATATAACTGCCATAGCATTTCATGATTCATCTTCATCCATTATAGATCTTCAATGCTATATGTGTATATATTTCAGTGACATCACTCTAAGTACACAACCTAGAGAAGAAATTGTGCTTAAAGTGCATACAAAAAATTTTTGCAAGTTGTCAAAATTGTATTTACCAAGTTACAATCTGGAGCCAAATAATTATGAGTGGCATAATTCCTTAAATTATAAATCTCACAAGTGTGTTTGCAAATTATGCAGTGAGCAATCTTTTAAAATCCTTGATTCATCTTCAGGAGAGTTTGGGTCAACTTCAGAAATAATTTTCAAGTTCTTCTTTCATGTTCTGAATTCTTTTAATCTCTTCAGACCAATTTGGGAAATGTTAGAAACTTAGTGCATCGACTTTAGAAATGTTCAGGAGACTTCTGGGAAATTTATTTCTCTCCCTCTCCCAAAGTATCAGTCCCTTCCCAATGTGCCACTTAGAGGGTACACATGTATACTTTCAAGTAATTCAACAAAGATAACAGTGTACGTAAAATGATTGTCAAGTATTTTTAACATACAATTATGGAACAACTTGCATCTGAAAAACTTTTAAACTTTAACACTGACAATAGCCTGAGTAGAGGACTAACCAAAGCCACAGAGCCCTTTGTGATGCCATAATTTTATTTCAAACTTGATATAATGCAAATGCAAATGTTTATGATATGGATAGTGAATTTAATATTTATATTGCAAGCTCTACTTTAGATGTACAAAGTATATGTATAGTAGAAAGGACATTTTTAGTCTTGAGGTGTACTATACAAAAGCAAGATGAAGAAGACTGTCTCTGTTGTCTAACTAGAGACATTAAAAAAAATTTTCACAGTTCTCCTCACTTAACTAACATGTATCTCAACAACTGTATCGTGTTACATTGGCTACCTTCTTAGGGACTTTAAGATACGCTATGGCGAGGTGCTACTACAGCTACTTTGGCTGTGAGGGACTAGGCTGACAACGGTGTTTTACCCACCAAACTCAAATGATTAAGATTTTGCTGCACGGCAACGGTATGTGCAGTCTCTACATGTCTTTACAAAAATGACTACTTTCAAGGAAACCAGATACTTTCATACGAAATAGGCTCGATTAAAGACAATGATTTCCTTCTCTTGTATCCATCTTACATCTCCCAGAACTCAGATTTGTCTTTTATAACTTGATACAACCACCTGTAATTCCAACCACAAAACAAAATATAAACTCAGATATAAAAAAGCTGGATTTCAACATGGACAGGTTGTTCACACAACGATTATGTGATAAGCCCGAAAATACAAAACTTTCAATTATAATAAAATACATTGAACAATTATAGCTCAGATAAGAACATACGAAGCTTTCTTATAAACGGCTGTTCAGCCCGATACTAATATGACTGGAGAAGTAAACAGCAGGCTTATATTCACATAGTGAAGAGTACGTGAAACCAAGCACTTTCCCGTAGTAGAAAGCAAGGCTACAGCAGGAAAGTCGTACTGATATGCACGTCATGATGTCACCGGAAGTGATCTTCATTAACTGCTGCCGTACTACAGCCTAGCCATATCATACCTTAAAATCCCTATTATGTATGTTCCTAGGGGAGGAGTTATCAAACCTGTTTTGTTTCAGAAAGTGTGAGAAAACTTTTTACTTTAAGAGAAATTTATTCTTCTCATCATACAATGCACCTCATGCTAACTAAACTAATGGCTTGGATGGCTTTTAAAACACCGTGGATGAATTTGTTTTACACCTGTAATTAGAAGCCAAAAAGTCGATTCGAATATTATGTTTGTGATCTGTGCAGGTATCTACCACTGGGAGCTTTTTTTTCTCTGCAGATTCTGGCTATGACAATGTACTGATGAACAGTAAATAAGATGGCTTGCGCTTGTTTTATTTTAAGGGTGTGAGTTTTTGAGACACCACTTCTCCAGTTGCTGAGTGAAGTCACCAATAACAGTTTCTCTCAAGAGTACAGTCTGTCATCAAGATAATTTCTTTACCTGTAGTTGAACAAGTGAAGCTTTAAAGCAGGTCTTTAAAGTGCAGTTAATGGAGCATGACGTTCTTGGCCCCTGTTGGGTCGTTACTGTTATTATAAGGGCAATAGATCGTTTTCATGTGATGTTATCGTGGAGTATTAATACCATTAATATGAATCTAGACATGACAACCACTCATTAGTTTCACATCTGGGTTCAGGCAAAGGTCACAGCCTTTTTAGTCGATTGAGCAACTTTATTGCAAAGTCATGAGACTATTACAAGCCAGTAAAATTCCACCAATTACTGTAGAGTAAAATAACTGTTAGTAGTATTGCTCAATACCTAGTATGTAACCTAGTTTCGGATCTAACGTACATCATTATCATTCTAGCAATAGTGCAATAGCTATCTATTATTCGCGCTTTTCAAGTTACCAGCATTAGCTTTCCCGCCCACCTACTTCCATGGCAGTAATGATTTTCGTTGTGTTCATAATCTTTGTAATTTATGTATTTATCATTATCTTGTACAGGCTCTCGATGGGCCTCTAGTTTTATTGTAGTTTATTCAAAGATTGTGATCAGCAGAATCATTTTCTGTGTCGCTTGTAGGTGTAGGATTAAAATAAACTGCCTGATCCCAATCACGTGGTTCAAGAGTGAGTTTCTGTGTTTAGATTATTTTTCTAAAATCGAAAACTAAAGAGCCACCAAAGTTTTTATCCCCATCAGACAGAAGAGGGGGTAAATTTATTTCTGTTTAGAATGTTACGGCTTAATAGTGTGCTTCATTTGAAAACCAGGGTATTTCAGAGTTGTGGCGGTGCAATCGCATTTCTTGAAAAGTATATACCTATATCTCATGACTTTTAGCTTTTTTAGAAGTTAGATCATTAGGAAAAGTGCTTATGTAAATGTTTGTTTGTTCAGTACAGACAATCAGTCACCTACACTGTAGATAGCCAAAGTAAGTTCCAGATGTTTACACTATTTTCTGGCCGCCGTATTGGTGCGCCACAGAGGTTCACCAACACGGCATTTCCATACTGGACTCTGTAAATTTCTGCGAAACATTTCGACAAATATCTGCAATCTGGGAAGCGCACAAACCTAAAGCTTGGAGAAGTGTCTTCTCTATCTATTTCCTATAAGATCACAATTTCTTGACTTTATCCACTGAATGGTTTTCAATTTATTTTTTTTTGCGTGATAGTGAAAACAATCTATGGTTAAATGTAACGTAACAGACTCTTTTGTCTAACTTGTGACAATGAACACTTAGCCTTTCATGAATACATGTACATGTTGCAACCCTGTGTAGTACACTGATATATCATGTATTTTGTATGGCTAGTTTTTTTCAATAGATTCATTTATGTCTCATTCAAAGCTGCATGAGATGCTTACTTTCTATGATACATTATTCACCACTGGCCTAAACCCAGACAGCTGTTTTATCATTTGAATAAACTGGGTTCATCTCTCTATGACGCTATTGGTTAATTCTCACAGCAACTTTCCCAAGCTTTGTTTTTCGCTAGTAATTTTAGTGGCGCTATTTTGCTCTTGTTTTGCCCAGTTTGATCCAGCGTGTGTCGGTGGTGTCGGCTTGTAGTGCTGGGGATATACTAAGCTTGAGTAAGCCACAAATGTCTACATTCTAGCATGATGCTGGCCGGAGGTTTCAGCTGATAGTGCTGTTTAGAGTTAGGCATATTCACAAGTTTTCGGCTGAATTTAATGGCAGCCGCAGTGCGAAAACCGCCTTTCTACTTTTTGTTGGATTTCTGAAAATGAAAAACTCTCAGGCAAGTTTTAGTCTTATTTTTGAAAATAGTTCACCAAGGGGTTTCTCCTGGCAAAATATGAAGGAATTGATGATTTCAGTTTTGAAGGTCAATTCTCGATATTGAGTGTCCCCTCGTCTTATAAAGGGATCTTTGCTGATGTCATTGTTTACAGTTTGGCTCATGCATTAGAATATCACTTTGTGCATGGAAGGCATCATGTTAGATTTGAATTGACTCCAAACAGTTAAAGAGCTAGTGAAACTTAGTACATAGTGAATATTGCTTTTTGTTTGCTGTTGTTGGTCTTGTTGTTTAGCTTTTTGGGTGCAATGTTAAAGGTAAAATATATTTTGTTATAACTTGTCCTTCAAAAACTGCAAAATTTCTGGATCGTAAAAGCACTTGTGAACTCATATATTCTTTGTAAATTATTAGCTACCCATGTGAAATGTATTCAATACATTGGGCTCAAATTCGTTGGCATAGTTAATCGTTCTATGACCTTCCAATATTTAGAACTGAGTTTTTTTGTAGCTCCATCAGAAACTGAATTCGCTTGTGCTAATGAGGCAAATATTGTCGAGGAAAAGGTGGTTGTTATTCATCGTGGTAGATGCAATAATAAAGTGTATTATTGTTTGTCTCACGATGTAGTCACTTGAGATGTAGATCGCAAAGTTTCGACTGCTTACTGCTAGTCTTCTTCTGGTGATAAGGTCGACTGATTGCATGGTATCATTTATATCACAAAGGTCACCAGTGATTGGTGCATTTCAATCCTCCTATTGTTCCATTGTTCCAGAGTGGTCCGCTGTTGTACCATTCTCCTGTTGTTGTGTATTTTGATCGTGGGCATCCATGCTTCTCAAATTTCAATTCCACTATCCCTGTTGATGTTATTAGGGTGAAGTCTTATGTGAATAGCTTCCTTGACCCTACGTGTGTACCAGTGAGGATCTCGATCAATAAACTTGACCTCATTCCAGATAGG
>Ga0126339_10003800_pt1 | contig 11052 bp, 11 predicted proteins | sample OrbTmetagenome_2_FD_92532 | JGI IMG/M metagenome (GOLD analysis project Ga0126339, IMG submission 92532) | Coral microbial communities from Petempiche,Puerto Morelos, Mexico - Orbicella T R C metagenome | ecosystem: Host-associated > Invertebrates > Cnidaria > Coral | place: Petempiche,Puerto...
CTCACATATCGCGAGTGTTTTATTTTATTTAGAGGCAACTACACGAATTCATGGCAAGCTCGCTTGCACACAGGTAAAATGCTCATGGATTTTGCCGACATATGTCAATGAAGTGCCGGATGCGAGGGCTAAGGACCGATTTTTCATCAGCTAACAAGCTCAAAGAAAAGTTTGACCAGAAAATTGAGGATCTACAACAGCCGCAAGCCTCGAACCATGCAGCACTGCATCAGCCAGGCCTCAGCGCATGCAGCGCGCATCGGCGCCTTAGAAAGAGGAAATGGATCAGCTTTATGCCAAACTCAACCAGTGAAAAATTAAAGCAGTAGCTTTAAGTTTAATTGATCCTATTGCTGACCAATTTATCGACCAAAGCCGCTCTGTTCCGATAGTTTCAGAGCGAAGCGTTTGCTACAAACTCGTTCACTTTCTAGCACTTTCTTGTTTGTAGCGTCGCAGCGACTCACCGCAGAAATCCACTCGTTTCTCCTCCTAGTAGTGAGTTCCTCCTGTTCTTCCCCTTGATTTGTAATAATCTTAGTATACGAAAAAACCCTAAGCCTTTATGATTTCCACTTTTGCTCGAACAGCCAATAACAACGCATTAAACCATCCCTTCTTTCTCACATTAACGCTTCTTTGGAGACGGTTTGTTTACGCTTGAGGGACACCAAGATGGCGGATAGTAGCCGTTGCTAAGCTATTGGTCACGTGGGTGAAACCCAAGAATTCTTAGTAATTAGGTCCATACCATAGACTGTTCACAGTCCCCTATTTTTCCGTGAGATCGTAGATGTCGATCGTTGAGTTCGACGGGCCGCCATCTTGGTCTCTTGATGCGAGCAAAACTGGGGAGAGAACAAAATGCCCGTGGGTAGGGGTGCTGGAGGGCACGGCGGGCGGAAAAACCCGCCCCTTCTCCCCCACGCTATTAACCCCACCGCCACTTCCCACGGGCATTTTGTACTCTCCCCAGTTTCGCTCGCATCAGGAGACCAAGATGGCGGCCCGTCGAACTCAACGATCGACATCTACGATCTCACGGAAAAATAGGGGACTTTGAACAGTCTATCCATACCACTACATCAGTTCTTCTTGTTTTGATAGCCGGATAAACTGAAGTTCTTGCCGGACGGCAGAATCAGTTGATTCTGCTAGTCAAGTTTACCTTTTTAAATGCTGTGGCATTGACCTTTAAAGCGTAGATAGTATCTTGAAATGATTCAATTGAATAAAATTCAGCATGTACGTGCGAAATTATTTTTGTTTCGGAGTATGAGAGTGTGCGACTGCAATACTCGCGCCTTATGTGCTAGTGCGCCATATGGTAATCCATAGTCATAATATTTTCACCTAACGAGACAAGCATTTGGAAGAGGAAGAAAAATGAAAACGTTTCCTTCTTCTGAAGACTACATTGTTTGTAATCTTTGCTCCGAGAAAATGTAGAAGATATAACCAAAAGTCTCAAGCAAGGAACTGCTTGTAATAAGACCCAGCCGAAGGTGAGCACTTCTTCCGGCAAAATGTTCCTTTTTTTACTTCTAAAATATAAAGATGTTTAAAACTGGTTCGGCTTAATTCGGTTCGCCTTCAGTTGAGTATCGCCTCACTGACTTGAAACTTCACTGCAAGACAGTTTTTTGTAATGACATAGAGCGTTTCACCACAGTCACCATACTGGTGTTTTCAAACAACCGAACATTTTTCCACGAAATAACTCATCTCCCAATCTTGGGAAATGCCATTATTTGGAAACACCAAAATGGCCGCTGTGAAAACGCTTTATACAAGGCGCGAGGATCTCGATTGGAAAAAGAGTCCCGCGTACCTCTGCGCTGAATGCAGATTCAAAGTTGTCTTATACGTTATATGAAAGGTTTTCTCGTTGGAAACTGGATGGCAACAGACCTTTCCGGACGGTCAGTGTAAAACGCAGATTGTGTTTTTAATTATATATCGTGTCATTTCCATTATCGAACGCTGACCGTAAACAGGATTATTCAGGCTAATCGCAGCAAAAGTCTGCACTCCGAATAGATTGAATATCACTCCGATGAGCCTGAATATCACTCAGGTTAGCCTAATTAATATAACAATCTGGTTAGCCTGTTTACGGTAAGCTCTCGATGATGGAAATGGTAAGTAAACACGATTCCGTTTAAAACTCTGCAGACTGCATTTTCCCCTTAGTCTGCATTTTAACCTCGGTTCTCAGTCTGTGTTTTACATTGACCGCTTTGCGGCCAACGGTATTACCTTTCGCACTGGACAAAACAAGGACAGAAACAACATAAATACTATAAACAACGACCACACCTAGAAACACGGACTGGATGTTTTCTTAGTAATCAAAATATCTCCCATAGGGAATTGTGGGGGAAGGATTTTTCACCTCCTTTAAACAGAAGCTGTGAGACCCCTGTTAGTATAAATTTGCTTGCGCTCTATCACGAATGTCGTTCTCATATTACTTTCGCTACTCACTCTCTATTCTGTTGTAGATAGTGAGTAGCGTAGCAGTGTGCGCTTGTTAACAAAATGACGGCTGCTTCTTTGAATTTTTTAAGTGTCTGCGAAGAGAGGATTTAGATAAAGTTTTGGACGACTTGTAGATTTATGCTTAAACAATTAGATTGTTCGCTCTCCATTTCTATTTGTAACAAGCGAGCAAACAAGAAAACGGTTTTCACGCTTGGAAACAAGTAATTTGCTATTCACCAAACATTTAATTATTAATAATTGAAGATCCTTTGATCGAACAGCCTATGTTAAAACCCGAATTCTTTTACTTGATCAACATCTCATTTCTCTTTACATTTATCACTACATTGTCAATTAGAAAGTAATGAGAATTGAAGGAAATCATCACTAAGATGTGTCGGTGTAACATCATCTTCACTTAGCTTCCTGTGCGCTTTTTCTTGCTTTTTCTTCGTAAACGGTCCTGTTTTGATTATACGTGTTCAGCAGTGTCTGGTCAGCGGCAATCTCCGGTTCAGGTCTGATCAACAGAGCGAACAAGGCACTCAGAACCTGTTGAACACAGCGAGTTGGTAACCAGGTTGCCTCGGACAGGAACCCCAGGCACACGTGACCAGTTGCCGGGCAAACGTTCAGGTGATAAATAGGAGACAAGAAGCGAACCTGGCACAAAAGAGGAACAATAGTGAGTCTCTCGCTACACAAGCTCGTAAGTACATAAGTTTTTTGTCTTGATGCCTCGCACCTACACACGGTTCTGAGTCGTTTAATTACAGTTGAACTTCTCTTCAGAGACTGAACCTGAGGCAGAACTAACTGAGAGAATGGATAAATAGCTGGACAGACCAAGTGATTGGTTTGGAATTCACATCTGACAAGTTGAATAGGTAGCCGCACCTCCTGTACGCAGACGTTCTTTAGGCTCGTCACGCATGCGCTAAAATATCTACTCGGGCATTCTCGTCCCCAGTGCTACTCGTTTTAAAATGTGTGGCAATATCAATGACAGAGCGTGGTGCTGAAGAAAACCAGACCAGTTTCAGATCAGGCACTCAGTTTAAACTCACTCTATCCAAATAGCTTTTACCTCGCCGACAGAAGTGTAGTAGCTCTCGTAAGAGTGTAATTCCTTTGTTTGTTAGCGCGCAGCTGTTCTTGTTTTGGGGCTAGAGAAGCATTGTTTCTGTTGTTTGTTCTATTGTCCTCTCAAAGAGTATCGAGCAATTCATTTGAGAGCTTACGAGAGCTGATACTCGTCCCGTCGCCGACGATAACACATCATGTATCATAAAATTTCTTGTCCCAAAGTAACGGCATTTCTACATGTAAATCATGCACTTACCGTTGGAGGACCAAGAGGGTAATTCTCACTACACAATGATTATCACGTGGTCAAGGATTCAAAGTAGTAAAAAGAACAACTAAGAATTGAAATCTCAACCATATGATGGTCTCCCAGCCCGCTCCCGGACAACGTTTATGATAAGGTTTATAACAGATTTGAAGCCTGTTCTGAGCAATCCTAGGGGTAATAGTCTTTAATAGCCTAGGGGTAATAGCCATAAAATTTCATGATTTTTAGCAATATGTAGAAAGAAGCAATATTCAGAAAGAAGCGACCTCAAACTCACCTTTTAAAACTTGTTATATGAAACAATAGTAATGACAGACGCGATAAGCCCGCATCCCAAACTGTTCTGATGTTTGCTATCAGATGACCCCAACTCTAAAGGAAATATATCAGTTTTTTCGTCTTGATAAATAGCAAAGACTGATCCTTCCCCACCACTTTTATTCAGAGAAACATTTACATTCTAATTCTTGTATCAGTCCACAAATGATACACGTTTAAGTTACGAGGAAATAGTAACCGTCCCAAAAACGACAAGGAAAGGTTCCTAAATCCATGAAATCCGAAAGCAACGAGGGTTGTGCCTTTCGCAGAACTTGAGGTAAAGAATACGGCTAGGCGAAAGTCCGGCCGGGTCCTCTTAATAAACAGTCCAGCGGACTGGTAAAAAGATGGGCGCACTAACCATAAAACAAGTGTTTCCTAAAATAAAGTAAAAATACTAGAAAGTTCTTTTTTATTTTCTGAAGGATACGGTAAATATACTTGAACTTTGAACCGCCCTCCTAAGGAAACAAAACAAAAACAAAAATTACCAAAGAACCGCATGTGAAGGTAGTGAGAATCAAGGCACTGATCACCTTTGTAGAGTGATTCTTCTGATCCCGGCACCACAGCTTCCCATACTTGAAGGCTGTCCGATGGAAGAGTCACTTCAATCCCATGAGGCTTTAGGGACTGCAGTTGTTTTAGCTCTTTCTGTACCCTGAATTTGATTTTAAAGATGAAAATTGTTAACGTATCGTTAACTAGACGTTAATAAAGCTCGCTCCGAGCGTTTTGTCCTCAACATAGCGTGCACCCTAATTAAATTCCCCTCAGTACAAGACGTCTGTCACGCAACACAACGCTGGGCAATGAGACGATCGAATTAACTATCGCACGAGACGTCAACTTTCTACTCGGTGTATCAATAGCACAGCCATTTTCTTTTAAATATTATTAATCGATTATTATTAATCGATTTTTATTAGGTTGATCGACCTTGTCAGTAAATATCTGCGCTCTGTTGAAGCATGAAACCATAATTTATTCTCGAGCTACTAACTCAAAATAGCTTTATAGTAGATAGCGGCTACGATGCGCATGCGTACGTGTCACAAAAACTGACAAGCAAGAAACTGAAATGGCGGAACTACATGACAGAACACGATTGCGTCCTGGCGGAGAATTCTCTGAGGAAATGCTTGCGATTAGTAAAAAAGGCTAGGAAATCGTTGACATTGTAGCAGAGTTGTTACACATTCATCATACTTCAAAATCATTACTCTAACTAACCCCCCCACAAATACAGCTCATTCCATTCACAGAATCCGCTCCAGATGTAATCGACTGAAAAAGGCACTCTCTCTATTCCTAACAGGCTCAGCTGCACATGTATTCATGCATTGACAAATGACAAAACTTTACCTTGTTGCAACTTTTTCATCGTTGTTAATCGTGCTAAGCAGCTCGTGTGGCTCATAAGGTTTTGATAGACGTGATGCAAATGTAATTGCGTTGTGTTACACAGTTACAAATCTTATGGTGATAATTCAAGTACTCTTGATTTCCTTACCTTGAAATGAAATCTCTTTTCAAGCTCATTGTGTATATCCGTAAGTCTTTGTTTTTTAATTTCAAGACAAGCAACGTAACTTTTAACAACGTCAGCTGGGTAAGGGAATTGTCCCAGGGAAAAAACCCAAGGGAAATTCCCTCGGACGCTGAACACGCGGAAGTGACGCAAATGCTCCGCGAGCTGATTCGGAGAGAATAGTCAAGACTTATTTAACGCACGAAATCTGCAAATGTATACCAATGCTGGAAACTGGGGAAAGAACAGAAACTGCTTGCAGCCCATCTGAACCCTTTAATTTGCACATTGCCTAATTTCAATTGTCAGATCATCATGCATGGTTTCTCGGAAAACTTCTTGTCTTTGTTCTTGGAGTTCTGAGAAAAATGGGCTCCCTGTGGTCATGTTTACATTTTTATTTCAAAACGTTCATGTTTATCAGAGATTTTATAGCCTGCCCCGGAGTTCGTAGGTTTTAAAAATTGTCTCCAAATAATCTTACACGGTTTAATTTTAAAATGAGAATATTAAAACGTTAGGTGTGTTCTTCCACAACTCAAAATCAGCTCACCATCTGCGGTCGTGTCATGCTAATAATTAACATGACGTAAAGAACTGGGACTTTTCCCCAGAAATGACATCACGCATTTGCATGAAGCTCTATCCTTACTTTGGCCCCAAAACATTGCACCACAGTTTCGAAAACGTTCTTGCGTCGACAAGATCGCGAATCTTTAGTTTAAACAGAGCTGAACGTATTTATGTTGACCGTGACCTTCGAAGGTAAGAATCTTCAGCTCCTCTTTACTGTTTGAGTTTTACAGAAACCACTCTGGCTTTAAGCAAATTTTTAAAATTATTTTCGCTCCTCTGTCTCCAGGTACATTATTTTCGATGGCACCAGGACAGATTCAGATATTTGTACGAGGTATACAAGGAGGCACAACTACCATAGACATTCATAAGGTATAGTAAATGAAACACGCCGCGCAAATCTTGGTGACTGTCTTCATAAATTCGGACAGAGTAGAAGCGTACATATTCAAAACATCCACTGTTTCAATTTATTTTCATCGTGTAGGATGCTACCGTCAAAGAATTCTTTGCAATGGTGTCTAAAAAGAACAGGATACCGGTGGATCAACTTCGTGCGATTTACACGACAAAACAATTAGAGATAGGCAAACGTTTGTCCGACTACGGCATGCAGCACGGATCCACGGTGTACCTTGTTCTCAGATTGCTTGGCGGATCTATCCCTCCTGAGAAAGAACTGGATGACGCAGCGGAGCTCAGCGATGCCCCGGATATGATCACGTGGGACGACGATCCCGAAAACAAGAGGGCCAAGATGCCTTGTGGTCACGCAATAAGTAAGGAAGTGCCTCTTTGGAAACTCTTGGTTACAGACCCTAACTGTTTTACTTTAAGCTTTTAGCTTGTGATCATATGGTGTAATCTAGATCTGGGAACATACTTTGTACTATATGCTATCTAAACCAACCCAGCCCACCTTCCCTCTCCTTCTCTCCCCCTCTCCCCATCTCCCCCTCCCACTCACCCTCTCTCCCACTCTCTCACCGGTCCCTGGTCTCCCACCTGGTCCCAACACTGCTTCTCTCCATTACGGCCTTCATAACATAGGTATTAACGTGACTACCGGAGCGGAGTAAATTGCCTTGCCCACATAAACTCCGAATCCGGTAACCAGCGACCACGTTACGGTTTACCTTTTACGTCCTAGATCAGATTATCTTTACAGCTCGTCCATTCACCAAGTTGCATTTCTTTGTATCTGGTTTCGTCTTAGCTCCAGAATCTCTGACCATATATTGTCGCAGCATCTTGGAAGCAGGCCGATCGCGATTTCTATGTCCTTATATTAGCCAGGACCAACCACCAGTTTATTGCGGCAAAGAATGGGACTACATAGATGTGAGGCGCTTGGCTGTTTTGACGGATATCGAGATACTGGAGTTTGAGAGGAAGATCTCCAAGAACTACTTGATCAAGGCTATGGGTGTTCAAGAATGTCCCAAGTGCAACTCGATGGTAGAACGAAGTGACAAAAAGCACATACGAGTAATTTGCCCTTTGTGTAGTAAGGATAAAGAGAAAGTTTACGAATTCTGTTGGCATTGTCTGCACGAGTGGAAAGAAAGTTCTTACCCGAACAAGTGTGGTGAGTTTTTAAGTTGTGTTGCAATTAAAGAAAATTACAAAAATTCCTGCTTCAGCTATCGATGTGAACTCACAGCTAACTTGTTCCTAATGAACAGTGGAGCCTCCACTTCTGGTGAGCTCGTAGCCAATAATAAGACGTTCAATTTTATTTGAACATGCGGAAAAGATAGGGAAGGAAGGAGGGAGGGAGGGAGGGTGAGTAGGAGGGTGGGAATTCGAGGCATGATTGATGGTCACGCATCTCACTGTAATGGCCACGTGTTCGCCCCAATTGTACACTGATCTGGATACTTGTCTCTTAATCTAGCCTCCCCACTTTCTTTTTTTAAGGGAATGCTGACTGTTCAGGTGAGGACAGACGTCTGAGGTTCCTACGTAATTGCCCCAGGAAGGAAATTGTTGGAGTGGTAGGTTGCCCCTCCCTCCGCGCATGCGTATCTTGCGGCATGTTGATTGAGCACGTGCGGGCCTGTAAGCACATGACATGCCGATGCGGTAAGGAGTTCTGTTTCATCTGCTTGAAGCCTAAAGAAGCCAGTGGTTGGAAGTGTGGAAGGTACAATGAAGCTTGCATTATAGCACCCGTGCAAACCAAGATCCCTGGAGAGAATTAGGACCGTGACATTATCGTTCCATGACCTTAACTTATTTCTACAGCTTAGAGTAGACGGAGTCAAATTGGAAACAAGATTACGGCTAGCTCCACCACAGCTTATTACATGTGTCAATGATAGGTTTAGAAATCTTGAAACTTGCACCAACTCTCGACAAGCGGCGTTGTATTGTAGCAGTAGTCTTCTCCGATGTTGTAACTCTTTCGCTGTAGCGGAATTTGGTAATCTCTGTATATGTAATGGTAGCGACCTCGGCCTGCCTGGTAGCGAACATGTAGCGAGCCTGAACTTAGTGAACTCGACAAGTAACAGAACCAATTTATTCATGCACCATAGAGTTGGATTTTTGTTTTTTCATCTTGAAAATCAAGTAGTACTATGTTTGCTGGTCAACTATTTGAATCAGTTAATCTGCAATCACCAAATGTAAGCTTGTGGTTTAATTCGTGACTGTAAATAAAGTTTATTACTCTCACCATAGCTCAAACTTTGAATTAGTTTGAAAACCTGGGACCGTAGGGACGAGGTTGGGTTCAACGATGCTTTTAAAGTGAAACACTGCTACTCTAGTTTATAACTAGTCGTTTTTTATGGTGCAGGGAGTGTCCCCCCACCTGAAATGTAGCCTTCTTCTTCGTATTTGCTTTTAAAATTTGTTTACCTCGCCTGTCAGTTACGCCATTCCTTAGTGGTGCTTACAAAAATCCTGGATCCGCCCCTGCTACATTGGCACAGTTACGGCACAATACCTTTTTAACGATCGCTATTGTAAAGTCGTAAGGTCAGTAGGTATAAATTGGTCTTGATGGTCAAATTTTGCATTGTCCAGTTCCTTCATGATATTTCTGGTTTTTAAGGACTTAATGTTGCTCACACAAGAGGACAATGCAAATCTCTGCGATACATCCTGCGGAGTGGGGACAAGTCCATTCATGTGAGTTACCCACACTAGTCGCTGACTCTGCGACCTGTCCGTCAATTTCAAACTGGTTTGAGTTGAAGGGACAAACAGGCCCTGAGACTTGTCCCTTCAAAATTCCGACCTTAGCTGCCATCAGTTTATCTTACTAACGAATACACGAAAGTGAAGTTGTTATGCTGTGTTCTCTTACCTTCAAATTATTTGGTGACCGGGAGTTAACTAATTTCAGAACTAGACAGTGTTTTGAGATTCTATGGTACAGTAAATTAAACGCCAACACTGACCACCATTACCAACCGGCCCCCCTACAACCCCCCCCCCCTCCCACACCCCCGTCACATAACGTCACATGGTTACTGAAATAAACTTCAATTTTCCCGGGAAAAAAAAGAACAGCTGTCGTAACGAACACAAATGCAATTTCTTCTGTTTCATGATAAAGAAGCAACTTGACCAAAAATAAATAAAGAATGCGATTAGGAACCAGAAAACTCTGTAAAAGAAATTATGTTCTGCCACAACACAAAATCTGATATCGACTTATAAACAACGTGACGTAAAAAATTGGGACTCGCCTGACATCATCCGTTTGAATGCAGATTATTTTGACCTTAAAATATTACACTGCATTTTCGAGACGGTCTTGCGTCGACAAGATCGCGGAATCTTTGATCGCCGCTGAACTGATTTCTCAGTGCTGACTGTGAACTTCGAAGGTATTATTCTTTTGCTTTCCTTAACTACTTGAGTTACACAGAGAGAGTTGTTGCAAAAGTTTAAAAAAAAATTCTCTCCTCTTAATTTCTTCAGGTGTAGTATTTTTGATGGCAACAGGACAGATTCAGATATTCGTGCACGGTGTGCATGGAGGGATAACTACCATCAACACTCATAAGGTATAGTAAATATGCCGTGCAGTTAGTTGTGTGTGCTAGATGCTCATGCGCGCAGAACTTCAGACGAGTATCAGGGGTGGTGAACGGTGTGAGATAAACTGACTTTCCCGACCAACAGATGAACCGGAAATTTTAACACACAATTAATCTCAGCTATTTGAACTAGCAGTTACAAGTTGCCTTCAACTCTTTAACTGATCAACAAGTTTTAAACCAGAATTTTTAAATTTGAAATTATTTGAACTAACCGTTCCATGTTTAGCGCAACACTCACAGTTAAGTAGCACGTTGTCCTAGATATGTCAAACCGGATATATGCGCCAGCAAAACAGCCCAACTGCTTACGCAGTCACGCGTTAAAAACAAAAAAAAAGCAAGTCGGTCTTTCAGTCTTGCAAAAATTCGAGACTCCTAGACAGTTCTGTGAGAACTCAAGACGGCGAGACGGACATAGCGGCTAAAAAGAACGTGACTGCGAGACCTGTCAAATTCGACTACAATTTTGCGAGACTCGTGGTTTTTGAGGACCATTCGCATCCTCTAGTACCTGGGCGCGTATTTGAAACATCCGTTATTTTATTTACTTAGGATGTTACGGTCGAGGAATACTTCGCAATGGTGTCTAAAAGAGGATCAGCTTCGTGTGGCTTACACCACAAAGCAACTGGAGATAGGCAAACGCCTATCCGACTACGGTATGCAGAATGAGTCCAATGTGTTCCTTATTCTTCGACTGCTTGGCGGATCAAGGACATCCATTCCAC
>Ga0126339_10003801_pt1 | contig 11052 bp, 4 predicted proteins | sample OrbTmetagenome_2_FD_92532 | JGI IMG/M metagenome (GOLD analysis project Ga0126339, IMG submission 92532) | Coral microbial communities from Petempiche,Puerto Morelos, Mexico - Orbicella T R C metagenome | ecosystem: Host-associated > Invertebrates > Cnidaria > Coral | place: Petempiche,Puerto...
CATTGGCTCAGAATTTTTGGAAATCCACCAGTTAGTAAACTGAGACCAAAAGCTCTTAACTTTCAAACAGGTTGCGAAAAGGTGGGTTAGTGTTTGTCTTTCAGAGCATAGGTGACATTTATCGGATTCTTCAAGTGCGTCTCTAAAAAGTGTTGCGTTTGTTGGCAGGATGTGATGAATAATTTTAAATTGAAAGATGGCAAGTCTGGTGTCCTTGGTGACTTTGAAAGGAAGGCTATAAATGAGTTGTATTGTTTTCTCATTCAGATTTGCTTTTACCATCCTTTTTTCAGCAGTAGGCGTTACAAACTTACTTTTAACAAAGAATTGTGTTGCTGATTTGCAAGAGAGCTTATTTAAAGTTAGTCTATCGTTATCTTTACCGCCAGCGCTTTATACTCTTCAGTTCATATCATTGTCCTTCAACATGAAACTTTTAATTAGTTACATAAACCTCGCAGTCTTCTACGACGCCCTCCATTCGCCGGAAAGTCGATATAATTAACATAAGAAAAAGCTAAACGAAGAAGTTTCTTGAATACTCACCGTCCATATTAATTAAGCTGAGTAGTGCCGTTTCTAACAAGTCGTGATGTTCTGGACTACGATTGGTCGACGTTTCTTACTAGAATTGTGTCCAGTTGCTATTTATTGTAAGAATTTTGTAACCAAGCCTGTGCACGAAAGTGAGATTTTATGCGGCCATGAAGGTTTTATTACAATCTCGAGCCCAGAGTCTCTCAGGCTGACCGAGCCGGAGAGACTCTGGGCTCTAGATTGGTTTTGTTATTGAAATACCATGAATCTTTGAATTAAAGCTTGTTGTACTTATTTCAAATTTAGAAGAAGACGCGGGGCGCTTATTCGAAGGAGGCGCTTAATCGAGGGGGCGCTGATTCAATTTTTCCCAAATGGTGGTTAGATATGATCGGTTTTATTTTCTAATATATTTGTGTGTCAGTCTCTGATAACTCTCACTGATGGATCCTGTCTCTCTTGATGAGATACGTAATATAGCCCCTTAAACCGGTTTAGGCCCGCCGCACACGGTTGGTTGGGCTTTAGACAATGAACCAGCAGATCCTTTCTACCATCTGTTGCGCCAGTGTGCAGTGCTTAAATTTGCTTGTGATTAAAGACGACTAAAAGTTAAACCATACATCCTTTGTTGTCTCTGCACTCTTCATTAAAACAGAGGGAGGGGAGAGGCGCTTACCGAAGAGGGCGCTTATTTGAAGGGGGCGCTTATTTGAGGGTAGGCGCTAATTCGAGGATTTACGGTTTCTTTTTCTTTTACTTTTTTGGGCATACTTTCAGGCAATGAAGTCAATGGCATTAAATGGTCTGTTAGGACGAACACGCGATTTTCAAGGAGCACTGAGAACTAGGTACTTTTACTTTATACTCCATCTTTCACGAGTCTTGTTTGTGGCAGGGATCTGATCATTGTCTCTCTACGATCCATACCGATTAGGGCTTTCTACAAGTTGCTAGAGATTTCGCAAAAACTCTCCAGCAATTTCTCAAAAAGCTAGTAACTCAACTACAAAGTTGCTCAAAAAAGTCAAGAGTTGCTTTTAGTAACGAAAGTTGCACCAAAATAATAAAAAAAAATTGTTGCTGTCTACCTTTATTTGGTTTGATGCAAAAGTACAACAAAAGTAAGAGTTCTAAGCATTTTTGACAGTTTTGCGGCGTAATCACTTAAAAACCAAAACATGTATGAGTTAAGACTACGCATCAATACTAATATTAATATGTAAAAATTCTTCACCTGAGACACTCGAGTAAGTCGAGTGTGAATCTTCTGTTCCTTATTTTTAATTTTATTGAAAAAAAAAAAAAAAACACTGACCTAGCAGCACGACTGCATGCATCTTGCACCCATGATCTGCTACATGGGGGAGAGGGGTGGGGGGTGGGGGGGGGGGAAGGAGAATCTGGCTTCTTTTTCACGGGAAAAACACGATATCCAAAAAAGCACTATTTTGAGACACCTTAATTTTACAGGTGAGACTGTCAGTGTCTGTAATTGATAATTTGGCTTTGTTTTCATACTTTTCTTCGATGTAATTACAATGAAAGTCCTACATTAGTGTCTGAGAATAATAATTTGGCATTGTTTTCATACTTTTCTTTGACTTAACTATAGTGAAAGTCATACATTAGTGTCTGTGAATAACAATTTGGCTTTGTTTTTATCATTCTTTTTGATGTTATTATAATGAAAGTCATCCATTACTGTCAATGAATAATACTTTTGGCTTTGTTTTCATATTTTTCTTCGATGTAATTATAATGAAACTATATAGATTAGTGTCTGTAAATAATAATTTGGCTTTGTGTTTACATTTTTCTTTGATGTTATAATACCGAAAGTCCTGTATTAGTGTCTGTGAATTAGTATCTTAATTCTTCGATATATTCCTCGTCAACTATCTCGAAATGAGACGCCATTGTTGCAGAAAATTTTTAGCAACAACTTTTCGATAGCATAAGCTGTTGCTAGGCAACCTGAGGACTAATAGTGAGCGAGTAATTTTGCCCTCTTCATACGGAAAACTAAGAAAAAATGCCCTCTTCATTGACTAATCAGCATTCAGTAGTTTTGCCCTCTATGTTATAAGAAGACAAAAGCCTTTGAGAAAATGTACTGCTAACTTTCTGGGTAAAGCGATTATCATAGTCCGAAGAACCACTATAGCTAGCGACCCGGGCTCGCGAAAACTGCTCTAGTCTTGGCAATGTTTTACTTTTTCAAATTTGCCAATTCTAATTAAGTGAGCTAGTGCAAGTGGACTCAACAAGCTGTATACATGATGATAAACCTCTATAAACTATATCACCACCTCTCAGTTGGGTATAATATTTCTGTCGTGTGTATATAGATTTTTACCACAGTTGCTACTAATCTCGCAATCTGATTGGTTAATTTGCCGTTGTCGATAAGTGTCCAGACAATGTTGCTCGCGTCAATGTGTCACCGAATGCCGCTTTCAGCTCGCGTTCTGAAAAAAATTTCTTTGACGTTGATATTGTGGGAAAAAACAAAAAAAACAAATCGAAATGTGGTTTAGCGTGGTCTGTACTCTTATCGACAACGATACGCGTCATCTCAGTTTGATTGCTGTGATGACGCATATCGTTGTCGATACGGAGTACGGAATACCACCCTAAACCACATTCGATTTGTTAAATCTCTGTTTAAACGAATACTGCAAAATAACCGAAAAACAAGGCAGTAGCCATGTAATGTTTATTTGACCGTTTCTCATTACAAGATTTCTGCCTTTTACGATGGCTTAGTTCTCCTCACAGTTACACTCTTATAACCTACTATTCTGATATGCATTTCTTGTTTGTTTCATTTGAAAGCAACAGAAAGTGTTCATGACCTAAGCCTTTTCATTGACCTAAGCCTTTTTATAACCGAGTTAAACACGTAACAAGTTAGGTTATCAGACTAGAAAGATCTAGCTTAAAATCCGGCCTTTGTCAAAGTTCTGTCAGTACTCAAGAGATCTACTAGGATGTGGGCCTTTCGGAACATCTATTGTGTTTGTAACAGTTAACGTAATATAAGGCAAAAACGAAATATCCATGTACTAAGTCTACCAAAGTTAAACACGTGACAAGTTAGGTTATGAGGCAAAAAAAAGATCTAGGTCTAGCTTTAAATTTGGCATTTGTCAGTTTAGTTCTTTCAGGACAAAAGATCAACTACTTAGTGCCAGGATGTGGGCCTTTCCGACCATCCATTATGTTTGTAAAGATCATCATAAAAGCAACAAACTTGTAATCGGGGCCATGCTTAGAATTGGCAGCCTTCCTTGGATCAGTTATCAAGTTTCCATGCCCATCCTTATTTGTAGCAGGACCAGGGCCAGGCTTCTGGGACCAGCATCCGTTGTCATCCAAGCGATACCAATGAAAATCTACACCTAAACATCAAAGAAAAGAACTCAAAGGTGAGCACAGCAATTGAAAGCCAACAAAGAGAGCTGTTCTTGCATTGAATCTATTAACACAGGGGCGGATCTAGAAGGTGGGTGTAGGGGGTGCGTATCCCCCTCCCCCCTTGAGATGAACCTTCTTCTTCGTATTCGCTTTTTATTATTTGTTTACCTTACCAGTCAGTTACGCCATTCCTTAGTCTTGCACCCCTCCGAAGAAAAACCCTGGATCCGCCCCTGTAACAGTGCCCTGTTGCTACAAATAGCAAGGGTGACAACAGACCATAACAAATTGGCCAGTATTTCAAGTTCTAAACCAGAAATTGATTGTCTATTTCTCTTCTTTTAACTATGCAAATTTTTGGGGAGCACTTTATGCGAAGAAGTGATTTAAAAGATTTTTCACCCAAAAGAGTTAAATCCGTGTGACAGTGCCTTAATCTCTCCCACTAATCATTCAAAAAGAAATCAAATCCTCTACTTTCATGATTTTCTCAATTGCAATGTTATTTTGACAGTAAAATTAGATAAAAGAATAAATTCTCTTCTAACCTGGGTCAACGAAGAGTGCCACTAAGCAGTTAGGCTGTTCAGGTGCTTCGGGGCAAGGATCATCTGGTCCAACATCCAATTTCACTAAACCATCGCTTTCGGAAGGCTGAAGCAACTCTTCTGGAGTGACTTGACCAATTGGATGACCACTGGCTCTACCAGGCTGTGCAAAGCTGTTGGTGATTTTGTCATTTGCATAGTTGTAGCAGTTGTTGTTCCCTAGGACAAGAGGGTAAGTGTTCCACCGATCCAGGTTGAGTTTAGGTACATAATGCTGAATTTTCTCCGCTTTATATCCTCTACTGGGAGTTTGCGAAACCTCTTGGAGCATAGCCGTTTGGGCTTCAAGAGACGCATTTGAAGGATTAGGCACATTTGTCAATTCAATTGCCTGCAAAATCTTCTGACGCAAGGCCTCCGATATCAAACCTTCTGGCATGGTTTCAAGCAAGAGCTTTGGTAGCTCCTTAGTCTCCTGGCCTACAACCAATTCTGCTTCCTCGGCCTGTGGTAGATGCACTAGGAAACCTTTGTGGCCAAGAATGGCGGGCATGTGCTGATGGCGGTAAATATTCCCTGTGATTCTGGCGCGGTACAGATGCTCTTTCATTCTTTTGAACCTGTCATGACGAGAGTGAACCGATCAATCAGGATCAGGAACACCACTGTATATCGCCAAAGTCACTTTGTGCTCTCCTGCATTTCAAAGAAAAAGAATCAGTTTATTGCCACTGTCAATACTGTACAAGTAACTACAAACGAGCGTAAAGGTAACGTCAAGCTCCTTAAAAGATCAAGAAAATTCAGACCCAGACTGCGTTTTCTGTCTGCGTTCAGGCTTGCATTTTCCCTTATCTGATTACTCCGCGCTATATGAACAGTAAGTCAAACGTTCCAAGCAAGCCTGGCACAAGAATCCGTGTTGTTATAGTTGCGTTGCACGGAAATTTTCATGCATGCATTGCCTTAACTCAGAACGGCTCGAACTGTAAATGCCCAGTTAACAGCAACACTAATTGGAACATAGTCACCGTCCATGTTCTGTTAGTGTACGATATCGCTGTCGAAAGGATTCTCGCGGATTTCCAAGACAATCTTGCAAGGCCCAGGTTGATCCTGGAAAGTGGTCTTCTGTTAAAGCCAAGGAGTTCACTCGTCACGCTCCTTTTAAAGGGACAACCACATGATCCATTAATTCACTGTCAAACTGTCAATTAGACTAACGTAATGGAATGCGCATTGCGCAGAAGGTTCTACTGCGGTTGCGCGCAAAGCTACTTAGCATATTTCCCTTCGAGGTTATCTAGGTGGACTAATACGTTTTATACCCTGATTTTAACCGACTATTCCTAGGTGGTTGACCGAAATAAAGTAACGTGAGTAATATAAAAGTAAAAATCTTGGTTTTTATTGATTAAAACTTTAGGATAACACTAAGTTTACAAGTAAAAGTTGTTGTCATAAATTTCTCGTAACATAACTGTTACTAACAAGATGGTCGCCGAATCTCAACGTCGTGGGTTAGCCTTTCGTATATTCTAAACCCGCTTAGTTCCATATAATTATCTTTCCGTGGTCTTAAGTTTAAACATAATCAAGGAGACACCATAGACGCTATTCATAAATGGCTGCCAATTTAAAATTCTTTGGTATGCATCTAAATTAGCCCAACTAATTAACCTCGTTTGAGAGTAAAAATTCTTTTGAGTTATCAACTCAAATACGAGGTTAGTTGGGCTATTTTTTATACTTCCAAACGAATTTTTGACTGACATCCATTTATGAATGGGGTTTCTAGTGTTATTTGTGATATGTACACACGTTTTTCCACGTTTGTGCAAAGTGTGAACGAGATATGAATTTTAATTAAACAACCGTGTTTCATTGTCCAAAAAGGTCAACAAAATGAACAAAGTTTGGCTGAAAAATTAGATAGCGAACTTCTAATAAGTTATGGAATCCAAAATCGCTATTTCCAGGAAGAACGCTATTAAGAACTAGACCTCGATTTTATTTCATTAGGTCGATTGACACTCGTAAGAAGATTAACCAAGGTAACTGGAAATACGGTTGAGAATTCCGCAAAATAATCGTGCTCAATAGAATATGAATGAAATCAAGTTTTCCCTCTAAAGTATCAGCTGCATAAGAATATAATATAAGGAGAAGGTATAGTTTGATCAGTACTGAAATAGATTTTCTTAATACTCTGAAATATCGCACGACTATTTTAACCTGCACCAAAAAACAAGTTTTCCCTTAAAGTGGTACTATGATCAAATTTTTACCCCTTTTTTTAGGTGTATCACATAGAATTCCACAAAAAAATAAAGACACTGTTTACTGTTTGCAAATATCTGCATTCGTTGCGGAGATATTCAAGTTTTAAGTGTGTAAAATATGCAAATGAGATGACTAATGACCTCATACACTCAACCCAATATTATATCAAGTATATAAAGAACTCTATCTTGGTCAATTTGCAGCACGGACCACTGAAACTTGGTAGGCTAATAGTTCTACAGGCAACACACCTATGGATTTAAAAAGTTATGTTCCCATGGCAACTCATTCTTTTCCAGTCCCCATCCTCTTGATTTCGATATGCTACTGATTTTCAGCTCGAAAATCATCAAACGAAGCCACAAATTCGACGTAACATATTTATATGCTGTTTGGATCATGCAGATGAGGCACTGTTAGCAAATATCAAAATGGCATGCCAAAAGTGGCCAGAAAAGCTTTTGATATTGGGAGGGTCTGAAGCCCAGTATGTTGCCACGGTACCAAAACTGTCAAGCTCGTAATGTGAGTCACATTAAGTATAGAATCTTACACCGCACTGAAGAGTCAAACAGATATCTCCCCGGCCTCATCATATTTGATCAAAATTTGGTTGAGTGTATGACGCCATCACTTGGCGACATTTTATATATTACAAAGAAACTGGAATCTAGATGAAGAAGCGCTAAAAATAAGACGTTCTTTCCAGCGAGCCCCGTAAAAGGTCGCTGGAATTTTCACAGACAAAATTAAATGAAAATTAAAATTAGTTTAGTTCACAACTTTCCCTCTCCGTACGCATGTCGGTATGAGGGAACGTTTTTCAGACGCTGCGCAGGAGACTAGATCTTCACGGGGTTGGTTGGATCTTCAAGCGATTGCGTAAATTTATTAATCAATTGCCAGAGAAAAGTTAATTTCTTTGGCTTAGGTTGAGTTTTCATCGACAACCGTCGTTAAAGAAAAACATTTTATTAGAAATATGGAAGATTTTTTTTCTAAAGAAATGAAACGGAAGTAAGAAAACTGACGAAAATATGGGTTTAATCGCTTCATAATTTGCGCGCGCTTAAATTGGGTTTCGTCATTAAAGTTCAGTTGTGACGCGACTACAATAACTCAGCTGGACGAAAAGTTCGTTTTACGACGCTTTGCCGCAGTTTATTTGTTTGCGAGTGTTTCGAAAGTTAGAAAGAACTTATTCAGAGGAAAACAATTGTGAAAAAGCATTTGAAAAAGTCCAATTAGAGAGGTACGAAATCAAGAGGAAAACTATTAAAATTGTACGTACGGGTTGACCAAAATTGGCTTCTCGAGCGCAAGCCGTAGAAGTTATAACGACAAATTCAACACTTAGCACCCAGCAAACGAAGCAGGCTCTAGATCTTGGATCTTTTAAAAAACATTTGCAGCAAAAAAAAAACACGAAGTTTCTTATTCATATTTCAAGTATTATTTTAAAAAAATTAATTAAGGCGCAATTGCACCCGCAGATCTCTCTGTTAAATGATTAGCAAAATGGTGTTAACTTGTGAGAATCGTTACAAGCTTGTTGCATGCAAATTATAAAGAAAATCTAATTACTAGATTTTCTACAAATAAACAAAACCGATTTTAAAGGCCTGTTTATATTTATTCATGTTGCCATGGCAACGGCACATACGTCAGTTTAACCGTCAAAAAACCAAAGTTTGTGTTGTTAACTTGCTTGCTGCCATTTTTGGTGACAGAGAGATCAAGGGTTTTAGAGATAAAGGTGAATGAAACACAGGTATCAAAAACTGTGTTCAGCCACCTTAATAGCTATCAATGATTGTACGAGGAATTCGAATGTTTCACGACAGCTATAGTCTTACATCAAGCTACACAAGTTCCTCAGAGGTCTTTTTCTGGACAAATGACATTCTCTGTTGAAACATTTTCGATTACAGCCTTTTATTGGCCATTTCCGAGTTACTTTGAGCCTCTGTTTCAAAACGAGTCTGCAAAGTGCAAAACCTTTCATATAGAAATGAGTTTGATTTGCATGAAAATGAACCTGTAGGTCCTGTAAGGGGAACACATTGAAAATGAAAATGAACATGCATTTAGGCGAAACTCGTTTTCATATAAATGGTTTTACTCGTGTTGACAAAGAGGCAAAACTCGGAAATGACCTATTAATTTACGGTGCGTTTACCCTAGTTTTTAAATTTACTGGGAAGGTAAAAAACCTATACTTAGTAAAAATTAATTTTTCCTGAGGTGTAATTGGTCTTTTACGTATTTCCGGCTGTCGCTTGTCTCGGAAATGTGGTTTGCAGTACTCAGAAAATACCTGGTGTTAAATGTCTCGGTTTTCATCTTCCGGTTGAACGCAAAACCATTGTTGGCCTCAAAGATTGCACGAAAAAACGTAGTTGAAAATCAATCTGCACAAGACACAACACCCACCTTTAATTTCTTGTACCACCTCCTAGAAAGTTTTGGTCTCCCTCTGAAATAAACAAAGGAAAGTTGGTAATCTAGAGGAAAATCCGGACCGTGCGCACACAGAACCCAGACCCCGTCCAGATGTATTCAGATCAGTTTTTCGTAAACAGTTGCGATTTCGGTAACGATAAATGGTAACGATAAATGTTAACGATTTCCTTAACGATTAATGTTCAATTTTTTCTCTAACTATCCACACCCTTCTCACCAATTTTATTCCTGGAATGTTAATACACGCTTTCCATGCCGGGCAACTTGGAATAAACTCAAAATTATAGTACTTTTAGACAACGTTCTCGTAGCCGTCGTCGTCGCCCTTGCTTAAGGTCTCTATTGTTTACGGAGGTGGGTCATACGTTCGGTGTCCCGAATTCTCTATTTTCCAATTGCCCATAATGCACTCTGTTTGCCCCCCAAATTTTGCATAAACTATTGCGAAACGCTCTTGGGAATATGCAGACCTCTCAAGAGTATTTCACAACAATAGTTTATGCAAAATTTGGGGGGCAAACAGAGTGAATTATGGGCAATTTGAAAAGAGGGAATGAGCTAACTTCTTCTAGCGGTGATAGTCACAGTCTCGGCTTTTTCTTTAGATGCACACGCAGTTGTTCACTGAGTTGTCCCTAAAAGCACAACATACTCTCTCGAGATCATGGCAAACCATGGTGAAGTGATGTCGAGTTGATCTGAACACGCCACACACGCAGCTCTATCCTTGGGCCGAATAGTGGTGCGAATGCTGGAAACAGCTATGTGAACTACCAACGCTTGAGAAAAAAATTAGGGTGCGCTTCTTTGGGACAATCCAAGATAAGATTTATGATCTCAGATCACATGGATACTTCGTTCCTGAGAACGATTGCGCTGTGGGCCAAAGTTGACAACCGTCACGCGTGCAATACTTCTTGCTCATTTCTCTTTCAAGCAATATTATTGATCTTTTCTGCGTCTGTAACTTGTCCGAGATAACTGTACTACAGGCCATTCCAATTGAGCCTTGTCACATACCTCCGTTCACTCGGAGTTGTGATGACAGCAATATTCATAAATATATTTTATTTGCCGGGTGGGAGGTCCGCATAGTGCAAAACTGTGACCGAGGTCTTGAAAATGCTGTCCGAGGCCGCAGGCCGAGGGCTGCAATTTCAAGCCCGAGGTCACAGTTTTTCACTATACGGACCGACCCTAAGCCGGCAAATAACATGTTTATGTTTTTTCCTGCGGTAAATTTGTTTTACAGATTACAAATGGGTTTGTTTACGCAACTTTGTCATTGAATCGGCTTCCGCGCCGTCCACTAACGATTTGTAAAAAACTCTTCGCAACGAGTCAGATCGTAGACAAAGATATCTACCGTAAATCAGGAATTCAATACCAGAAAGCGAGAAAATTCGTCAAGTGTATTCCACAGAAATTCTCCTAAATACAGCAACGATCAGAGAGATAAACTCGACTGAAATTGACTCAAATTTTACGGCGAGAGAAACACAGGATTACGCGCCATTACAGCGCCAAGCTATAAACAACCAAGCAAACTCTCACAACTTCAAAACACTCAATTGACTTTCCTTGCCCTTTTAAAGTGAACAGAGATAAACTTGAGTTGACTAATCGTCGATGGATGTGTAAAAAAGGCAAAAGATTGATGATTACCGCTAACTTTTAAGAGCGAAATCTAGGCAGCGGGGAAAAAATCCGGCCCGTGGGCCGTATCGTAAAAAGCTGGACCGGTCACGTGCCTATGATTAGCCAATCAAATTCGAGGATTTAGGATTCTGGCCCGCTCAGA
>Ga0126339_10003804_pt1 | contig 11049 bp, 6 predicted proteins | sample OrbTmetagenome_2_FD_92532 | JGI IMG/M metagenome (GOLD analysis project Ga0126339, IMG submission 92532) | Coral microbial communities from Petempiche,Puerto Morelos, Mexico - Orbicella T R C metagenome | ecosystem: Host-associated > Invertebrates > Cnidaria > Coral | place: Petempiche,Puerto...
CATCGGCAAGGTAAGGCACTTTTACACGCGTTCGGTGATTCTCGTGTGTTCCTCAGAAGACTTTTCTAGCTTTTTAAGGCGGAGTTCCAACTCAGAAGAATAACGCTCCAAGTTATTACCAAATTGCTACAAATGCGGGCTGATTCCACCGAAAATTACATTGCGCATGGCAATCTTAGAATAAGTTTAGTTGATGTATGAAAGGCGGTTTTTTTGGTGTATGAGAGATTTTTAATAACTTCTACTAAATATTTTTTTCCGAGGTTGCCGGCTGACGTAGTCATCGTGTAAAATGTCCGATAAATATAGTTGTTATCTTATTCCTCTTAAGCCACTGATATTTAATTATTCGAACATATCCACGTATATTCGTGAAGGAAACACGCACATGCAACACCGACAAAAAAAGAATCAGTTTTTTCGACTGAGATGACTTCACAGCTCTAACTGTTACTGTTACCGTTACTGGTTGCAATGTACATGAATCGAATGAAAACGCTGGCTGGTTTTTCGTGCGGTTAATTCCAAAATATCTTTGTTATCTAGTGTAAGGTGCACTCTAAGTTCCGTGATTAGCCAGTTGAAACCACTTGTCAACGCTTACCGGGTATATATATTCTCAATGAGGCCGCCTGATCATTTCATGCATAAACCTCCGGAGCCGCCACGGACTAAAAATATCTTCAAGCTATTAAAATTCAAGGCAAATGATCTAAGCAAGAAAAACAGTACAATAAAGCAATAATTCATCTCAGTACGAAACGAAACTTGCCCGGTTATGTTTACATTGCCCCGACGTGTGTGTTTTTCAGCATTCACCCAAAAAGGGTCGCGCCGGTCTTTCCCTGTGTCTTATCAGGGAGGACAAAAGCCTTACGACTCAAGCTATAATTCAAGGTTTTATTTTACAAAGTGCCTATAATTACAAACTCCTCAAACGCGAAATAGATCTTACTCAAAACTCGAGAGCTTCAACGTCATCCGAGGTCGTGGGCTATTGACGTTTCTGCCATCATCATCAATTTTGCAAGTTGACGAATGTCGTAACTTCCGTTTTTAACATAACTACCAAAAATATTATAATAATTCTAGGTTTTTTGCAGTTGTATATACACAAAGTTCTGTATTTTCAAAAACTTGGTACTCGATCCAGCTAAGTGATGATTAAATCGTCTTTGTGACATAATCATCAGCTACTTGAAAAGGCTCTTCAAACGTCAAATTGGAGTAGATACCTCCGAGAAGTCAATTTTCGCTTAACTGTGCCTCAGAGTCTACAAACAATAAAATGTAAACAACATTTAAAACTTGAAAAGCCAGACGTTTATTAAGATAAACGAAAATCAACATGATTAACTACTCAAGGACAACATTTACGAAAGGGATAATTTACCTGTAAGAAATAAAATGTCGTCAAGATCGAGTTCGGCCACTGCGGAACATTCGTCAAGGCAAAAAATATCGGACACTATCAAGAAAAAAAAGTTACATCAAACCACGTCGATATCAGTGACTAACAAAAGTAAGATTGCAGACTGAGTTATGGAAATGGACCCTAATAGAATTGTACTATTCAGACTGGTACGTTACTAACCTGCTATATCTATAAAAGTTAGATCCAAACTCTGCGAAGTATCGTCAGCACCCAGTTCCAGTGTATTGTCAGCGGTTTTGTCGCTCTTTTCCAGAAGGTCTGTGAGAAATTTAATATACGTTGCTGCCATCCAGATTACCTCGGTCTTGGTCGGTCGCTTCTCAAATGGTGAGAGCGGAATAAGATCTCGTAGATTCTCAATGTGCGAATTCAGAGCGTGAACTCTCCGTCTTTCCCGCTCATTTGCCATTTTACGTTGTTTGCTGACACCGGTCAATCGAGGTGGTCGACGCTTACTCTTCCTCTTGACGTTTTTGTCAGGCTTGGTGTCCTTGCCTTCTTCTCCTATGTTACCCATCTTCAGCAGTTATACTTCGATGGTGCAGTCAGCATTACAGTGATGCAAGATGTCTCATGGCATGCAAGATATAAACAAAAGCAAACAATGTTCAACCTAATACAAGATCAAAGCAAACAATCTCCTCCCACTCTGTCTGGTGATCCGGCTAGATCCAGTTACGCGGCAACCTCGTGCGAGTTAATCGGGATGAGCTTACTAATAAAGCAAATTACAAAAAGACGCAAGTGAATACTTGACCTTTACAAAGCGAGGGTTCCCAATTGCAAGTCAACAATTTGGTTACCTTTTAAAGGTAGCCACAACGTGGTGCATTAGGTTGCAACTGTTGAATCCGAAAAAGCTGAAGAAGTTTGGATTTCCCTTCTTTACCGGTACAGTGGCCTGGATAAAGGACTGGTCATTTATAGGCATATATAAAGCTTTAGTGAGAAAGAAAATCAGCTCCATTCCGCTACAAATCACCCTTATTTACTATATATTGCACGATGACAGGTTAAACAATGGAATATTGAATTATAAGGATATCATCTCCGGAAATGAATCTTCCCACACCATTTTTACAATCATTACTTTCAACAAGACTTAGGATGCGCGATTGACTCGTCAAATAAGTAAAAGAACAACGCTGTAATCATAGACTTTTCCCCCCAATAATCTAGGGTCCATTTTTGTGCTGAAAAATGACTAAAGTTCGTTTAAATCGTTCGATTAAATTAAAATTAGTTTAAATCAAAAGCAGGTGGCATGTAGTTCAGAAGGGTTTCTCCATTGCGGGATTAACTTAATACCGGATTGTCTAAGTATTCATTCTGTAACATATACAGGTTATGTTGTCTTAATTTTTGAAAATGGATTTTTCTAGATTTAAGTCCGAAACATATTTATTCAATAGGCGTGTTTTAACTGATCTCGTTCCACAATTTTGAGAATGGATTTTTCTAGATTAAGGGTAAAAACAGTTTTATTAAATAGGCGTATTAGCTGTGGTTAACCTAAATCAAAAACAGCTGAGTTTTACAATTCTTGTCTGTGATGGAGTTAATTGCCTAATGGTAGGTAAAGGAACACATGGAGAGACCACTTAACTACAGGAAACTGTAACGACGGAGTTTTCAAACAGATGGCCAGCTAAATGTGAGCCAAAATCACTTCCGAAACAAATTATTATAGCTTTACGAGTTCATTATTTTACCTCCACGATATCGTCATTACTTTCAAAAGTCGTCTAGAGGCTTTTCGCAAGTTCGGCTTGCAAAGCTTGGAAATATGATTTTTTTTTTCGAAAGCGGGAGTTATTTTTCGGACTACTACAAAGCTTTTATAATCCCACGCTAGCATGAATTATTTTTACTGTATTTGGGCCGTCTGAGATAAGACTTCCCTGACTGTGTCTATCTAGATATTATTGAATTTCAGAAATTTATGAAACTTCAACACTATATAAATGGACCCTATATCAATGAGGGGAGTGGCGGCAGGTAATTACACATTTACAGACGAAAGAAGTAATCAATTTCAAAAGAGAGGTAAATTGCGAATTATTCTTCTTCAAAAATTCTCCAATGATCTCATTCAGTTTATAAAAAGACACTGTTTTCAGATGAATGAACTATTCAAACTACAATAATGCAATTTTCCAATAAAGTTTTGTTTACTTTACTTTGGAATGGTCTTCCTTGTGACTAAACGCAAGTAGAATCCCTTAGGCAATTCAAACGCCTACTCAAGGGAGAACAACAAGGCACCGCATTCATGGAAAGCAGCTTTTTATTTAAATATTTTAATTTTATTAGGCATTAGGTATTACGTATTAGGTATTTTTGGCTGACTAATGCTTTTTTACTGTGAATAAGTAAAGATTATCTATCTATCTAAAGAAAAACGACAGTAGGAATGAAAGCCACGCTGTGTTTCAATTTGCTCCGTAGCAGTTGGCTCAAAATACAACATATTCTTGCAGCTTCTAATAGTCCATTATTTTATGATTTTTGAGCAAAACTTGAGCGACATCTTATCGTTTGAGACCCAAGAACAGCCACACAAGGAATTTTGCGCAATATACCCTGGTTACAAAGCTAAATTTGTTTAGACGATCGTCTTGCCGCTAATTCCGGCTTTGTGTGGGTTTGTTGACTTGACCCCTAGCACTCTGATCGGGATTTTATTTCTGTCGGCTGATTCTGACCAATTCTATATTGACTGGTTTTGGGGCACCTTAACTAACGGGGGTAATACCTAGCTACTAACCTCATATTTATGAAAATACAATGATAGAACCTTTATTCAATTTGTCAGTTTTTCTTCATCTCGATAACTCGTTTCCGAGTTTCGTTTGATTCGTTTTATTCCGGAGCAGTCCTATTACTATCAAAGTAAAACCTCGCGGAGTGCGTTGTTCCAACTTTTCAGTTTGTTGTTAAAACTTAGTGTAAGACTTTCAAATGAAAGCTATTGCCAGGGGCGGCATTTTCATGTTGCACCTGAGTCTATGGGGAGCAAGGATGGATCAGTGATGAGAACACTCGCTTCCCACCGGCTCGATTCCTTCCCGGTGCCATATCTGGGTAGAGTTTTTGTCGGTTCTTTCCTTGCTCCGAGGGTTCTTCTTCACGTTTTGCATCCGGTTTTCCTCGCTCCACATAAAACCAACATTTCTAAATTCCAATTCGACCAGAATAGTGGTCGACCCACATGAAAACCTGGGTTGGTGTGGCTTCCTCTCTAAATAATGTAATTTACTTTTAATTTATCAATGTATTGCGCATAGAACGACACAGTAAACCAATCCTGCCCAGCTTCAGAATTACATGGCCTAAACAGCCACGTCACAAACCTCAACCCTAAACCTTATTTTACTAACCGACGTGCAACAGAAAACACGGCGTGGCATCGTCTTTTGAGACAACCGGCCGTTATTAACAGAACCATGGTGAAAGGAAATCAAGTTATTCAAAGACTTGATCGCAAGTTGTTGTTTCAAATTTTCTATACCTGTATGTCTCAACCAGACATTTCCCTTCCCAGAGAAGCCGTCACAACTTTTGTGAAGAGACGAGTAAAAGTTAATTTTAGATAAAAAGACTTGCATTCATCATCACTGGTCTGTCAAAATAAAATCAGGCAAACAAACGTGACATGCATTAACCCTAACTTTCCGTTTTATCATGGCCTAACTTTGTAGTAAGCCCCAAGTGTACGTTCCAGTATGTTCCGTTAGACCTAATTTGAAAAAAAAAAAAAAAAAGTGAGCGACCAGTGAGTCGTATTAAACTCGAAACGGACTTCGCACTATGTCACCATCAGCTATAGAGTTCTCATATCTGTCAATTTGTTGACCTTAAGTACATGCATGCGGTATACCTTTTGAAGACTACCAATGTCGTTGCTTGTAGGTATTTCCTTTCGGTCCTTTTTTAACACAACAGTCGAACAACACTGAAATAAATTCCTGCAAACCGGCAACTATCGATATCAGTAACTATGATATTTAACTTCTAAATTTGCCCTGTATATCAAGCATTGACGAAGAATCTTAGACGAGGACAAGAACTCAGGTCATTTTATGATGTTAAACGCCATTACATTGCATTACAGATTACTTCATAATGTCATGATGTGAGGATTCCACTTCATTTAAAGTCAAGTTTCAGGCTTCATGCATTGTGGAGTGATGTCCGAGTATCCAAAACTTGTGCCAGTCAGCCTTGATCAAATGTTTCATTTCCATAGCTACATGACGGCGACCTCTCACTTCGCAACCATAGCCCCCCCTCTCAAATTATGAAGACTTTTCAGTCCATGCACAGTCTTTTTTTTGAATAAGAATACATTTTATAAGAATGTCGAGGCTGGATTGATTTACCAAATTTCAAGATTATTTTAAGAATACACCCGAGGCTGAGATTTTGAAAAGAATATAATTTTTTTGTATTGAAAATATGTAAATACAATATAATCTAAGAATATTCACAAGAATATTTTCAATCTAAAATCGGCAGAAAAATAAGAATATTCAGCCTCGGCCGGAGAAACAAAGTTCATATATAAAAAAGAGTGAATGGCATGCTGTATTCTGCTACCAAGTCAATAATCTGCAACATGAACACTTTCTTGAAGACAGATATCGAAACATAGTCGGTTAGGTTGCCCATAATCAATCAGGAGAAGGTAATTAAATACAAATATTAATATGCCACGCATATTTATACCGTCTAGCTTGTCCACAGCTTATGGAAAACATCGTTTCATTGAATAGCGAAAAAGATTCTAACTTGAACATCCACTAAGCTAAATCAGTTGAGTGGTAATAAATTACATTTACGTCCAGGTCAACGGTAAATTTGGGAGTGAAGTCTGCTTATACAGTTCTCATGAATTTCTTGTCAAATTAACCACTTCCTCGATCAGTTAAGAATGTTTACTGCTGATTATAGCCTGGCTAATGACTAATTATACTTTATACTTTCAGAAAGTTGGAATTTAACTGCAGTCTTTAACAGCTTATACCTCAGGCAAACCGGCATAATGGAGAATTAAATGCTGTGGGAAATTGAGAAATTAGCCCTAAGGTATTTAAACTCTCATTTACTGGAAATCAAATTATGCTACAACAATTTGTTTTAAAATTCAATAATAAATGAACTAAACAATACCAGGTGCTTGCAAACGAGAGGAGACATGGCCGAAAATGCTCACGAGTTCTGAGCACTCGGTGACACTAAAGGTCAGACACCTAGTTATTTTCTATTTTTGTTACCATTAGAAAAGCGTCCCAATTATATCATCAGCAAAGTTAACTGTGCGTGATTTTATAAAAGGATGTATCTGGTGAATCATTTGGGGGAAATTTACTGTGGTTATTACATAGGAAATTTGTTTACACGATCATGGTTGGATCGCAAGGGCAAGTTTGGTACACGAGACATATTCACATAGCAGCTAATGATGAAAACGGAAACTCCTGCTAAAAGGTACAATGAGTGATGCTTGGAAAGGTGACAAAGAAATTAACATGGTTTGTTATTAGAATTGAAATGAAAAAAGATGTGATCTAATGTTGATTCTGTTAATTGCTATTTTTCCTCGCAGGTAGAAGATCGATGCATGTGGTTTCTCGCTAATTAAAGGCTGTGTGAATGGCATTACTGGAATGTCTTCCTAAACAGGAAAAAGTAAGTTTGAGGAAATCCGTAGAGTATTACTTACCTACAAGGAGAATTTCGCCACTTTTGTAAAACATTATCATCAGAGGTTTCAACTTATGCTTACTCGGCTTTATTGTGCTTAAACACATCATGATATCATAACGGACCAAGTGTAGCACTTATCAAGTCCAAAGTACAATTAAAGTATATATACATCAAAATTTTAATTGGTATAAACAATCTATTTAATCAAAGCATCTTAATGTAGTGTTGAGAAGCTTCGGACTGCCGACATCGAATGAGTTAGGGTCATAAATCACTGTCATTAGGCAGCAGAGTATTTCTCACAAGCTTACTGGCTTGCAGTCCGGCTTAACTCCTGATTTACTTGGAGCATTGCTATCCAACTTGCACGGGACTCCACCCCGTTTGCAGTATACTCCCCGTATGTTTCTCAAGTTAGCTAGCGTGGTAGGTACCTGCATTTTAAGTTCAAAAAATTGGCTTTCCAGATTCGTCACCGGCACGGTGGTCAATCCGCCCGGCTTTGCCAGGGAACTTCAAGTTGATAATTCTGCTCTTTCACTCACCCACCAGTGCATCTTGTTTCTTTAATATGACAGAAAAAACACGCTCTATTCATTATTGATATTGTTGTGAGGGTTAAAGAGTCTTGCTTAAGAAAACAACAATCGGCCTTGAATTCCTGACCTCTGGCACTTCAATCATTAGTCCAACCCGAAAAATGCCTCCTCAAAACTCAAGCCATTCACTTCAAAAATCACCCTGACCTTCTTGGCAAAAGACATCCATTCATTAATTAGGATCACAAATCATTCGCACACTTATTTTCTGTCTACTGAATAGAAGGTCCAGCGGGTGTTAACGTATCGCACAAGTTTTGAAAAAGGCTCCTCTTTTGGGCGTAGCCTCCCTATCTGGTTAATTGCAGGGAATAATACCCGTACATTCCTCGCAGCTTAGTTCGAAGGATATGCATCCGCTTTGAGTGTAAATAAATAGATCAATCAATCAATAAATACTCTATAGGGTAGAAACGCAATTTCTGTTTGTCCATTACAGTAAACACCCGCATATAATAACAAGTGGATTAAGAACTTCAGGCTGAAAGTTGGCCAATAAAGCTCTGTACATAGAAGAACCAGTTCAGCCTGATAAATAACACATGTTCTTATATAAAAAGAAAGAGGATGCCAGAATAAGAAAGCACTCATATTAATTAAAGAACTATGGTGTGCTGGACCATGCAAACTCTAAGAGCCATACAGTGCCTGACATGAAGGATATGACTGTGGGACTATAACAGTTGACACCATTTTGCTAACAGTTACCTGAGAGTTCAGTATTTTTATTTATTTATTCAGTATTTGAAATACTTTTAGTGTGAGTAATACAACATTCAACCTGTTGTAACGTATAACAAGGAATCATTTGATGAATAATATATTTGTTTATGTCTCTTCGAAATACATACAAGTCTATGAATACACATATTACCTTACTGTCTTTCTTAAGTCATTCCATATTGTTAATCCTTGGCATAGAATGTATGAAGCCCCGAATGATTGAGACATTTTGGAATTGATAACATTTAGTCACTCGCTGATCTGGTGTAGCAACTGTGCGTACTCTTCAGTTGGAATATTCAAAATATTCCTTGAAATACGCAAGACTCTTACCGGTAATAATTTGATGCATAATCAATACCTCTTAATAACCGAGTTCGACGTCCGTACTGTAAGTTACGGACCGAGTTTTTTCCCCTACCGATTTATGGCCCAAGCGCGAAGCGCGCGGGCCATAAAACGAAGGGGAGAAACGAGGACCCGTAACTTACAGTAGGGACCGAGAAAGCGAGGTTAGTAAGATATATATTATATCTCTACTGTGTGTCTGACGGGTTCGGGAATGATTTCTATTCACGCAATTTCTGACGCACCTCGAAAGCAAAATGAGGCAATTTGAAATCGTTGTTTGACTCTTAAGTCGTTGGCCGGGCAGGTTTTAATACACAAATTCAGAGGTAAAGAAAGTTTAAAACTTTTACGTGCTAAAATAATTAGGAACACTTGGTGATAAAATCACGAAACATTCAGCACCAAAAACAACTTTAAATTTTAGCGGGCCGTACATTGTAACAGAATACGGCCCGCTAAATTGACCAATCACAGCGCGCGTACTGACTAAGAGACAATAATAAGTGTCGTTATTAGGAGCCCTAGTGGCTCGTACAGATGGTACAACAGGGCTCGATCAAAGTAATTCAGTCTAAAGCCGATTACGGGGATAACTTGTTTTAGTCCGATGAAGATTTCAGTACTGAAAAGTTACAGAAACTCATTTACCTAAATGGCAGCAGAATCATGCAAACTCGAACACATGGCAAGGGAAACTATCGCGAAAGCGACTAAGCTCGAATACATTAAAGATCCTCAATGAATTTACGACAACAAATCTCGCACGGTGTAAAAAATGATATTGTGTTCAAGGATCTTAAGGTGTCAGAAATGTTGTTCCAAATAACGGTCGCTAAGTATTTTACTGATTAAAATCCAAAGCGATTATTATTAGGTTTATGTACTTGAAGCTTATTGATCCCTCTCAGATTTTTCGGACCTGTCAACCTGGACCTTCCACTGGACCAGCTGTTGATGGTAGAGGCAGGATAACATTACTCTTCCTCCTTGAAGACAGACCGGGGCCTTAGAAGTCGGTACCTTGCCAAAACAATCTACACCAGTTTGTAAAGGCAGGTCTATTCGCTCAAGATAAGAGGTGTAAATGAGGGGGAGGGGAACTTCATGTTTGGTTCGAGACAGTGCGCCAGAGTTCGAAAATAGCCGCAAATGCTAGAGACTGTATAGCGACCTGACAGAGAGTTACCACAAAAAAAAATAATAATAATAAATAATAATAATAATAATAATAAAATTACAGAAAGCGCGTTTTTGTTCGAGATAGTAAGAAGCTTAGATAAACCACTTGAAGATAACGGACTTGTAGACCGGACGCGACGATAATGGTAATTCGTTTTATACTCTAAATCCTATGTACTCCTTGGACCTGCTCCTTGACTTTTGAAAGAACTTTCTAGGCGTCTTAGCAGACCAGTCCATTGCATGTATAAAGGAAAAGCTTGTACATGCTCACTGTTTGCCCTATGCCTTTACTCTAACAGTCCGACAAGCATTTTATCCTTGTTAAGAAGCAGTATGGACTGTTAATTTGGAATTATTAATATCGTGAGATTTATTCTAGCTAAGCTTGAACAATAGCTCATTCAACTGAATACCGCGTTCAGTCCAGACGAGATGAACAGGAACGAAATCCAGACTTGGGTAGTGTGACTGTAATTTTTTCACGTACCCCAATCTCTAGTCTCTAATCACTGCTCCACCTAATTATTTCCCTTTGCCCTTAATTAAGTAAAATTGTTAGAATTATCAAAATGATAAAACAACATGTTTGTTATGTCATGTACAGGAATTTAGTCTTCGAATTAGTGGAATTAAAACGATATTCTGAAAGGGGCTGGCATCGGGCTCCAAGTTCAAGGTGGAAAATCCACCTCTCAAAAAGCCATCACAAAATAATTTGTGCGAGGCCAAGAAAAAGGTTTGCTCGGGATAACTTGTCCTAGCCGAGACAGCTTCATTTTAAATATGAACAAAATCAGTACAGACAAAATCAACGAATTCTGACCAAAACTCTTGGCGTTCGGGCCAGGGAGGTGCTTGGGGCTGCAGTTTCCCCCCCTTCCCCCCCCCCCCTCCCAGTTTCAGAAATTCTTGAATTTTTTTCGGGCCAAGCGCTGATGATTCGGGCAAAAGTACTCGGGAGAAAACATTCTAAAAGGTTGTCAAGGCCAAGCTTGTAGGCTATACTTTCTCTGACGTTTGATTTGTCAAAACGGAGTTAAGGTCAAATGA
>Ga0126339_10003805_pt1 | contig 11049 bp, 5 predicted proteins | sample OrbTmetagenome_2_FD_92532 | JGI IMG/M metagenome (GOLD analysis project Ga0126339, IMG submission 92532) | Coral microbial communities from Petempiche,Puerto Morelos, Mexico - Orbicella T R C metagenome | ecosystem: Host-associated > Invertebrates > Cnidaria > Coral | place: Petempiche,Puerto...
GGGGTTGAGTATTTTGCTTTGGGGTGGTGGATGTTGGTTTAAGTTTTTTCTGTGAGGGTAAAAGGGGGGGGGGGGGGTTTAGAAATACCCCTAGTCACTTCATGTTACAGAAACACTGATGCTGACGTGGTTCCTTTGGAAGGTCACACAACACTCCTCCTTTCTCCTTTCTTTGGGCAGCATTGCGTGACATCCCAAAACATGGCAGCAGAGGAGACTAGTGCTGATGAGGCCTTATCTAAGGGTGCGTTCCTTTGGGGTGATCTGGAGATCTCACGATCAGTGATCCAAGATTACTCGGATGCACCATGATCTGGGTGATCTTGGATCACTAATCCTGATCCAGATCACCCCAAAAGAACGCACCGTAACTACACAAATATGTCAATTTTGTGGGAGAGTGTGACCAGATGACTTTGTGGTATGTTACACCAAGCAACCTCTTCTGCAACAAAATTCATTTGATACAAGTTTCACAAAACACCACCCAGTGTGGAAAAAAACGTTTTAATGCACAATGAGAAAATAGACCCTGGCAGGTCATAATGTTAATGATTTAAAAACAAACATTTATCGACTCTTCTACTCACCTAAATGGCTAAGATCACTGTTGGCAGAGATAACAATGAAAACTAAAAAGGAAAAATTCACAAATCCTCCGAAAAGTAAAGCTGAAAGAAAGTGCACAAAATGAAATACTGTTCAATACATAGTCCCGATATAGATCAATAGTAAGTACAGAGTTCATATTTAAATACTGTAGCCACTACAAAATGATTGTTTGGAATGTTTGTAACACTTATGACAATGGTGAAAGTTAGGCTGAATACAATGTTTCTTTGTTGAAAATGTGACTACTTTTCCCCTGAAACTTACATGTAGGTGTATTGGTGTCATCTGCATGACAATAATATTGTATTGAACCAGTTCATAGTCATGCATTTCCCTTTTCTCAAAAATTCCTGACAGAAATGACCATCTCTCCTCAACAGCTATTCTACCCGCAGGGAAACAGTGGTAAAGAAGTTCAGTCGACAGTACATAACATTATTTGGAATTAACCAATTGAAAAGCTTGTTACTCACTAAATTTGAAGAGCCGGAACCCAAATAAACAGAACACTAAACCAATGATGCTTCCTAACACAGCAAATATGGCATCAACTACACCAGCTGTAAAACAAACAAGATGCATGACAATTTTAATATTTTCTTTTTTGGTATTAGCCTTTCAACTGTACACAGCGATCAATATCTCAGTTCTTCCTAAAATATTAGGACGCTGAAAGATAACAAGTAAGGAGAATAGCGAAAATCTTCAGCCTTTAGAATATCCTGAAAAGAAATCAAGTACAACCTCTCTGCACCAGCCCTTCAACGTACTTTTATTCATCTTCAAATTGATATGAAAAGTTAATTAAATAGATACTATAAAGTACTATGTAATGTATAAGTATAAAGTAAAGTCACACACTTTAGAGAAACTAACGTTTTGAATCATTGCCAGCATAGGTTACGGCTGGTGAGTAGGCAGCCTCCATTTGATTTGTTGGATCAAAAACTATCACATTGTACACCACGCCCTGGCCAACTTGATGAGTGTCAAATTTCAGCCTTGGAATGGTTGGTGCCTTGAGAGTGGCAACCTACATGAAATAACAGAAACAAAATATCCATCTTTGGTTAATGCTATTAATTTTATTGTTTGGTATCTAGAACCTCCCTGAAAGCCACAGAGTAATAAGTGGAGTATTCTGCATTAATTTAAATACATAAATTCCAATCATTATCAGTTATCACTTGCCCCGCTATTCATGATGTTAAAATATGAAACTATACATTCAAATTAACATTGAAAGTACCTTGAAACAACAGAAATAATTAAAAAAATTTTTTATCTTTATCATAACCTGGTTTCAGTCAATACTGGGCTGTGATTTCTATCCAACATACAAGCAGGAAATAGCCCTCCAAAACATGTCTTGCCAAACTTAGGCCAAATTTCACAGGTCCTTCCATCTCAAATGTTTTCAAAACAACTTTGTAGAGTCTTAATTTCTGTTATAAGGCCAAGAAAGTCTTGTGCTTGCAGAAAAAAATCTTACTTTCGCCGTCTCACAGAGCCTCAAACTGACCATTTCCTATGGTAGTACAGTGGAACCTCCTTAATCTGGTCACCAATGGGCCACAAATATCTGGCCGTGTTAACAGGGTTGCCATATGAAAGGGGTTATTTAAATGAGAAAATGACTGAATGAGCCTTTGTTCGGGCCAGAATAAAGTGGCTATAATAACGAGTAGGACCTATTAACAGGGTGGCCATAAGGTGGGGTTCCATTGTACAACCTGAGCTACAGAAGACTACTCATTGTACACAATTAAAGTTCATTACAGCAAACTGACCTTCTTCCCATGGGTTTTGATCACATCAGGGTACGCCATTTTTTCCATACCCCTAAAAAATGTCTCCTCTGAAGTGTCACCTTCAGCAAGAAACATGATGTAGATATGGTATTCTAGACGGTAATGCTCTGGTGATTTATCAGGATGTAGCTTGTTTCCATCACATGGTACACTCTTGCTAGCATTGGCATATCTGCGCAAATCAAACAAAAGAAATTATAACTCACTACTATAAAGGGACCAAGAGTTTCAGTGAACTACCAATCTTCAAGATTTCTATTTAGCAAAAGTTAAAGTGAACAATTTTACTAATTTTGTACGCCTTTTTTACCTATTTTTACCTTTTTTACCTTGTTTTCACTATAGTTTCTCTTACAGGACCCCTCTGATGACAGTGTTGAACACACTGATGGGTCATACTGTTTAAATATTCATTGTTATTATTATTATTACATATAAAAAGGGGCCATACCATACATTGAGAGTCAAACTTGAACAAAATTTGAACATAAATACAAGTTACAGGATGGGAGGTAATTGTTATTTAATAACAATTCTAATATTCCTTTCTGTAAATATTATTAACAAGTTATAGTATTAAACTAGAGGTAAACTTGGGGTTTTCACATCTGCTGAAAGCAGGATCACTGGAAATGTTGGACTTACATTTACGAAATAGAAAACATGGACTGTGTTTCTATCTGGTTATAGCAACACAAGTGGAATTTTGAGAGAACGAGAAGTGCCGTGTGAACATGAGCTGCAGGCGAGTGTTTCCACAGCTTTTTCAAGTTCTCCCAAACTTTCACGAGTGTTTCTATAACTCTATAGAAACACAGAAAACATGTTTTCTATTTCTGTTAGAAAACACCGCGACGAAAAAAAGGAAAACAACTTGTTAACTTTGATTATCAAAATGTAAATTCTCTTTGCTCGCGCCATCATTACGTCAACAGCTCGTGCTAGTTCTGCGTTTCTATCGAGTTACAGAAACACTATTTTTAACCAATCAGTTTGCATATTTTCTTAGGGCTGTTTTCTAATATTCTTCATTTAAAATAAGTTAGAATACACCTTATTCCAAAATGGCCGCCATTTAAGAAATTTCTTTTGTGTACTTGCAAATTAGCTCTTGTTGCCTCGTTCTTAAACTCGAAATTCAAAAGAATATTTTCCCTTAAACGAGGCAACAAGGGCTTATTTTCAAGTAAGCAAAAGAATACTAAAATGGCAGCTATTTTGGAATAAGGTGTATACTCTGGCCATTTTGAGCACATATGAATTACATGTGATTTGTGAAATAGTACATGTTTGTTTAAAGTATGACAAAAAAAACAGACCTTCCATAATACACATTGGCAAATGAGAATGTTACATTTGTCTCAACTGCATCATAGGAAATCACAATATTTGGATCTAACTCCATGTTACATGTCAGGCAACAACCACCAGGAAATGGAGCTACAAGTAAGAAGAGAAGAGAAAACATTTATCAACTTTGTAAAAACAAAATGTTCATATTACATAGTTTATTATTATATGGCAAGGTAGTCTTGAGGTTTATCTGTTACACAATGTAAAATATGTCACACCTTTGCACTAGCATGACACCATTTTCAAGTTCAAAAAGATAAGAAAAAAACTGTCAGAAAAAGATTACCATATTAAATAATTAATTAATATGCAATGTTATGCAAATAATTTTGCTCAGATTGAGTCTGATATTTGAACGTTGAGAGATGGTGACAAGTCTCTAATTAGTAAACATTTCATGTACTAAACAATCAAACATATAATTTGTGGCACTTCTTAAGGATGGTAAACTATTTGCCAAGGTCTTTCAGGACAGTACAGTGTTTGTCTCTACAGTGCTTGCCGATAGAAGATGGTGACTGGTTCATACATTCATCCACGTGCTGGTGAAATGCCTCAGTGCAATGCCCAGCATAACTTGCATTGCACAAGTACCATTGAAATTTATAGACTGCACAATGCTGATTTACAAAAGGTGGCTTTTTCTCTTGTGCTTTAAGAACTTGCTGTTTAAAATCAAACTCAAAACATGAATTTGTAAATGGGCAATTCTGTCACGCCGACAAATTCTCATGAATTGAATGAGCACAAAAAGTGTAAATTTAGCTCACCTCCATTTGTGTATGGTACAGCTATTATATCAGCTTCAAAACTGTGATCCTTATTTTCAGACCTCAAATAGAAAGGATAATATTGTACAACATATGGGAATAGCTTCAGAACTGCAACATCTGATCCCTTGTCTGAAGAATCATATGAAAATTTGGGATCCAAAGATAATGATACATTGTATTGCTTCACATGAACTTGACATATGGCAAATCTCCATGAGAACACGGGGGTGTAGAGGTCCAAGGTCAATGTCACAGATGGATCAAGTGTCCTTCTTTGTCCCTTGTTTGGTTCAAGTCGGAGGTTATCCACAGACCCTATAACAAAACAGTAAATAAATATCAATACTCCTTACTCTTGGAAAATCATTTCTGTCTCTCTTGGCATACGCAATCATCAACACGGGGTATAAAATAACCCAAAGAAAATATGTACGCTCATTGAATTGGTTTAAAATTGTGTTACTATAACTAAATAGAAGCACAGAACTAGTACGAGCTGTTGAGGTGACGATGGTGCCAGAAAAGAGAATTTACATATTGATGATCAAAGTAAACAAGCGAGTTTTTTTCATTGTGGAATTTTCTAAAAGAAATAGAAAACTCAGATAACTCAGATAACTGTAATAAAAGGGAACAAATGTTATGTGCCAAGAAAGAACAAATCGTAACATGCTGAGGTAATAGCTGAGAAAGATAAAGTTGGATTAACAACAATGGACCAAAATCTTCAGAATAAAAGTTTCAAGATACACTTTCTCAGACTGACTATAAGATCATAAAAAGTAAGTTTAACTAATCTTCTTAGAGAAGGCCATGACAGACGTTGATCACATTAAGAATACATTGAGCTTGACTGTTCGAGCCAAAGTGATAAGCATTGCTATAGTGACAAAGATATTGCATAGCTATTAATATCTAGCGTGAAACCTAACTGTACATGTGAATCAGGTGACCAAAAAACGTCAGCTTCCAAAAGTACACCTGTTTTACAGTGCACTGCAAATTATTAATTAAAAAGAAACTTTAAAAGATAGCTTATTTCATGGTAAGTAAAGGAGCAGGGAGAGATACGTGAAGAGACTGACAACCTTACAAGGATTTCTTTTTAAATGGGAAACAATTACATTGTTTTACACTATCAATCAATGTAAGCTCACAATTAAGCTTACATAAGCTTATTAATCATGCGTGCCTTGACGAAAGCGCAAATTTTGACAAGCAATTTAGCGTGTATAAAATATACACAAAGTTCCCAAGAGTTTACGAAAAGGAAAAGCTAAAAACACACACGAGGAACATTACGAGAACGAAACATTGAAATTAAATGTAAATACGACGAGAACGTTCATCACTTTTGACCGACTGACGGATCTCGCGTGATAGAGACTCAACTCAATTCGATCAATGTTTCCTTACCTGCAAAATTCTGCGAAAGAAAACATACTACGTGGAAGATGGATACTAAAAAAGATTTTCTTTCTCGTGACATCAAGGTAAACTTAAAAGAACTTCACAAAACAGGCAATCCACAAATACCGAAAAGAACATATGACAGTCACAGCCTTCGAGCCGACATTTTGTTTTTATTCTACAGACAGCAAGGCACACTGGGAGAACTTATCCTACCTGCAAAAGAGGCTGATTTCTTGGCTTCTGATTGGCTAGCATCCAACGGAAGCAGGAATTTCAAACTGTGCAGCGTTCATGATCAAGTGTACGACGCACGTTGGTTCGAACACTTTGTTAAAACGTTTAGTTTTCTTGCGATCTGGTACAGAACCACAAAGATCTGCAGGTGAATGATGTCTTCAAGTGAACGTGAGTCAATTCTGCCTTGTTTTAAGTCATTGCTTATCTAAAAGGTCGAAAATTTACAGCAAAAGGAAAACGCCGAGCGGCCATAAGCTGCCATCTCAAATGTGACTAAATCAAGATGAGCCAGGTTATCTGTTTCATTTCAATTTCGAAATTTGTATTCAAATTTTTGGACTGATCCTTTGTAGCCAGTCTTAGGTCTTTGATGGGGTTCAGGTCAGGTAGAAACACATAGTAGCAAGGATCTATACTATTGTTTTTGTTCAAACAGCTTGCCGTGGTTTACCGTTACAGCCATGCCTCAATGCTTTACGTAAACACATGGTGTAAACGTTCTTTTAGACAGCTAAGTCACTATTCTTGTTTTGATTTATACCTCCACTATGACTTGAAATCTTCCACTCGTAAACTTCTAAACTCAGCCAGTTGTATAATTTAACTTTTATTCTTCTCTAGTCAAGTTTTGTTTGCATTGTTCTCAACGACTGTTTTCCTGGCTTTTATTTAATTTGGGTTTGCAAGGCTAGGAGTGCGTTCCTTTGGGGGTGATCTGGATCTCATCAGGATCAGTGATCCAAGATCATTCAGATCGTGGTGCATTAGGAACCAATGAATCCACTCTAGTCATGGATTCATCGCGTCCTTTGATGCACCATGATCTGAGTGATCTTACATCACTGATCCTGATTCAGATCAGCCCAAAGGAACACACATTAGATCTCAAGCAGATGAACTAAGCAATATGTTCCAGGGTACTCCTTTTATGACAAACAGAGTGCTGTCATTATCAACTTGGGAAAAATAAAGTTACTTATCTTTTGTTATTATCATATTTTTTGTTGATTACATAGGACGCCCAGGTACCTCTCTTGATGAAAGCTTGACTAACATGCAGTGGCTGTGCAAACTGGATTCTAATCCACTGCTGGAGACTCAAAAGTCAAATGATACAACAACTTCTGAGACAACGTCAATGAATCCACACCCAAAGCCCCCTTACTCTTATGCAACCCTTATTCTACTTGCTATTAACAGTACACAAGAGAAACGTATGACGCTACAAGACATATACAAATGGATTGAAGATAACTTCCCCTATTATAAAAATTGCAAAAAGGCATGGAAGGTAACTAACTATACATACATATAATGATTGAAGTGTAATCAAACAGTCCTACATGTACATCTGTTTGTGTTTATAATATAAATAAGAGAGTTGAGAAAATAGATACTGATTACTCGCTGAGGGTTGATAGTTCTGTTTTTCGAAAGAACGAGACCAAAATATACTAATGCTACAACGCATCACTGTTTTTGTTTTCTCCTTTTACAGAACTCCATTCGCCATAACTTGTCACTCCACAGCTTTTTCCTCAAAGCTCACAGACCTTCCAGTCTGCCTGGTAAGGGTAGTTACTGGTGCATATCACCAGAAGGGAAGGAAAACATAATGAAAGAAGTTATGAAGCATCAACAGCCCCTCATGAACCAAACTGTGACCATAGATCAATCAAATACAAAAGGCTTGCGACCTATTCTGCCCAAACCTGCCGACAATGTGCCCATGTCAAGCCCATTCTCAAACAAGGGAGGTGTTCAAATTATAACGGACGGAAGCCTCTCTGGATTGCCCAGTAGTATACCAGTTGTAATCTTACCAACACAGATTTATATGAACATGGCAAACAAAATAGCAGCCCAAGCTGGGATAGGAAATATGGCTGCCGTTGGTGTAAATCCAAGTTATGTTCCTGTGACGTCAGAAACATCAATTGCAGAGAGTGCTACAGAAGCTCCACAAGTACAAGGACCTCAAGGACTTGGACAAGAAAGTGATAGCGGCCTTGCGGGAACAATTTCTACCGAGGAGGAAGTGGGATCTGGATGTTCATCTTCTCTAAATCAAAGAGAGCAAAACATCAGCCAGAGCAGTGCCTTGACTGTGACAGTGGAACAAGCCCTTTGCAATATTGAAGACAGGGAAAATGAACTTATATCAAATGGTTGCACCACAAGTAAATCAACTAGCAGCAGGAAAACCTGCAATAATCCCTCTTTGAGTGAAGATAGAATCGAAAATGAAATGTTGGCTCCACATGCCAAGAAAACAAGAATGGACAAAAGGAAAACAAAGCCTGGCAACGGGATCAAGACATCTACAACAAGTTTTCAAAAGAGGCAAAATTTACCTCAACCCAGACGATCTCCACTACGACCACGCCCACAGCCTACCTTAGCAGCCATCAATTCACAAGCCAATGAGATGACATCACCAGGACCTATGTTTAATAAAAACAATACTAGTGACATTACATGCCTATCACCAGTTAAACCAATGATAACCCCCACCAAGGCCTGCACCAACCAGAGCTTTCTGGCTTCTCTTTTGGTTTCACCTCTGAATTATGGTAGTGGTCACCTGGGGTTCACTCCCCTGAGCCATGGCTCAGACAGTGGGTTTTTCACACCACTCAAGGATGGGGAGTTTGATTATGGATTTCTGTTTTCTCCAGAGAGATTTAGCATCAGCAAGGCGTGCAGTACACCGCAGAGTTGCCGGAAGTCATTAGGTCTTGGCTTGGCCAACAAGAGTGAAGATAAAAAAACTGACGCTCAATGCAGTGGGTATGATATGGATTTCACAAAACTTTAACTTGATTTTATTCATTAAAATAATATTCTCGACTGTAAAGTACCTATTTCAGTACCTGCCAACAAATTTTCTCCTTGGGCTTTTACAACAATTTTCAATAGTCAAGTGCAGCAATTCAAAGGAATAGGCTATATTACTCTTAATTCTTAGTTTTCTTTGTCAGATAAAGCTGACTGTCAGTACCCATGAAAAAGAAATATTTGGGTCTTTTTCATGAATTTTTGAAATTCCCAGGGAAGAAAATGTAGCTATATCAGTGACAGTGCACAGCTGTATAAAAAATGTACAATGTGTATTAAATTATTTTAGAAAAATTAATATATGATATTATTCTAGACACATCAGATATTGCTCTCTGATCTTTCATACTAGTTTCATATAAATTTACTCACTTGCAAACTATATTTTTGTTGACTTAATATTTTGTGCAAATTTTACTCTGTGTGAAATAGTTCTCTTTTCTTTTAGCTCTGGAGAACAACAACTAAGTGTGTATTTCTAAACTAAATATCTTTGCTAATTATTTGGAGATATTTTATATAATTATAAACTGGGATTTCTTGTTGAAGTGTGAAAAATGTATTCATCTTAGATAGAAGGAAAAACAAGTTCTGGGGTGCTGATCAAATGAAAACATTTATAAATTGACGAATTCTGTCAACGGTAGTACAATTTCTATGGTAACATTTATCATACACAATAGCTTGTGAATGGCCCAATGTAATGAGTATAATTTTACAATAATGGAAACAGTGCGATTCTCATACTGTACTGGTAGTTTTTCTCTCTATTGTGATTATCATTCATTACTCCCATTACTTCTGATCAATATTTTTTCAGAATCTTGTGTGACAATATTACAACAAAGCAAGCGGTTGTACGGAAACATATGAATAAAAGTTCAGCCAAGTGGCATGACTAATTTGTCTGGATTTCGGGCGTCCTAGCACAATTTACGCTTACGATAAGCTTACCTGCTTAGCTTTTTCCACAGCATTGTCGTCTCACTTCAGCAGATCGATTTAAACTTCAATCTCATGGCGGGTCACACATGCGGTCCACTTTCTCACGCTTAGGGTTTTTTTTTTGTTTTGTTTTTGTTTTTCCGCAGAAAAGCAAATTAAATTGACCCGCTTTCCGAGAATGAAGGCGCGAAAGAGCCTGGGAATGAAAGCGCGGGAATGTTTATAACGCCACACAGAGCCGGCCATTTCGATCCTTTGTTAGCCTGTCTTGTCAATACTCCTCTTTGTAAAAAAATTAAAATGATTGAAAATAATCAATTTTTTAATGTTGTTTGTTTCTATTTTCTCTAAAGGTTATATACACTCGATCATGTCGGGGCTCTCAGGCACTCGCTTTTTTCACGCCTGCCCACCCCGGCACGATGATGAACAACATGGCCCAACAGTTTTAACGAGTTCTCACGTTCAAAACTTTCTGTCTTTTCCTGTGACAAAGCAAAATATGAAGACAATCACAAACGATCACAACATTGGCGCGTTTGACCACCCTTTGCGACATGTTGGGTGTTGTTAGCCCAAATTTGACCATTTTCAAGCCTAGGCCAAACGATCGCAGCATTTCAACACAACATATCGCAACATGTTGGGTGTTGTTGGTCCAAGTTTGAAAATGGTCAAATTCTTCATTCAACATGGTGAAAGTTGCACGATGTCGTACTCGTTTGGATTCGTGCAACAATGTTGCGCCAGGGCATGCGCACTAGCTTGACTTGAAAAAAAGAGAAGAACGACGGGATGGCCACGGCGCGCAACATGTTGCGCCCAACATTACATGCGACAGGTTGCGTTGAAATGTTGCGATCGTTTGGCCGTGGCTTTTTACTGAGAAATGCTGAACAGTGGTGAGCCATTTTCTAGGTCTCTTCTACTGAAGTATCTTGTAAGGTCGTTCCACGAAAAAAGTCATATCGTTCCCTCTAGATCATTCCATAATCATTCCATATATCCATATATATATATATATATATATATATATATATATATATATATATATATATATATATATA
>Ga0126339_10003806_pt1 | contig 11044 bp, 7 predicted proteins | sample OrbTmetagenome_2_FD_92532 | JGI IMG/M metagenome (GOLD analysis project Ga0126339, IMG submission 92532) | Coral microbial communities from Petempiche,Puerto Morelos, Mexico - Orbicella T R C metagenome | ecosystem: Host-associated > Invertebrates > Cnidaria > Coral | place: Petempiche,Puerto...
TCAATCAATCAATCAATCAATCAATCAATCAATCAATCAATCAATCAATCAATCAATCAATCAATCAATCAATCAATCAAATCAATCAATCAATGAATATATTTAACAAGGTCGGCATGCTTAGCTAAAAAGCTAGTTTACAGGTACGCCATGAAAAAAAACAGAAAAAAGAAATCATAAGAGCCTTATGACGGTATATAAATTTAAATAAATTAAGATTAAGAACTAGCTAATATTAAAATATAAGAATTAACAATGTAGTCACAAGTAAAATGTATAAGAAAATATGATCATTAAAAGCAGTAAAAATTGATTAAGGATAGATCCACTTCGTACTCAGAGTCCTGTGAGATCTAATGCTTTTAAGTTTTTAACAACTGAACTTTTAATTTGTAACTAGAATAGCATCATCACCTTTGTGATTCAGCGGGACAGATAACAGAGGTGAGACAAAATGCAAAAACAGGACATTTGGCACACAAGTTCTCTAAAGTTCTCTGTTTCCCTATCGAAAAATACATCAAGCACTCAAGACCATGAAATTGACCACATTTCCAAACACCTTGAAGTTCATCAAAAACATTCTGCTTAGCATAATTGTATTTTCAGCTCTCTTCCTGGTGTCTGGAAATATGGTCAAACACGGTCTTTCATGTTTGACATATAAATTATTATTAACACCAAAACTTCAGAAATCTAGAGCACATAACATCAAATTGAACTTTGATGTAAGATAATGGATTTTCGTGAGTATTTACTATTTTTAAACCAACCTTCCAACTTGCTGTACAGTGCCACTGACCATCCTCCCCAAGGTCCCAAACCTAGTACAAAGTGGTTTCATTAGATAACATGTAATAACAAACATACTTTTATTTTTCTCAAAGAATCACATGTATTTGTATCTGCCGAAGAAGCAGGGATTTTATTAGAAGCCAGCAACTGGCGACAATCGCTGCCTACTTTGTCTGTATTTTCACTCAAATTATAAAAAAAATTCATCAGTTTGCCGCCTACTTTAGTTAGCTCAGACAGCTATTTCAAAGCTTATTGAAAACCCTGAATAGGCCATATTTGTATAATCACTACTGGACTGGAACAAGCTTGGAATCGAGGCTCATGTGAGGGAATATCGTCAAAAAGAGAATAATGCCATTTACATTTGAAAAGACTCCATGCATTAGCCTCCGTTGGAAGGTAATTCCAGTCCTATAACAAGAATATGAAAGCAGTCTATTGTGGAAGTTTTGCACCTGATTGAGTTTGCACTGAAGTGTTGGGTGTGTTTGCCACCAGCATTCACTTTGTATCAGGGGTTTCATTAATGTTTTCAACAGGCAAAACTTTTTGAACTGATCTTCTTTATAACAAAAAGGTTTCTCTGGATGGTCAAACCAGGTGGGCAATGTCATCCTCACAACTGGTTAATCTGCCCAGTGCCCGGCCCTTAATGAAACCCCTGTTCTATTCATGCTTAAAGAACAAGAAATACCCAGTAGTCAGTGTTTTCACTCTCAAGAGAAATATACTGAAGTTGGAATCTGCTAGACTCCAATAAATTTTCTTTAACATAGTCTCAGTTTGCACTGAGATGCCCAGAGAGTTTATGCCAACGCTGCTAGCATTCACTGTGATTCATATTCACCCTGACAGCATGAGAAATAGTTTTTCACTCTCAAGGGTAGTGATACTAAAGTTGGGGTCTGGTAAACTCCAATGTACTTGAATGTAACTCTGACATCAAGATACCCTACTGACGGAGTAGGGAGTGATATTGGTTGACCTCTCAAAAAAGTGTTGTGCCATCTCAGATGGTGTTGAAACTTGATTGGGTATGAAACCTCAGCTCCTGCTAACTGCCTGTCAGGTGCTCACCAGCATGCATACGTCACAGACAGGGATTAAAACAATACAGCTGAAAGTATTCTCACAAATTTTGCATTCTGACCCACAGGGAGGGATGCAATTAACAGGGATAATAAATTAAGGCACGAAAGCAAACCATAGAGGAAGTTAACCAAAGCGCTTTTTTTTAGCCTACAAAACATAAGCTAAAATGTATTTAAGCCATGGCCAGTGGTACGAAACTGGAATCCAGGTCATCGATTAAATTGTTCATTCGTAAATCCTCACCTTTACACTCTGGTCACTGGAGCATGTTGCCATTCGTCTTCCGTGGAAATCATAAGACACATCGTGAATTAAGTCTTTGTGTTCTGCAGGTATTTCACGAGCTACAAACATGATTTTCGCGCGGTGCAGAACAGCTTAACACAGATTTGGTTAGTACGTCATGTGAGAAATCAGAAGAAGTAAACGAGAGAGGATAACTAAACGAGAGATCAAGACAACTTTGGCCGGGCCTGGCGAACAGAAAGTCTCGGCAACTTGCGCGCTAAATTGATCAAAACCTTGAGGACTGGACAAATACTTCATGCAATTCACTGTGAAGCCTCCCTCTTTAACTCTGGCATTATAGCTTCTTAGGTAGCTTTTCAAGAGGACACTATATGACTTATTACATACTAAACAGACCCGGGCGGATGGTCATGTGACCAAGTATCGGTCGCCATCTTAAAAATTTGGATGCGGAAGCGTGGGGAAACGATACTCGTATACGTAGTGTACACAATCTGCTTCCATCGTCTTTTAATCACCATCTTAACTATTCGAAACGCTACCTTTTTCTTTTGCAAGTATTTTTATAGTTCTTTAGCTAGGTATTCTTTTTACAAATGGCTGATTTGGACGAAAGTGCCCAAGATAGCTTGTTGGACGCGGCTTTACACGCGACAAAGGATGACGATGTTGTCTTAGGAGATATTTCTGGTGTGGATCCAGCTGTAGATGACTCCCTAGAAGATCCGGTAACCATGCATTTTATGTTCTGGGCCATTGCAGTAAACACTGTATATTTTAATCACCCTTGGGTTTATAGACTCGTTAGATAGCAAAGCACGGAGGTTATGTTGTGTAAGAAGCTACTTTGCTGAAAAATCTGTAATCCTCCAAACTCTTGCTCGTTATGAGTAAAAGTGCTCTGTTTTATAAACTTGGAGAGATTCGTTGTTCGACAGTTAACACAGCAAATAGTGAAACATAAAGACAACATGTACAACTATTTTCTTTGTAAGCTTTCAAAGCCTGATTTGAAGGTGTGTTTGAGTTAAGTTGAATACCTTCTCCTCTGTATCAGTGTATGTGTCCTTCAAAACTCCCTGCTGCTTTTTTGGCAAATTCAGAGTTCAAATGTAGAATCTATATGCTGGCTAGAGAGAGTTTACTAGATGGCCATCTCTCACTTGTTGTAATTAGCAAATTATACCTCGAGTAAATTACATGTGCGTTATAGTTTATGGTGGTATGTTCAAGGAACTTGAAGCCATTAAAGCAAGAGTAAAAGAAATGGAAGAAGAAGCAGAAAAATTGAAAGAAATGCAGAAGCAAGTTGAAGAAACTATCATGAGTCCACCAGCAAGTCAACCAGCATGTAAGATGAAACAAATGTTTTTATTTTCTTTAGAGAAATATTATTTGGCACAACCAATTCTAGCCAACCTCTTATGCATACCAGAGAGTCAAGGTCAGGGTGGGTATAGTCTAGTCTCCTTCACAGCTGTCACTAGGGGGAGAAGCATTGCATGAGGACCCTGATAATGGCAGCGAATTAGACCAGGGTGGATAAGTATAGAAGAAATGTCTGGAAATGTCCACCCCAACCTTGTGTTGACATTATTGTTTGTGCACACTGAAGTGGAATGCAAGAAAGGTCTCTTCCCTTGTGCCTTAAAGAATATAAACATTGCTTTTGCTAATTTTCATCAAGGAGAACCAAGATTGAGCATTGATAGTTTGATTTTGTGTGAAAGATGATGGTTGGTGAAAGCAATGTAGATGGGAGCAGAAAATGTGTTGAAGAAAATAAAAAAGTAATATTGAAATTATTTATAGTTTTCCTGATTATAAAGCCCAGTTCACACTTGTGACATAACGACATGAACAAAATGACATAAGGGAAAAAACTCATCTGAAGTGTTTATGTCGATGTTCACAGTACTGATGCAAGTGATTATGTTGTTATGTCACTAGTGTGAACTAGGCCTTGCTGAAGTTTGGCAGCAGGCCTATTTTCGTACTAGCTCCTGCCTTCAGTAGTTGTGTGGCATAATTTGAAATAAATGTACAACAAGCAGACCAAGTAAGACAGAACATTGAAAGAAGTGTTTTTGAAATTTGGAGCGACACCATTCTGTACTCGTTCCAGATTCTATAGACCTGGTTGATTTGTTAGTAGATTAGTCATGACATATTCCTCATGTTCATTTCAATGTTGCTCTTTACAGACTAGGAGTTGAATGTATATTTTGACTGTGAGTCCCTGCACGTAGTAATATTATTAACAATAATATTAGTAGCTGCTTAAAATGCAATAACAGACTATGTCTAACATTATTATCCAGTGTAAATGATAACTCTTTTTGCAGTCCCGAAAACTCCGGAAGAAAAAGGAGAAATTGATGCAAGATCAGTTTATGTTGGCAATGTAAGTAAAGCCATGAAGCAGTTTGAAAATGGAAGTAGAATTAGGAACATGTACTGTATAACCTTTTTTGCTAAGGAATGTCAGATGCAGCATTACTGTACATGCTGCTCAAGAGCAAGCAATACCCAATGTACTTAAATGACATCTGAAAAACAAGTATGAATGTATAAGATCCACATTTGGAAACAAGATGCTTGTGAAACTTGTGTGCAACTCCTGTTGGGAGATCTCAGAATTGTTTTTTTTTTCCAGAATGGTTCAGTGGTATTACTGACTGTTAAGCACAAGTGTAGTAGCATGTATGTAACAACACTTGTGCACAGCTTCGGTTCCTGACATTCTTTATTTTTTCAGGTTGATTATTCTGCCACAGCAGAAGAATTAGAACAGCACTTTCATGGTTGTGGAGCTGTTAACAGAGTTACAATTCTTTGCGACAAATTTACTGGACATCCTAAAGGGTTTGTGATATTTTTTATGCCAGCGATTTATATGATTTGTTGTGATTATTTCGCGCTCACATTGATACTTTCCCTGTAGATTTGCATATATTGAATTTACTGACAAGGACAGTGTTGAAACTGCTGTGACTATGGATGATTCGCTGTTTAAAGGAAGACAGATAAAGGTGCACTATGCAATAGTCTATTCTAGTTTCAATGCTTATTTCCAAGAGTAAAGATCATTTTAATATGATTTGGTGAAGATACATAATTTTAGTACATATGAAGGGCTTCTTTAGTGTACTGTTTATTTCTAGGTCAACCCGAAAAGAACAAATCGACCAGGTATCAGCACAACAGACAGAGGAAGAGGAAGGGGCAGAGGTCGTGGCTTTAGAGGTGGCTTCTACAACCCTTATGGCAGCTACATGCCCAGACCGCGTGGTAGAGCAATGTTCAGGTCAGAGCTGCTTGTTGTAGAGAGTCTATGAGAGCATGATATGAGAATGTTGGAATTTTCCTCACTGATCACTTGTACCTTACATACATGTACCTCTGGCTAGAGAGAGGCACAAAGTTGTGTTTTGCCCAAAAACCCAGCGCAATGGCCCTGGAGAGTACTTTCACCTGCATTGCTTAGTTTAACACGAACCACTTGGAAAGTTAAGCTGCTCAAAATTAATAATTATTATCTCTAAGTAGTGTAACACAGCCTTGACACATGATGTCTTCTCTTTTTTTCAGGGGCCGTGCAAGGGGGGCATACTGGTATTCTCCATATTGATGACTGCAAGAAATCATCGTTCACCCTAAAATTAGCAGCATATATTGTTTTTGCTTTTTCAGTTTCTTAGCATTTCTATCCTATGCATATTTTTAACAGAGGTCAGTTATTTTTGTCTTCACAGGTTTCTTGGCTATTCTCAAGGGACCGCACAGTGAAGCTTATGGGTTTTCAAACAAATGTGTTGCTCTGCCACTTTCACTGTGGATTTATAAACCAGAGTAGGTATAGTGACTTGGACAAGCTTTGACTGAAGGGACTGACAGTGCAAGAAAAAGATGTAAAAAGAATAAAAGAAAGAAAAGAATCTAAGAAAGGAAGGAAAGAAAAAAAACATTAAAAAAAGAAAAAAAATCTTGTGGAATGTTGCAGACTGAAGTAAATGAGAAAAGGTACTGCACGTGGAGAGATGAGAGATTGTGTCTTGAGAGAAAAAAAAGACAGATACAGTTACTTGAATGTATGTTTTAGTTGAAATTTGTACTAAATGCATTAAACTAAAATGCATTCCCTTTTAATATCCAGCTTTGAAAAAAACATCAATAAAGATTTTGTAAAAATGCATTTTCTTTGTAATGCTGTGCTGTACATCTAACATGTAGATCTTTTGGAACAGAGGTGGGTCAGGCAAAGAATCTCAGTTGACCAGTTTGATCCTTGACTGGTGAGATCACATATAAACATAGTCATTCCCAACAAGACACCCACATATAAAGCTTTGTATTTCTAGAACCAAGATCCTGGTCAAATGGGACCTCTTTATTTTTCTTGATTACTTCATAACTATATACATCAATGCCCTGATACAGGGCCCCTATGGATACCAGCCTTTGAGTTGAATGGGCTACCCTGTAGAAATAAATAATTTATATTTAAGAGTCTCCTCTCTCTTTGGAACTCTTGAAGGGTTGCATTAAAAGAGACAAGTGACATCTGATAGACTGCAAGATTCTCGTAGCAAATTGCTTTCTGCTTCCTTCAACCAAAAAAGGAGAATTTGGCATGAGATCAAGAGTCAGGGCTTTTTTCCACGCACCCCTTCAGTTGACCACTTGTGCACGTTGCTTGATTGAATTTTATTAGAAATTCAGTCCTTAACACCTTGGAACACTGAAGGTACCTTCTGCAGGGGTTTCAATAACATTAGTTATAAGTGGCCACTGAAGGTGTAATAGGTGGCTGTGACCACTAAATGGGCCGTAAGGCCCGTTTTCCCTAGGGGGTCTGGTGGTATGCTCCCCCAGAAAAATTTGAAATCTGGAAGCTCGGAAATGCGATTTCCAGCGTTCTGGGCATCAAAAAGCTTGCTGTTGATGGGTATTTTTATTGACCACAAAGTGGGATTTTTTTTGACAAACTAATAATTTTTTGATGCAAAGAGGTGCATTTTGAATACCTTTCCAGGCAGATATCTCTCAGTGACACTTGATATCCACTTAGGCAGTAATTTCTTTGAAGTCCTTTCTTAAAACAAGAACAACTTCTCTGCTACTCATTCAAATGTACCAACACGGCAACAAACTGATTTTCAACTCTTCAGAAAAAAATGAAATGAGATAAACTTTACAACAAAATTCTTTCCACTAATATTCTTACAAAATCAAACCTCATTTTCAACTTTTCATTGATTCTCCTACGGTTCATTATTAAGGTTTACAATAATCGTAAAATAATAAAAATTAAATCATATTAAACATTCAGATGTCTTGGGTATCCTGAGATGAACAGTGATAACATTGATCGGCAACTACAAACAACATGTACACTATTTCTTTGGAAAGGTTAGTTTGCCCGCTTTTTTGTAGCATTTAACAATCTCAGTGGTTGTCGTTGTTGTATTTGCTTTTTTTTATTAATATTTTTATTTTCATTAATGAAATCCAAACAGACGGCGGTAAGAGGTCCTACAGGCAGCGGTAGACCGCCGGTAACCGGCTTTTATTGAAACCCCTGCTTCTGTAGTCAGATGTGACTTACCGCCACAGCCAATAAATGGCTGCCACAATATTAAAAACAACCCACAGCACAAGTTAACAAACCCATGAGAAAAAAACAGTACTTTGGATCTGCTTGTAGTTAGTCTAGTCCCTTCACCTTGTTTTTGGTGCCATTTTTAAACAGGGTTTCTTCTCTGTCTCTACTCAAGTACAAAAAATGTGCTGACTATTTTGCTCCTTTTATTCTTGAGAGGAAGATGTTCACCAGCTGATAGGCTGTTCACAAGTTGCCTTTTGCCTCGGCATCAAAAGGAGTCCGTACGAAACCATGTGAATATGTGTTCTGCCTACAGGCTTGAGCTCGTGCAAATCATACTTCTCTTCATATGAAGTGTTTTGCACAAGGGCTTGTTTTATAACAGAGGCACAAGGTAACTCGCAAATGGTGTATTGGTCTTCTTCTAGGCCTGGAACTAGCTGGGGTCTTGTAACATAACATCCTAGCCTCTTACCAGATATTTTGCATTCTGCTTTTGCATACCAGAGTCAATTCAAGACAAATCTAAGTAATTGGACGCTTTTACAAGTCTTATTGACCAAGTAAAAGCAAAAGCACCACAAGTTGTTATCTATAATGCTAACACATGTTCTTTGACCCTGTTTTGGAACTGAATATCTACAGTTCATAAATTTCACCACTGGGAAAGACTCTTGACGTCAAAGACAGCCTTGTTTAAATTCAACAGAAACAATGACAATCACAAATGTTGTATATTTTGACAGGCAATATGATTACATTTCCCATTTTTCTGGCGTGTTGATTTCAATATCAGAAACCTTTTGGCTCAACACTGGGTTTTCAATTTATTTCTGGTAATTTGTAGAGGTTTAAGATCAGGTTGCCTCCGATTTGTGTGATATCTAGTAGTTTATCCTGTTGCTGATTAATCTTGTTTCATCATTTTTACAACTGTATCTTCAAACTTCCTGAAGGAAAAAAGTAAAATGTGTTAATCAACTTAGATCAGGTAAATCATTCTATGATAAAGTTGCAAAAATTCCTTGGGTACAATTTTGCAGCAAATGCCATGCCTAATACCTTGTGGGAAGAAGTTAAGGTCAGCGTCTTCTGGTTTCACAGATTGAGGGAGAATAAATCAAAATTTAAAATATTATGTGGCATAATATGCATGCAAAGAGTTGTCTCCTATGTAGACGTCCTTCTGGGTTGTCACGCATTCTTTCCCTCATTGGAGGGGAAAGATCATTAGAACTTCCGCAAAGGAGGCTATGCAGAGGGCTACAGCCACACAGTTATTTACAAGCACTTAGCTTCTATAATGGTAATTCAAAATATAATTCTACAACTTGCTCCCACCATAAATGATTAGCCTGCAGAGCCACCCTGAAAGACATTCAGTATTTTCTAAAAAACTGTTTTGGCCTACAATGTAAAATTAACAAACAGCAAAATTTAACTTACCGTGATGTTATATTTTCTCCAGGGTTATAGAAAGGATTGCAAAACATGTCTGTGTATGCTACATGAAGCCTTCGAAACATCTAACAGAGTAAAGAAAGAGCACCGTCATGTTATTATTATCATTATTCAACTTTCATACACTGTACGAATTGCGATTTTCTGATTGGCTGATTTGTACCACGTGATACTGGGTTGTGATGACACAACCACCTTGACTTCATTATCGTAGTGTAATAGCCATGGTTTAATTCAACGCACCACTGTCATTACACCATGGCTTCGACTGACTCAAATATAGTGGTTTCAATGCAGTGTTTCTTTGTGCAGTGTATTCAATTTGAATAATAAAAATGTTAACACACTCATTGTTTGTGAATTATCGGGATTTACCTGTACTTGTTCATGAACTATGAACTCGAAATTTTCAATACTGCACAAGGCAAAGTGTCAAAATTTTCAATACCGCATGAGGCAAAACCTCGTGCGGTATTGAAAATTTTGAGTTCATTGTTAGTGAACTTGTGCAGGTAAATCCTGATAATTCACTCACTGAGTGCATTAACCTGTAATTATTCTAGTTCTGGTTATAAAGCAATTCAATGGGCCAAGTCTGAGTTCCCTTTGCTGCTGTGTCAAAACAAGTCTTTGTGCAAAACTATTCATTCATATGAAAATGTGTTCAACCTGCAGGCTCACTTTCATGCAAATCATTTTTATATGAAAGGTTTTGCACGAGGACTCGTTTTGAACAAGGCGCAAGGTAACTCAGAAATGGCCTATTGGTTTTCACATGAAATTAAAAACAAGAACAAGCATAAGGGTAACTAATTGCTGTCAAGTGGAATTTTAATAGGTCTGGATAGCAGGAAGATAACAGTTAATTTCAAATAAATGACGTTACACCAATGAAGGCAGTTAGAAGTTTCTGCCAAAACATGTCTGTAAATTTTAAAATTGTCGTCGTTTATTTGAAAAGAATACCTTAAAGAGTGGCTTACCGTTCTTATCTCGTTATCTCTTAAGGCAGTATTGGCTGACTCAACAACAACAACAAACTTGATTTTAGAGTTTGTGACATAACCATATCTTTAGAACACAGTCAAGGCTTTTTCATTTCAAAGGCCATGTAAATCTGATAATTTTTCTTAAACCCTGAGTTGCAGATGTTTATACAGCTACTTCAGATATTAATAATATAATAGATTGTTTCATGTTTCACGCTTACTCGCTTGGTTGACTATACATGATTGTGTTGATCTGGAATGACTTTTTTTCCTTTTAAGAACAAACGTGTTGTTATGATGTACATGTATCTTGCCCAGGTGCTCTAGCTCTTCCCCTCCTGTTCAGAATCTCTCATAAACCTGCTGTCCTTGTATGTGTGTACTAGATACAGCTGAGCTTGATATTAGGATCTTCACGACAAAAAGGATACACTTTATAATCTTCTGTGGGGTATAACAATCCAAGGTATAGCTCTCGAGGATCGTTTGAGCTTTTAGTGAGTGATGATACTGGAAAATTAACACAATATATTTTGATAATTTTTGAGAATAATTTATTAGAAATTAAACACACAGGAGGAGCTCTTATGCCTGCAATAAATTCTTATGCTTGGATCAATAATCGCTAGCAAAAACCAAGCTTAACTTGTATGTGCTTCCATCTTCAACTAGGCTAGACCAGCCTTTGTCTCCACCACCCCCCCCCCCCCCCCCCCCCCCAAAACAAAAAAAAAACCGGGGAAAAAAATTAATTAAATTTTTCGGTTTTTTGGTTGTGGAAAAAACCCCCCCTCCCCGTAACAAAAAGTCAAAATATTCCCCTAAAATAAAAACAAAAAACAAAAAAAAA
>Ga0126339_10003807_pt1 | contig 11042 bp, 7 predicted proteins | sample OrbTmetagenome_2_FD_92532 | JGI IMG/M metagenome (GOLD analysis project Ga0126339, IMG submission 92532) | Coral microbial communities from Petempiche,Puerto Morelos, Mexico - Orbicella T R C metagenome | ecosystem: Host-associated > Invertebrates > Cnidaria > Coral | place: Petempiche,Puerto...
AATATAAAAAAAAAAAAAAAAAGAGGAAGAATGGAAAAAAAAAAAATTTTCTTTATGTGCCCTTCAATGTCTACCCCCCCCGGTATGGGGGGGGGGGGGGGGGGGGGGGGGGGGGGGGGGGAGGGAGATACCAAGACCCTGTTTTGTAGGTGTGGCTTGAAATTTTTTCATCTCTAAGAGGTACCAATTCTGATACAATACAATTTCTCCTGTCATATGTTTTTCGGCTCAATACCCTAAAACGTACCGCAAAGCTCTCGCTGTGGACCTTTTGAGGCTGAACATCCATAAAGGTACATGTTACAAAACCCCTTTTTTTCGTCTAAAAGGTACGACGATTGGCACTGTTTGCAAGTACAGTATGTATGTTGTTGCTTCTTATCACGGATATCATATTTGTCCTCGTCCGGTTGGAGTTCTTCGGAGAAGTCGTAGCTTTACCTCGAGAAAGCTATACGTTTGTCTCGAGACATTCCTATGTTTCTTGCATAAAATTGACGAGCTTATGGCTCTTGTGCTCAGCATGTAGCCGAGTTTATTCCTTAGGAACCGGCAGCCAGCCAGCCACACTCGAGAGAGGTGAGTGAGTACGCTGTGTAGTGGCAGACGGCCTTTGATTGGTTGATTGAAAAAGCCTGTGTATTTTCTGGGAAAGTGACAGGATCGTTGTGTTGAAATGTACACGATTTTCATAAATCCAGACATATATTCAGGCAGAATGATTTCGGGATCATTACGTTAGCTCGTGTTGTCCCTAACCATTCATAAGACACTTCCTGGTGGCAGGTGCATGCTGGGTGGAGTATAATAAACAAGTAAACCTTTATTAAGTGTCTATGTGTTTAGCCTAGATAGACTGATTGGGTACACTAGTAAAATCGCAACGTTAATTAACATACGGTACTTATAAAATTTGAATATTTACATGAAAATGATAAAAACTTAATGAGCGTGAGAGATCCTATGTTAGGTTATGTATAAGATAAAATTGTAAAAATTAAAATAATTCTATTGGCTACAAAGACTACAGCAACTGCTGCTGTTGGTTGAAATGTCGGCAAGGTTCAGTTTTCTTATCCAGGCATACTATCCAGTAGTATCCAGGCATTCCTTGCCAATAATTATGTAAGTACAATATTGATCATGAATATTAGTGCAAGTGTTCGCCCCGTAAAGAAAATTGCGTTAGATAAAAAGAAGGAGGCTTTAATTGAAAAAGGTCGAGAGATGGGACGAGAAAAGGATGGGCGATGGAGATTTTTCACATAATAAAGAAATAGATAAGAGATGGAAGTAAGCAGTCTACAGCAAAGAGAACGAGAATTCTCGGAAGTCCACTGCTTTGGCGGTTCATCGCAGCATTTTCAAGTTCAACTCCTTGCTTGAGCTTAAACGCAAACTGACTCTTGCCAGCTCCCCGCCAGTTGAAATTATTAAAAAATTAATGTTTCGATGCACGAAAGTCATTTTAATATAAAAATAACGACGACTCTTTTTTTTTTTTTTCGATAAAACAGTTGCTGGTGGGTCCATTGTATTGTGACCCGGAACAGTCATCCTAATTGAGCAATATTACCAACCAAAACAAAAAACAAAAACACCAAACGAAAGCGAAAAAAAGTGACATTGATTTCATCGAAAAAAGATAAAAGCGAAGCGAAATTGTTGTTATGCTTCACACCCAGTAAATAGTAAGCTTAAACCGGCAATACGAAACTAATTAAAGAAGTTGGGAAAATGGTCATAATTTGGCATTTTGTCTGACCAGAAGGCTCCATTGGGAGATGGAATTTTAACTGATAAGAGACGAGCAAGAAAGAATCCGATGTTTGAATACGCATATACTTTTTAAGCCTGGAATATGGCCAGAACAATATTGAAGCTTGTACCGTGTTATTTTGTTTCCAAAATGGTGCAACGATTCCTCCGGTTTCAGCTGCGAACACTAGAAGCTTAAAGGAACTCAGTCACGACATTTTGAGTTATTTTGGTTACGTACAAAATTACGTTTAAATCGAAGTAACCTGAAAAGAGTAATTAACTAAGATAAAAAAACACCAAAGAGATAGTAAAAAACCATAAAGGAACAAAGATGGTAAAGGATGGGGAAGATTAACACGGATTGCAAAGGACCAACCGACCGAAAAATTTGGGCTAAAATTTTCAAGATGCGCAAATCGTGACGTAAATATTTGTAATCCAAAAGGATCAGTTACCGCATGGCACAGTAAACAGTTCAAAAGTTGTAAATAGTAATAACGTAGTGCAGAATCAAAAACGATGTTTATGGCAGACGTTTCGGGCCTAGCCCTTCCTCCGTGCTAAGTTAGCACTAAGGAAGGGCTAGGCTCGAAACGTCTGCCATAAACATCGTTTTTGATTTGGCACTACGTTATTGCTATTTACAACTTTTAAACCGTGAGGTAGCTGCATTAAAACAAAGAGTCCTCAAGTTGCACAGCACGGAGTCCAGATTTCACTAAACTGAGACTCACAACACTACACTAAGGAGTTTTGTATGTTGGAAATGATATGTGCCAAATAACTAGTAAAAGTCACTTTTAGTAAGACTCGCCAGTAACTTATAATGCCTTAATTAATTGACATTAAACCGATCTAAGACTAACCTGCTTCAAGCGCTAGCAAAACGCGGGAAACCAAACAAGTGTGGCGTACAAGGTGTATCTAGAAACACACGTACTGAATGTCTGATCATGAATCCTCACTGCGGTCTCCACAAAAACGAAATAATAAACATATTTTACATCTTTTGTAAATCCTCTCCAGGTGGTATATACGCACTGACGTCATAACACAGCGTTTAGTAATTTGCATTTCAATTTTTAAACAAATTCTTGTGCGGTATAAGTTGCTGTCAATATGACAAGTATTTGGTGGCAGTAGAATGTCGAGAACCTGTCAGGGAATTTCATCTGCTATCGATCTGTATTGAGATATGATTAGCTCCTAAAAAGCTATGTTGGTGCTTCGGGGAAGCCTGAGAAAGGAATACGTAGTATAAAAACGTCATTTACATTTTGTGGGAAAAAGGTGAGGAGAAACACACACAGAAACTATTTCGTTTAGTAATGGAACTACTATGACCAATGGGTCGGAGTTCTGAGTTCATCTGTGGTTGCCAGGGTGTTTTTCCCGTCAGCGCCTCCTTGATAACGTTATCCCCGCGATAAACGCAATGAGCAATGACTTAGTTACTTCATCAGGATGAGGGGCGACCTAGCTACGTTTTTATTTAATTATTTATTTACCTTGTTTTGTCAATAAGCATGTCTGGATTTTTGCTCAAACTTTGAAGTTGAATTGATATGAGATTTATCCATTTACGTTCAAGATTTATGGGTTATTAGATATGTATCCTTCTCTTAGAAGAAACTTTGCATGCAACCAAGTAAAATACAAGATGAGATATGGTGTTCAAACATCGAGAGACTATTTTTGGTCATAAAAAATGTGAAGTTGGGAGTTGAAAATGTGGTGAGACGATGTCTGAGAAAACTAAAAATAACCAATTGCACCTGACCAATAGTATAAATATTCCTTTTTCGCAACCTACGCGCTGCGTCAGTACTAAATATTCCTTTATTTATTTTACACCTTTTTCGTCTGCCATTTGTAGTCTTCTGCACGACGTTAGCTATACGTATTCCGTGGAGGCGCGGTGAACTCATGGTTAGTGCTCTCGCCTCCGGATTGAGCGGTCAGGGTTGGAGCCCTGGCCGGGGGTATCGCGTTAAGTTTTTGGGGAAGCCGGGCTCTTGTTTCTCACAGTGTCCAACTAAAAATATTGCAAGTATTATTCAACTCCATCAGTAACCCATTGAGTCCACGCACAGCACGTTCAAAACAAAGGAGGTTCTCCTTGGTCTGAGGAGGCACCTTTTATTTGTCGCATTATATGGATCCTGTTTTATTTGACTGGGAGCTAGGAAGCACCTTCCATTTGTCGTTTGTATTTTGTTTCATCCTACGTGCTCGCAAAAGTAAAGCAAGACTCTACAAAACAAACTTTCTAGTAAGATTCATATTTCCTCCATCGTCTTTCAGTTTTACTGCCTGCCGATGACTTTGACTCGATCGCATTTTTCGTGTTTAAGTTCCAGTGTTCCAAGTACTATATATATCTAACTGTTTTCGTTGGTTTGTTTGGCAGATGTTTTAACAGGCGGCTACACTGAATTCCGTTAGACTGTTAATATGCAGGTAGGAGGTAAGAGATCTGTGTTGTATTTGTTTCAACGTTTTTTCTAACGATTTGTGGCTTCTAAGTCAGCTTCCACCTTACACCGGAGGAATTTGAGAACGCAGCTTTAATTCTATGGTTAGGCCTACCGTCCACACTAATCCGTCACGAAAACGGAGCTTTTCGAAAACGCTAGCTCTTCAAACAAGAGTAATTTGAAAACAAGTGCTTTTCGTTTTCGTGTGGACGGAAAACACTTTGAAAACGGAGCTTTTCGAAAACAATGACGTGACGAATATCATGTGATTTCCCTGACCGAGTTTTCCTCAAACACCGATCCGTAATGACCAGTGATTGTTGCGTTTTAAAATTCCTCTGGCGTAGTGTGGATGGAAAACATTTGATGCGTTCTTAGAGGGAAACCTCCTTTTTCAAATTACTCCGGCGTAGTGTGGACGAGGCCTTAAACTCACGTTTTTTGTAATGGTCAGCTTAATTACAACAAGTCCCTTTCAATAGAAAAACCTCGGACTACACGGAATCAAACTTAATCAGCCCACTTGGTGTCCATCATTAACAATGAACGAATTTATTGAGCTCATTTAAAATAAAACAAGTTCATAGCATAGCGTTAAACGAAAGAAAAAGAACTCTTTTTGCCAAAGTTCTTTTTGTTAGTGTCTCAGATCAGAGTGTTCTTTGCATTAACCGTGATCAGAATGCGATCCTGCACATGCCAAATACTCGACTCCATCACCTGCAAACATTGTAGACGACTTCCTGAATCTGCTTTTGTCCAAACACAATGGAGAAAAATTTAACTTAAAGAAGTCAATTCTAATTAATCCCTCGATATACGAAACACTAGACAACGTTTTCGTAATCTTAAATTTCCAGATGTCCCAACTGGTTGTAAATACCATAATCTTTGGCATCACAATCAAGTCTTAGAGGGCAGAATTTAAAGGCCTTTCAGGACATAAATTGTATTCTAAATTGTCAGTCATGGTAGTCTCAATGACTTCATTAATGACTTCTTTGAAGTCAGGATTACAGAATAATTCTGGAAGTATTAGAAACACCACAATTGCTCTGCTTATATTCGGCCTGAACCTGTTGTAGAAAGTGAAGATTTCTTTCAATGTCCGCCAGACAATTTTGCTTTTTATGTTAGCTGTTTCATTATTATTCCTGCCCTTCTTTTATTTGTGGCGACGCTATTTCTTCCCAACGGATTTTGGAATTTTGTTCGCGGGTGTTGCTTCTATAAAGAACCAGAAAAACAAGGTTTGAAACGAGTCTGTTATTGCTTTTATCCGCGGTTGAGATGCAACAAATCACTTGTTGAAATGATCTTTCCAAGTTCCTTGGCCGGTTTCTTGTGGATATTTTGGACTCTGTTGCAGCGTGATTATTGTATCTGCGCTGTTCTTGGAGGCACCAAAGAAGCAAAGTTGATCAACGCTACAGTGGAAGAGGGTTTGCAAATTGAAGCCGACTACGCGAATGCGGGAAAAACCTCTCAAGCAGCTGCCTTGCTTTTACTCGGCGTTGCATTGGTTACGGCCTTTGTGATTCTTTCCGTGCAACGATGCTGTTTTCAGAGAGAAATCGGCTCTTTACCAAGTTCATACCAATATCAGAAGTTAGAGTGCGAAGCGGTGAGTCCTGATGAATCATTCGTTGAACTTCAGGTAATGTTGTCAAGAATTTTTCCACACCAAAATGAAAATGGAGGCAAAAAGGTGTTCACTGGAGTGGTCTTTGACAATTGCAATTTCACGTTTAGCGCTAGGGATGCTGGCTCCTCTACTACCGACTATTCCGTGGTCCCAAAGAAGTAATTCAAGAGATTCTTGCCGATCATAGATAGTAATGATGCAGTTAAAACACACTTTTACCGTTCAGATCTATCAGAAATGTATCTAGCCTGATTCTTAGATGGTCCAGTAACTTGATAACAGACAATCCCTGAAGGAACATTCGACGAAATTCCTCTTCAACGGCAAAATATGCTTACGTAATCAGATGCAACACTAGAACGCGTCAGACAATTAGCGAGCATCTCAACTGCAATGCACCGTAATGAAAATATTTCCCAATTAATAAACGGCGAAGTTTTTAGACAGGGTTCACACTACGCCGGAGAAATTTGAAAACGTATAGATTTATTTCTACGCTTAGGGCTACCCTTCCACACAAGTCCGTCACGAAAAATAGGAGTAGTTTAAAAACGCCGGCTTTTCGACAGAAAACATTTTGAAAACGAAGCTTTTCGAGAATGATGGCTCACGATAACCAAGTGATTTCCGTGACTGAGTGTTTTTCAAAGACAAATTCAAACTGACTGCTAATTGTTGGGTTATCACATTTTTTTTTGCGGTGTAGTGTGGACGCAAAACCTTTGATGCGTTTTCAAATTCCTCCGACGTAGTGTTGACGGGGCTTTATATAGAAAATATTTGCAAGTTTGAAACGGTGAAATTTTGGACTTTATAATATATAGAGAAGATGTATCGCAGTTATAAAACGGCAAGGTTTTTAGTCTCATACAATATACAGATAATATATTTCGAAGTTATTAAACGGCGAAGTTTTTAGTTCCTTACAATATACGGTGGAAATTGCTCGCATTTATTAAACGGCGAGGTTTTTGGCGGCTTACAGTACACAGAAAAAATAGTTTTTAATCCCTTACAATATACAGAGAAAATTTCCCCCATTTATCAAACGGCAAGGCTTTTGGTCTTTCCTATTATACAGAGATACTATTTCGCATTTATTAGACGCAAAGTTTTTAGTACCTTACAATATTCAGGGAAATATTTCGCAAATTATTAGACATTCTAAGACTTCGGCATTTTACCAAAGTAGACTAAATTAAAAGCGGTACTTTTTGGCCGGTCTTTTTTCTTTTTTCTTTTATTTTTCTTTCTTTTTTTTTTAATGGAAGGGTCTTCACTCTTACTACATTATGCACTTGCAAAAAATTTCGCACGATCTTAATTTCGCACAAAAAAGAAAGTGTCCAAAAATAAAACCATGCGAAATTTTTACGGGTCCCAAATTTTAAGCGCCTGAAATATTTACAGTACAGTATCAAACGTTTAAATGGCTTCAAAGCTCTTAGTTTTCGTTTTGGAAGGAACTCTAGTTGAGACACTGCTTAAGATACGTAACGGCATAAAAGAATTTCTGCCATTTTTTTCGTCGGTGTATCAGTAAAACATTAAGGGAGCATTTAAACTATCATTTTCACAGCTGTTGTTTTAGTCCAATTCGTGTTTTGTTTACGGGTAATTTTATTAAAGCTATGTTTCAACAAAGTGTCCGAAATTTCTGTCCGAAATTTGTCCGAAATCGGATAAACAGTGTCCGAAAATGAAACGTCAGAAATACGACGTACGAAATTCTAACGTCTGAAATTTTTTATAACTTCCATGTCAAATGATAGAAATCTTTTTTGTCGCTTGAGTACATAAGACCAAATGAGGATTTTTAGCTAATCAAAACTGAGCACTTTTTTTTTTTTATGTATATTGTTACTACCATTATTAACACATATTGTATTCCGTTTTTTGATAATTTTATCGCTTTAATCCGTCTTTACTTTTTGATTCCTTGTCACAGCTGTTTGGTTGCCAGATCTATAAATATTTAAAGTGCAGTTTATGAAATGAAAGTAACAAACGAATTGCGTGCGGTGTAGTAAAATAATTTTGGATGAGATTTATGTTACAAAAGAAAGAATCGATCGTAACAATGAAATGGAAAAATTGTAGTTGAGTAAAGATGAAACCCTAAAATTCTAACATTTGATAGAGAAATATATTAGAAGAGAAAAACTAGGGTTCTCTCCTAAATATCAAACGAGGGAGGTTTAAAAAACTTCACCATTGAAGTGATCTTTGGGACCCTTCGGAAATCTGCGAGGTTGTCGGGTGATCTTCGGAAGTGTTCAGAAATCTCTTAGTCTTGTGAGCCTCGACTACTTTCGAAATACCTTGAATGACCGTCAGCAGTTTAATTTAAAAAATTGACAGTTGCCATAAAAATGATTTTTTTTTTTTTAAATATAAAACGACAATTAATGTAAATACCTCCTGGCGCCAACTCATCACCAAAGGAGCCCAAGCAGCAGAGGAACGCAGGTCCCGTCAAGCCGACGAGAAGCGAGCAGTACGCAAGGAAAGAGCCGCTAGCACTAATAGCACAGCCCCTACCCACTTCTACCCTACCTGCGGGAGAGGCTTCCTTACCCGGATTGGTCTCATCAGCCACCTCCGGACACACCGTAGAAATTTATTAACAAACTAGATGTCTGTGGTCATCTTCGACTACGAAGGACGAACAACACCAACAGCACGGAAATAAACTGTGAATTTATTTATCTTTGTAGACTGTTCATGCCTGCCGTTTAATTTTTTTTTCAAATACGCAGCGCTAACGATCTCATCATATATTAGCGGCCAAACTCCGTTTGTTGTTTTGTTTTTGTTTTAAAAAAGCCGTTTTTGTAATTTGCTTCGACGAAGTTCACTCTCCTAAGCCTCTGTCACTTTACAATCGTGCACTTAATTAAAAGCGGCTCTTTTTAGTTTGTCTATTTAATTTTAGTGGAAGGATTCAGCTAACTTTCAAACAATGGACTACCTGGAATATTCGAGTCTTCTTATTCTAACTAATTTTCATGTCAAGTGGTAAGGCGACAAATGGTCTTGCTGAATGACTATATAAGAAGAAATGTGAATTTCGGGCGGAAAATCTTTGACCCCTAACAAGATAGTGGACAGTTATTTTCGGCCAATAGTTGTCTTAAGCTTTCGCAAATCTGAGGTAAGAGCACTGAAATTTTGAATGACAAATAGTACTGCAGTGCTTAAAAGGTTTTCATTTCTTGCGATTAAATTCCTGATTAGACAAATGTTATCAACCAGAGTCCTTTTCCACCATCAAGCAACTTTTCAAATTGTCTTGGCGAATTTCCGATCTACATGTGTTTTTTTTTTTGGCAGAATGTGAAATGGCTAAATCGACAATTCCATTCCATAAAATAATCAACTGTTTGCATTGGGCCCAAAATTTCAAGTCTATTTTCAAGTCTATTTTTTTGAATAATTGAAACATTATATCAGTATCCCGAAGCTGAGTTTCATCTTTCTCTCTTGAGTAGAATGTGAACTTCTGGCTAATTGCACAGTTCCTTTAGAGTAAGCGGCCGGTTCGTTAGACTCAATCACTGAAGTTTGAAACTCTGAGGTAGAAGCAATGTTGAATGAGATCTGAATTGAAGCCAATTTACCTTTCCCAACAAAGTTCTTTGCTGTACGACTTTGTTTGCTTTTTTGGCTCTCACCGTATTCGCAACGATAGCTTGTGTTACAGCTACTCTCTCGGAAAGGAAAAATTCGATCAGAGACTGAGACAGTGGTGCATGTTATACCAAACATACATGTAAAGGATGATTTTAATACAAAGAGCCGTCTTTCTCTGAGAGCGATGTGAATATGCACAAGTTTTTGGCTGAACTTAATGGAGATCTCAGTGCGATAACCGCGATTCTACTTTCTTGTTGGATTTCTCAAAATCAAAAACTTTCTGGCAAGTTTTAGCCTTATTTTCGAAAATAGTTCACCAAAGTAGGAAGAAATCCATGATTTCAGTTTTGGAGGTAAATTCTCGATATTTAGACTCGTCTTAAAAAAAACAAAAAACAAAACAAAAACAAAAAGACAATAACAACAACTGAGACTGAGGTTTTAGCCCGGACTGAAAATTCCTGCCCGAAATTGAAAATCTTATGTGATATTTAGCTAATTTCAAAGCCCCCCCAAAAAAGAAAAAAAATTGAATGCAACAATTATAACTTCAATGCAAACAAAGGTAAAGCAGTACGAAGCTGTTTGGGAAGCCATGGCTCCCAAACAATGTATGAAGACGAACAGACTTCCTTCATGTCTCTTCTTTATATTCCAGTATTTTTCTTTGGCTGGCAATTACATGACTTACTGTTACTCAGGGTTAGTTTGTATTTCTCATTCTTGTAAGCTACTTCTTTCCCCAAAAGTTGAAAATTAAGCGCTAACAATTGGCTAAATTGCTAGAGAAGCACCCATTTTCTTATGCGTCCGTGACACTGTTCGGATTCTCGGCCCTCAGGTTAATATTCTACTTCCCGAGAAAACAGGCGTTCCCCGTTTTACCCCATCGCTTTCCTCATATGTTGCGGGACTTGTCGCGGATCCTCTCTCCTTTCCGGATTTTTCACCAATTTCAAACTTGGAGGTGAGACACTGCCTTACTTTCTCTAAGAAGCGAACGGCGCCACCTTTTGGTTTATTAAGTGCCCATCCTTCACGTAAATTCGACTGGAAAGGTTCGCTACCTTGTCTCTCGATAACATTGGTACTGTCGTCTTCTGAAAGAGTAAGGGGTGAGAATTTTTCAACCCAGTCTCGTTTGAGTTTGTCGTACACACTCTCTCTATGTTGTCCAACAGATATGTGCACCTCCATTTCTTCGTCACCATTTCTTCGGAATGTCCTAGCACATGCTGGTTCTGGGCATTCCAACACTAGCCCCAATTCACAGCTGCTTTCCGCATCACAACTGTCACGCGCGCTTCCATGCGTTACTCTTGGAGTGAAGCCAAAATTCTCCTGTTCTGTTGTGAGATCGGTGGCGCCTTGATGCTTAATTAATGTAAATTTCATCCCACGATCCTCTCCTGCATAGATCCCCCTGTTTCCCCGATGTAGACTTTGCCGCACTCACAGGGAATCCTGTGGACAACACCACCTTGTTTAGCCGCGTTGACGGTGTCCTTTGGTCGCACTAAGTG
>Ga0126339_10003811_pt1 | contig 11036 bp, 6 predicted proteins | sample OrbTmetagenome_2_FD_92532 | JGI IMG/M metagenome (GOLD analysis project Ga0126339, IMG submission 92532) | Coral microbial communities from Petempiche,Puerto Morelos, Mexico - Orbicella T R C metagenome | ecosystem: Host-associated > Invertebrates > Cnidaria > Coral | place: Petempiche,Puerto...
CTTTTTATATACATATATATATATATATATATATATATATATATATATATATATATATATATATATATATATATATATGTATGTATATATATACATGGCTTATTATAGTGGTCATGCACTTAGCTCAAAGCTCTTTTCCCGGTATGCCGCTCAAACAAAAGAAACAATCACATGGGGTTCAGAGCCACTTTAAATTTTTGAAATTTCAAGGTCACTTGTCAAAATCAAAGTTTTGGAAAGTGCTGGGGAATGTTTCAAGCCACCGTAAAAAGAAATGCTATACTTCAATTAGGAAGCCCTATTACATAAAAACCTCGTCATGGTTTCTTGCCACTACCGCGGGAGAATGAGAAGGGCTGTAGGGCCCATTCATAGCTGGTATTCCGAACTTCCATTACCTCTGTAAAACAAACATTTGAAAACATTTTTGAGCTTTCAGGGCACTGGGTTCCAACCAAACATAGCGCTCGCAGTATCTTGCTGTTATTGTTAGTTTTCAGTTTTAGAAATATCATACTACAAATAAATCATTTCATGTTTCTATATTTTTTTCCTGGTGGCAGAAAGAAGACTGACCATAAGAACAAGTCCGAAAATTCATGATTTCAACAGGCCCTAGCGCATGCACAATTTTCTCGAAAACAGCGGTTGAAGAATAGAGTAATAGATCTCTTTAGCTCGAGCGGTTTGTTTTCCATTACATACCACGTGATATACTCTAGAGAATTCTTCTTATAATCATCTAAAATATATTCATCCTTATAATCCATCAACTATTTTCGCTGGCGCGCGATTGGTCTAAACGCGTCACGTGACTGAATATGCCCAAGCTAAAGCTAGTGATATCCTAGTGATATTCCCCAATTTTCAAAATTGAGCGTGTTGCGAAAACGATTTGAAGGTTACCAAACACAACAGCCCCAATTTGGCGCTAAAATATGCTCGGATATTTGTCCTTGGGCATTATCTGTTCCTCAAAGCACACAGTTTTCCTCGAGCTACGCTCTCGGTAAACTATTCGCTTCTCAGAACAGATAATGTCCGCGGATAAATATTCGAAAAGATGGCTATTGTTTACATATACGCTCTGCTATTTGAAAATGTGAAAGCAAGAATTCTCAAGAATGTAATCACATGGTCTGAAATGGGGCAACAAAGCGCCCAAGCTAAAAAGATCTATTGCTCCCGCTCCCCAAAAACACACATGAAATAGCCACGTGCACAGAAAAGATTCAGTCTTTCTCATAAGGAAGTAGTTGTTTAGTATAATTTTCTGTGATTAAATCACGGCAAGAAGTGATCTTTTTAACCACTAAAAAAAGTGCTCGATAATATGCACAAGGACGTGTCACTGATCCATACCCCGGGGGCGGGGAGAGGGGGTGGGGGAAGGAGGAAAGGCTTCCATATAAAAAGAGAGGGGGTGCTAGTCGGAAATTTTGAAAAGAACCCCAAGGTACCAAGATCTTGTTTTGTGGGCGTGGCTTGAGATTGATTTCTCCCCTAAGAGGTATTAATTCTTACATAACACATTATCTGCTGTCATATGTTTTGGGCTCATTGTCCTAAAAGGTACCACCAAAGTTCCAGACTTAACACCCTAAGAGGTACCAAAACTGCTTTTTCAACCCCAAGAAGTACGACGAGCACCCCCGTCCTTTTTATATGGGAGTACCCCCGGATCCATACAGTATAACCTTAGCTTATCAACACATATAAACAGACATAGAATACAGAATACAATGAACTCTCTGGACATCTTCCGAAGTGACTCCAGCCTTCAGCTTTACAGAAGCGTTCGCCTTATTAAATGAGATGTCAGTTACAGAGTACCCAGGACCAGTGAGACAGTCCTGCCTCCTTCCAGTTGTGTTCGCGTCGAGACAGTTGTTCAGCTGTATCGGAAATTCCAGGGATGCTTGTACGTACTTTGATTTACGTCGCCAATAAATTGCACCTGTCGGCTACTGACTGCAAACTGGGCGCGCAGTTTAATTGTAAGAAAATGTTGAGAGCTGGAAAACTGGCTTCTCGATACATTGTATAACTTTTGCGGTCTGTTTCTCGTTCTAATTTTTCCATTCTTAATCCACAAGTTGCCATTTTAAGCGATAATCTGGAAAATTATCTTTCAAATTATTTAAATTTGTTCTCAGCTAGCAGTCTTGAGGTTTCGCTGAGGCAATCCCTCGTTAAAAATGCCTCGTCCAGGCACGAAGTCATCAACAAGAATTAATTAGCAGATGAAAGTTCCAGACGAAAAATAATTTATATGAACTATCCCAACATTGCAAGATTTAATGAAAGAGGAATTTACGGACTGGAAATAATTAAAAAGAATCTCTTATTTCGAGAATATTGTCTAATAGAGATCTTCATTCTATTTAAATGGAGTGCTGTTTTTTGCTGCGATTCAAGAATTGTTGACAAACGATTTTTTAATCTGCTTCTGGTGCAATAAAATATGTTGCAAAGGAGTAAACAACCTAGAACATTTCAGCAAACAGAATACTTGAAACTACAAGGCGCGAATCATTTCGTTGCAACAGTAAGCCCGTAAGCTGTGTGACGATGGAGGAACAAGCAGCAAAGTCTTTGCGATGTGTGTAAAAAATAATTATGCATGCATGATACCTTTGCCGACGGTAGCAAACCAGACAACACAACACAGCAAACACTGAAAACTCGAAAACAACGCTTTCAAGCAATTTTCAACTGATTTCAATTACAAGAAAATGGGTTGCTACTTACAGCCATTGACTTGATGTGACAGGAGAGATGAAGAAAAATTCCAGCGCCACCAAGAAGTGGAAAAGTGGTACCATCTTGAAAATTGCCATCTTAGCTGCTATGCGAGCGGTCTCTTTATCTGCCAGAGTAGAATAATAAAGGTTTATCACGAGAATTTGTGGAACAAAAGAAAAATCTGGCCTCCTTATAAAATCCCCTAGGCGGGTCTTGTCAAAGTGTTGCCGCCTTATAACACCTGATAAAGTAGACAGAAATGACGGCACTGTAACTCAATGAATTTCTGTTATTGGGATGAAGGCAGCTTAATTGAAAAGAAACATTTGCATGCGTCAAGGCGATATTTCTGGAACGCAACTGGAGCAACATGACGAAACGTTTTGAACGTGTTTTCTTTGGGAATGGAAAGTGAAGGAACGACTTCAGAACTAACAACAGGTTGCTCTAACGAGTCAAAGTTCAGAGCAGCGTTAATAGATAATTGCTGATTTGTCACTTCGTTGTCGTATCGTTTTAACAATATTGTTTTTGTTTTCAAGGACAATAAAAAGTTGTCAAGTCATGACAAAAATATATGATAATTATCTCATGGTTAAACGGGAATACGCAGACTGGTTTGACTGAAAGCAAAGGAGAAACAGTAAAAAAAGACACACCAGCGTCTTTCAGATGATGTTGCACATATTCCAAATTGTATTTGCACGGTATCAATGTTTTATTTACCCGTGCAAATAAGTTATTGACCTAAATTGTTTATGAAGAGCTCAGACCCTTTTCAATAGAGATTAAGCCGATAATAAGTGATTGCGCACTTTGTCGGCTTATCTTGCGTGTTTGACAGCGCTGATCAGGAGTGCACATTAAAACTACGACAAACAGGTTAACTCGCATCATTTTAATGTTACTTGAAGGAAAAATCTTCAACAGGTGCAAAACAACTTTGAAAAGTTAAGAGATTTTTTTTTTGTTTTTTTTTGTGATATTCTTTAAGGAAAAGGAAGACGAAACAAACCGCAAACGATCTTGTTGTAAACGTAATTTTGGGATTGTAATTTCACACGGTCAACATTACTCTTTTCCTGACTATTATGAAATACAGTTTTGTTATGGGATATCCATTTCTCAGTACCGCACTAGCTAAAGCGAACTTCAATTACTTTGTTGTCCCTGTATATCCAATCATCGTCCGACCCTCTTTTGATAGAAGTTTTAGGGAGTTCAAATACCTCTGTACTAGCTTCTTAATTAAGAAAGCTGCCTGGAACACAGGAGAAAAGTTAAACTGAGAAGAATTTGTATCCTACCTTAGTGCAAAGCTGCTAAGGTTTAAATCTTAGGTGTTCCTCTATTGTAACTCGCTTCACTCTTGATGTACTTTGTGTCTGCTCGCGCGAGTTTTTATTGACTTGTTTTCAGCTCGATTTCATTGTAAGCCCGCATCAGTTGATTATAACGCCTTCGCGTCCCATGGGATATCACACCCAGACAAACCCAAACATATCATTCTTATAAAAAGCGATGATGGGAACTAAGATCTATTTGGGATTTTTAATAAGAAGAACCTCTATTAAGCAGTTAATATCGTGCTTTTGTGCTTGCTAGTGAACCCGCTGTATGATAATCTTGGTATCTGACTTATTATACATCAATAAAGTGTTTTACGGAATGTTCGTGTTTGTAAACAATAATACGGTCTTAACTGCTGTAATTACTACGAACTCACAGTGCGCATTATGTAAATAAACAATTAACAGACCGGAAAAGCTAAGCAAGTTGATAGCAATTCCATTTTTATAGCGGTTTTCTAAGACTTCCGTCTTTTTCGTAATTATTTTTGTTCAGAGAGTTTAATGTCGGTAGATCCGCTCTAAGTCATCATTTTCATAAATTCTTAATTCTTGCGGTTACTTAGTATTGAGTTTTCCAGCACGTTTTTCTTTGAATACAACAAGAAATATGTTAAACATCTGGTGAAATTAAGTTCAACAAAATAAAACTATTCCAAACATTTTCCTTAAGCCTTCCGAAATAAGTTAATAATTAAGCTCTTATCTAAAAGAACACGGACAATAGAAGTGTAATAAAAGACGGTTATAGAAATATATTGCTGTATCAAATTTTCTTTACAGGATAGAATTTTAAGCATAGATTCACATATCTAATCTCATATATCGGTCTTGCAAATTGTGGTTCCTGTAAACAAACAAAAAACGATCTATTAAATGCGCAGTTAAATCGCAAAGCCCTGTCTTTGAAGTCTTGAACTTCCGCAGTAACAGTAGAGCCACGTAAAAAAGGCGCGAATTGTAGAAGTTACGTAATGCCCAACACGAACTTCTAATAACCAAGCGCGCGAAGTCTAAAAATAGAATGCAAATTATTGGAACCCCGCGAGAGTCAGAAAACATAAGCCTGTTCTGAGAGAAATAGGAGGAAAATGAACGCCGAATTTTCGTTTTAAAAATTGTTTTAGTAACACCTGCTTACGCGCTTGAAAAAGCGTCAAATCTTCCACCATTCCGTTTTGTTTGTCTAAGTTATGACGTCCCTCGCGCGCTTCGCTATTGGTTCTCACGTGCGGGAAAATATTATTTTAACACTTGACAACCGGGCAAGAATTGCGGCAGAGTAGAATAAACAAGAAAATGAAGAATATTACTGCTGCCGCAAATTGGTGCTGTTATTATCATATTACTAAACCTGTAGCGCAAACTGCACTTTCATTTAGACTGATTATTGTACCAGAGGTCTATATATTTTCCATCGTTGGGATCTTGGGCTCGGGTGTTTTTGAAAACAGAGTGCGGGGTTCTGGATTTTCAACTAGCTAAAAGTTACAGAATTCCTTGAAATGTAAAGGACGTTTCGCTTTAGTGATAGAGCCAAAAAAAATATTGTTCACCGTATCAGTAATAATTTATTGCAAAGTGTAAGATGCGTTTTAAATTAACCTGTGACTAGCCTTGTTGTCCTGCGTCACATGACTACGTCGTGTTTACATTCGATAAAAGGCGAACTCGAAATCGAGCCTCGATTTCGAGTTCGCTTTTTATCAAGACACAGAGCGTCATGATGACCATGATATTCCAGAAGTGGTTAGAGGAAATGCCCACTAGCTGCGCAGAAACTCACGTTTTTAGAGCAGAGAAGACTGAGGCGCAATTCCCGATCGGCATGACATAAGAAATTTTTACATCGCACCCAAAGGGGAAGGGACGGACACCCATAAGGGAAGTGTTAACTTTAAAATGCGCGGACGCGGATAGAATAGGAAAACTGTAAATTGCTGATAAACCACAGAATTAACACTCTGTTATCAACGAACAGAGGAAAAGAACAAATTGTCGATATTATCGCCATATCAAAAAAAAGGAAATTTCAAAATATGTCATCAATAGTCTTGCACGTACACGGAAGAACAACGGAAATGTCAATCCTTTGAACGCAAGTTGAATGAGGAGTGTTGTCCTCTGTTCGTTCCTCAACGAACAGAGGAAAAGAACAAATTGTCGATAACGAGCGATATTAAGGATTTATTATCGCCATATCAAAAAAGGAAATTTAGAAATATGTCATCAATAGTCTCACACGTACACGGAAGAACAACGGAAATATTAAACCTTTGAACGCAGGTTGAATAATGAATGTTGGTGTTTAACCGACGCTGTATATGTTCATAGAAGTCGAAACTGGACCAGTTCAGACGCCAAACTTTTCTTGGGTCGAGCCGGCGAACACCTTGAAATATGTACAGGACAAGTTCGGCGTTTAAATCAGTTCAGTGAGACTGTTACTGAGTAGAGTCCCGTTTATAACGTCTACGCATGAATTAGCGGGCCTACTTTTGTTAACTTGAATCGGCTAATATTGGCTCATGGCAAGTTCAACGTTTAAGCCCGGCCTAAATTTAGCAAACAGATTAAATAGGTCTGGGAAATCATCAAGTCCGTAAATAGGAACACTCGTTTTAGCGAGTTTTTTTTCCATATGACACGGATTTACATGGGACTTCCTGCTTAATCGTGCGTTACTGAAGTTATTTCAAGCCCAACCACTGCCTTATAGCGATTTCTTCTCGCATTAGCAAACTTCTCTTCAGGAAAAGTACGTCGCGGTTTGTCGTGACATATTCAGATTGATTGCGTGTATTTTGCCTCCCCGGCATTTTCCTCATTTCAAGGTGAGTTTTTTCCTTTTTCAACAAAATTAAGCAAACATTCATCAACGTCCATTTAGAATAAATGGTGCTTTTCGCCTTTTATTCATGTGTTTCCCGCGGAGAAAATATGGACTCCATGAGCTAAATTTGAGACCTCTTTGCGCGCGCCAATTACCCTTACTTGTGGTCAGTGTCACGTTTATATGATATAATATGCACCATACACATGCGCAGTCAGTTTAGATCAATTTTAGGGGATAGAATATTGAGTTGAAAATTTGGCAGGGTCAATCTTCCTTTATTTTTCACTTTTACGTTCAGCCACTGCTGACACAACTTTTTGAACGTTGGAAATTGCTTTCCTGTGAAATAATGCGATTTGGGTGCTTTTTAGCATTTCAGAATGTCCTTTACCATTTGATATGATACTTATTGGCACCATGCATGGCTAAAGCCTTCAACACAATTTAAATAATCGCCGGTATGCACTGCACCGGTAGAGGATTTTCTTTCAATGCATGGCCGGACTTTATTAGGTACAGGCAGCATTATAAGTTAAGTCTTCCTAGGTGTACGTTTTTTAATCGACAGTCGCTTTATTTAAGAACAACAGAGAAGATAATAAAATACTGCAAATTAGTGTCAATGCTATACGCCTTTAAAACTCGATTTATACTGAAAGATTCACCGAGTTTAACTGATGTTGATCAGACGAAAACGATCCCAAGTCCGCGATAAATTGCGGCTTTTTGTTCTACAATCCTGTCCCATATCACACAAAAAGGGTAGGAACACAAGCTGAGACGCAGGAAATGCTTTTTTTCAGAGTTAGTACATGCTTTTTTTTCATAGTTGTACATAACTGTAGGTCAGGGGAAAGTACATAGTGCGAAGGGGAAACATAAAACGTTCGTGAGTCCACCGATTGCCCACTTCTCGAAATGGTCCACGTGGAATCTTAGGCCCCATTTATATGGTCTCGGTTAGCCGAGACAACCCTTTCCCCGAGTTACCCTGGCCGAGGTGACCTTTAACTTATTTCTTTGCAAAACTCAAACAACCGTTTACATGAGGATCGCGAACCCGCCTCGGGGAGCGAGACAACTCGAGTTCTCGCCTTGGCAGCTAGAATAACCCTGGCAGGCGAGACAACTTTTCTTCATGTATAAAACAGTTTGGTTCGTCTAATCGGCGTGGCGAGTGTCACGTAATGCCTAGATTTAGGTTTAAAAGCAGAAATTTGTATCAAAGAAGAGAAAATTAACTCGGCAAAACCCACTGTGATCGAATGACCGAGGGAAACTCAAAGAGGAATATTTGCACATTTGATTATTCAATAAGGGTTATTTATGAATAATCGAGCGGGGTCAACTTTGACTCGGCCTACAGGGACTACGTTTTCACATATAAACGCTCGTTAAAGCTGCCTCGGGGGAAGGGTTGTCTCGGGTACCCGAGACCACATAAATGGGGCCCTAGGCATCGACTAGGTATGCGCGTAGACTTTAACCGTGAAATTATAAGGGTTTGGTACAAATTAATTGAATTTTTTTTTACAGCGGATGTTGGATAACCGGTTCCTAACGTTTGCGAAAATGGAAAAAAAAAATGTCCTGACTCAGACTGCTAGGCATCAATCATTTCGCAAAGTCTCATTTTTCTGACGTGTACTAATCAATGGCTGTTGACTGCAACTGACAAATTCTGATGGCAAATTCTTTCACGGTAAAAGATTTCATCACAAACTTTTCAAACTCATTAATAATTCATCAAGTTAAAACAAGGAAAATCACAACCGTGAAGGAGGTTTAGATACCCGGTCTTAATTGGCATAGATTTTGACGATTTTACTTGTCCATTTACTACTTAGTTCTTGTTTCGACTGAGAAGACATATCAAATACTCGAGACAGTGTTTCATCGACTATAAAATCACCTCGAATTTCGTAAAAAATACTCCGCTGCGCGTCTTATTTTCAACTCTCTTCTCGGTGTTTGGATATCCCGATGAAACACTGTCTCTCGCGTATGATATATTACATCTATTGTAAAATCAATCTTTTGCAGAGTAAAGTGGCCATAGTATTTATCGTCGGGTTAATTCATAACAAGATATTTCCTGTCTTAAGCTTACTTATTTGTTTCTGTGATCTCTGGAGTATGGTTTGAAGGAGAAAGACGTGCTAGAGAAGTGACGCTAAGCACGGCTCTTATTAGGGTTGTTTGGCCAAAAAGAGCAACCAAATAGAAAGGCAAGAAAAAACGTTAAGTATTAGTTCTGGACTAACTCCAGTAAAACACATGCTTACCTTGACTAATTAGGACCGCGAGGATTTCCTAGCCAACCAATCGTCTGGCAAAAAGACTTTAAGCGCTCTTGCGATCAAGAGTGATCGGAGCTCTTTAGCTGCAGCTCTTCACATACAAGTGGTGTCAAAACGAAAAGTGCAGATCTCTTAAGATACAATCGACGATATATGAAACGCTTATAACATTACAGCAATCTACACATAGCGCCAGGGATTACCCAATAATGAACTTCCTGTTATTTCCAGAGACATCAACAACCGGCATAAAAGAGAACCGACAGATTAAAGACCAGAAATTCAGAAGAGGAGATATTTATTAATTCCTGTGCGCATGACATGCTATTCAAAAAGGAAAAACAAAGCAGTACTCAAGAAGAGGTTAAAGGGGTAAACTTTGAACAAGGATCGAAAAACGTGTCCGAGACTAGTCCTTTTTTCCCAATATAAGAGTACAATAAATGTACATTTACAAAAGCAAAGGCATACACGAATAAGAAGTAATTTTCCTAATATTTGCTACAGCAGGTCAATGCAGTGCAAACCAAGAAAACTGGAAAATAACAACTGATAGGTTTCCGAGAAGTTTAAGAGTTCGCAATGTTTCAAAAAGTTGTTATTGCCTCCACTGTTCTGGCGTTCTTCGGCTCCTTTAGAATTGGCTAACCACAAACACCTAGATTAACACATTGGTGAAAACAATAAAATTTTATGCAATGTGCTTTGTTGCTCGGAAGGAAGTACTTTAAATTACATGTTAACTCTTTCTTGTTAAATCGTTTTTCACTAAAAGTTTCTTTCTTATTGTTGCCGCGAACGTCAGTCGCTTGATACAAATGAATCGTTCAAAAAGACCGCTGAGGGGGAGGAAATTCACCTCAAAAACCATCAACTCGACAATAATTTACCTTATTGCTCGTGATAAGGACCACAACAAACATGTACGCGTGCAAGCATTTCCATTGTCAAATCAGAAAATGCGATTTTACCAAGGAATTACGTAAATCGAAGGACTTAAACTGATATAATTTACAAGCTAATTATAAGGGACATAGCGGCTGAATTGTAGCCAACTTCACGGGATTTTTGGCGTGGTTAACAAGATCTTCTTCAGTGATCTTATTTAAAAGCTGAGCCATAAAGTTAGTTTAAATAGGTTTTACAAGAACGACTGTTAGATTCACTTTCGATTCTGATGCACAATAAATAAACAACTAAGCAAAACGCAATAAAATACGAAAGTTACTTTGCTTAACTTGTAACAAGTGTAATACGTGCAACTCTTCTTCTTCTTCAGCTCGTTTCAACTTTATGGAGAGATTCTTTAGGTCACTTATCGGCTTATGTCATCTCATTGAAGCCGATAGGATTCAGTGCGGTTACAAAAAGTAGGAACAAAAAGTAAAATAACACTTTTTATCTGCTTACAATTGAAACACGAAGAGGAGTTCATTGTGAAATGATCTTTACTATTCTAAAATCCACTGTTAAAATTGTAAGGCGGAAACAGGACAACCGCAGGATGGCTCATCTCAAACCGAGGAAACATGTTAATGGAAAGGAAACAAAAAACCCATTGTTGATAAGTACAACTGATCTTAAGTATATAAACTTTCAATGGGTTAAACCAATTCTATGCTAAGAAGCAAAGAAAGACTAGAAGGCAGCTTTATATATATATATATATATATATATATATATATATATATATATATATATTTTTTTTTTTTTTTTTTTTTTTTTAATATAAAAAAAAAAAATAATTTTTTTTTTTTTTTGTTTTTTTTTTGTTGTTTTTTTTTATCAAATTTATAAATATAAAAA
>Ga0126339_10003812_pt1 | contig 11036 bp, 4 predicted proteins | sample OrbTmetagenome_2_FD_92532 | JGI IMG/M metagenome (GOLD analysis project Ga0126339, IMG submission 92532) | Coral microbial communities from Petempiche,Puerto Morelos, Mexico - Orbicella T R C metagenome | ecosystem: Host-associated > Invertebrates > Cnidaria > Coral | place: Petempiche,Puerto...
TACCCTTATATATACCTGAAGTCTGAAAAAGGTACCCCTTTTGGGTAGAGCCTCCCCGTATAGGCCATTATAGGGAGTACCACCCCCCCCCCCCCACCAGTGCGCGGCGAGAATCGCCCGACTTGGTGAAACCCTTCCCCTTTTTATTCCTTGAATTCTAAAAAAGGTCCCCCTTTGGGGAGAGCCCCCCCGCATTGGCCCATTTAGGGGGGTCCCCCCCCCCCCCCCCCAGGGTGCAATGTATAGCTCTGGCCAAATTGGGAAAGTTTAAGGCTAGATATGAACTTTTTGGTCTATTTCATAGAGACAACTGAAAGAGAAATAAATAAGCCGCTAAGGAGAAGCAAAATGTTCCAGTCTTAATTTGAACCCTAACAAACACACTGGTGTAGTTTGATAACAGCAGATGATATCTGTTGAACTAAGCTAGGGATAATTCTATGAGATATGCTAGCAACAGTAGCATTTTTTTTTTGTTCACTAAAATGGGGGAAGTGACGTAACTCAAAAAATAATTGCTGTCCTTGGTCATGTCACATGACATACAAAAAAACATGTGGCTCTGGGGATGAAAACACAGTATATCATGCTAACAATGCTAGAATGCATGCGTCTTACATGCTGGGTTCTGCCGCAAAGAAAAGCACTCTACGTACTTGTGTTGTGTGATCTCAAATGAAATGCATCTTTCACCTAATATATAGTCAGCACGAACGCTAACTAATCTGTGTTTCTCCAGATAACCCTCACTATTTTTCATGGTTCTGTTATTGGTTGAGAAATGCATAAAGAAACTGCCATAACTTGAATTGTAATCCCAAGTGTTTAAGGTGGCTGTCATGGAACTCAGTTTTTGATACCCATGTCACATTTACCTTTTTCTCTAAAAGCCTTGATCCTTTGATCACCAAAAATGGCAGCAAGCAATTTACTAACACAAACTTCGGTTTTTTGATAGTTAAGCTGATGTATGTGCTGTTGCCATGGCAACATGAATAAATATAATCAGGGTTTTGTTTATTTGCAGAATACCTAGTCATTAGATTTTATTTATGACTTGCATACAGCAATCTTGTAACGATACTCACAAGTTAACACTATTTTTATTAATAATAATTTAACTGAGATCTTTAATTATCCCTTGTTGAAGGTTCACTGAAATATCTAGAATTTCCTCTGTTAAAGTTAATTTTTTTCCAATACTCCAGTGACTTATTTCCTGAAGTATTTTTATGCCAGATTTTGTGAAATTCTAATGAGTGGTTCTCAAGAAATGGGCATATTTCCAAGCTATTCTGCTTTCAGTTGCAATTTTTGGAATTACTACACATACGCTGCATTTAGCTGGGTTCTTTTGGTAACAAAAAAAGTTAGAATTGCTGGTTCTTTGCGTTGTTACCTTTGCTAACATACCTTTGTAATGAAAGACTTAAACCATCAATACACTCTGTTCAATTATGAAGAAAAATAGCACAGACTGATAGCTCGGGCATTGAGGAAATAAAATGATCGCTGTATTGACGCCACATTTTTTTTTTGGCAATCCTTGTGCACACACTGAATTGCCTTAGTAAGAGTGTGCGCGGAAACTGTGTTCGGCCACCTTAAATGCTACCAAACATCCAACATACTGAACGGTAGTTATGACCTTTTATCAATGATTAACTGAACCGGGATTTCAATTTGGTATCACCGTGAGTGTTTCGGATACATATTGTTTGGTTTTCAGTTTAAATCACCTGGACATTGCCATAATTACTTTATGGTAATTTATGATGCCATTGCACATTCACAGTTCTCAAGATGGAGTCTACAGAAGAAGATTTCTTATAGGAACTGTACATATTCATCTGGAATATGAAATAATACAAATGATTAGAACCACTTTTATATCCAGATTCATGCAATCCTGTATTTTAAAACCAATCAGCTGCACAATGATGTCATAATTTCCTACCAAGCTTTGCAAAAATAAACATGGCAGAAGCAATTCAACAAGAACAACAACTTGTGATTTGGAACAAAACTGGTTTTTAATGAGCCATTTGGGCTTAAGAGATGTTACTTTCATGTCAACAGTAGTTTGATAAAGCCATCTCTCACTTCTTAGGATACTCTTTCAGATATCCTTAGAAACATTAAGTTACAGCTAAAAGGTTGTAAGTTTATATCGCACAATGTGACAGATAAAACACCCCGAAGTTAAGTGATGTTTATATTTTGCCGATATTTGGCCCTTTTCACTGCTTAGTTTTGACCAACGTTCATTTGCATGCAAAAATTTCAAGCAATATATCAGTTAAACAAGGGAGACAATGTTTACCACAATTCACAAGAAGACCAAGGAGAGTTGAAAATATGGTGGGCAGTGGAGTGGTTTTGATGAATTTCAAGGTATTCAAGGGTTTCATTGAGTACATTGAATGGTTGTGGGGACAATTTCACCTGCCTGGTTTGACCATTCAGAGGAAAGGTTTTCTTTTAGAAAGGGTTGACCATTTCTAAACATTTTGATTACCTGTGAAAATAAATTGCCTTTTTGCTGAAAACTGTACCTAACTCCCTGCATGTCTTTTGAAACATAGCAAGACATTGTCCCAAGTGTTTACTATATCTTCTCAATCAAAACTATAACTAAGAAGAAAATGAAGGAATAATTGTAAAAAATCTATGCTAATAATAGTAAGATCGAATTTCCAAGCAGAGTCACGGTTCTTGGTTGTCATATCAGAGAGAATCATAACATGTTGAAGCAATAATTATGATTAGGCATTTCAGTTAATTAAAAGACACATCAGCCAGTCTCAATATGATCCCTGGAAAAAGATTGAGCCATAGAATGATTTTTTTTCTTGCTAACCAGTTTCCATGTAATCACAGTTATGGTTAAAAAGTGCGAAGCCCAAAACCACAAATCTGATTGATTCTCCCACCTATTTCTCTGAAGGAAGGACAAAATGTCGTCCTTTTCAAAGGGCCGAAACATACACTCGAGCTCTCCTATAACTAAATGAAAAAACTATATTTTATCAATGGCCAATTGCCCATATGAGATGTCCTACAGGGAATCATGGTTAAGTTGTATTCATCATCTTGGACTGGATGTTTGTTTTGACGATTATACAACTACTGTGATTCCCTGCAGGTACATCTCATAGAGGGAATTGGCCATTGAAGGGCCTTAATCAGCATTAAAAATAGCAAGCTAACAAACCAAACTTATAACAAAACTAATTAACAGTGGTTAAAGATATAGCAACAAATCAATTATTGAACTATGATAAAACGTAAAACACTAAACTGATACTCATGAATCTAATAGTAAACTTTGACTCTTATAGGGAACTCTTTTGTCAAGGTAGTTGGTACATGCACCATTAAATGAAACTTGGGACATGGTTCTGGGAACTGACATTCAAACCCTTGGCATCTTCCCCTTGACATGGCGATGGCTCTGTTGGCTTTGCAGAAAGATCGAGCCTGTTGGCTTCACAACCATCTTCCTTTGGATGCACAGGCGGATCTGGCTCATTTGGCTTCACAAATGGATCCAACTCATCAGCTTTGTGCCCTTCTTCCTTTTGGTACATCAATGGCTCTTTTAACTCAACAGGCAGATCCAGGGCAATGGCTTCATTACTTTCTTCAATTTGATGCATCGATGACTCTTTTGGCTCAGTAGGATGGTCCAACCCATTCACTTCATTGCCATCTTGCTTTTGGTACATCAATGGCTCAACATCAGCAGGTGGATCCAGTACAATGGCTTCATTATCTTTTTCCAGTTGATGCATCATTGACTCTCTTGGCTCACCACGGTGGTCCAACTCATTCACGTCATTACCATCTTCCTTTTGGTACATCGATGGCTCTTTACGTTCAGCAAGTGGATCCAGTGCAATGGCTTTGTTGCCTTCCTCCATTTCAGCAGGAGGGTCCAACCCATTCACTTCATAACCATTTTTCTTTTGACAAGCCAATGGCTCCTTTGACTCACCAGGTCCATCCAGGAAGATGGCTTCATTATCATCTTCCATTTGATGTGCCAGCAGACCTTTTGGCTCACCAGAAGGGTCAAACCCATTCACTTCATTGGCATCTTCCTTTTGATGGGCCAATGAATCTCTTGTTTCAACAGGTGGGTCTAACCTGTTTGCTTCATCGCCATCTTCCTTTTGATGAGCCAATGACTCTTGTGCCTCAACAGGCAGGTATAGCCTGTTGGCTTTATCCCCATCTTCTTTTTGAAGTGACAGTGGCTCTTTTGGCTCAGCTAGTGGAACTTCCAACTCACTTGCTTCATTACCCTTATTGTTTTGGAGTGCCAATGACTCTTTTGGCTCAGCTGGTGGATACAACTCCTTGGCCTCATTTCCCTGCTCCAATTGCTCTTTTAGCTCAAGAGCAGGGCCCAACCAGTTGGCTGCATTGCTTCCTTCCTTTTGATGTGGGGGTGGATCAAAACCATGACCTTTTTTACCATCTTCACGGCTTTGATATGGCTTTGGCTTGACAGGGGAATCTAACTGCTTAGATTCATTACCAGCCTCTCGTAGCTGCTTCACATTGGAAGTTAGTTCTTTTCCCTGATGATGTTCCACAGGACGCCTTGTTCCAGTGATCTGTCCAGGAGATGAACTTCTGTCCATTTCCTTGACAGGGAATGGTAATGGACTGACCTCATCCTCAGCTCTATGCTCAATGACAATAGCTTCCTGTCTCCAATCCTATAGAATTGTTAGAAAAAAAGCACACACTACATGTAAGTGTGAATGAGTTGCTTTTAATCATTTTTAGACCCACATTTCTTTTGTCCATGCAATGTTTTGAGGGAGGACGAAATTTTCCCAAAAAAAGGGAATTTAAGCTTTTTTCCAGGTGAAACAAAGTAAACAAGTTGATCCCTTACATTTGTCAATTGGAAAGGAAATTGAGTGTTTTTTGTTCAAAACAATGACAGGAAATGTTTGGAAATGTTTGGTGTTCTTTGCCCAGACAGTAACCACACCTAAAAGCAGGTAAATTAGTGGTGATTCTTTTGTAAGTACAATCATCCTTGGGGAAAAAAAAATCATCCTTAGGACTAAACAAAGTGTCTAAATATTTTTATATGCAGAGGGTCTAACAAAGGGTTGGCAGGATGCAGGATGAACCGTTTTTCACTGCTGGGATGTGGGATTGCAAGCCGGGAGATTAGTTATTTTAATGGCAGGATGTGCAAGTTTTTTTGTGTGTGTGTGTGTGTGTGTGTACGAAACGGGATGTAAGATGGTGAAAATTAGGTTAACAACACAGACAGCACATGGTAACTCTCAACTTCTCTATTTTGGCTTTTTTGTCCACTCTAAATCTTTCAGAGAATGTCTGAATTTCTGATCTTTTTCAGCAAATCAATTTGTAGTCTGACCGTTGTCGCAGGCTTGTTGATTTTTCTATAGAATCCATCAAAATTCTAAAAGACAAGTCACATCTTAACCCGGCAACCCAGGTTCTCATCAGGGAAAAACATTGTCTTGTCATACATTAATAAAATACTTCGGAACTTTGCGGGATTAGGATGACGCGTCAAAGCAAACAGGATGGCGGGATAGAGGAAAAGTTGGTGGTGGGAAGCAGAATTTGTAAACCCTATTTTAGACCCTCTATAAACTGAGTGTTTGTTTGTGGCTGGAACCATGACAAAGTGTCTCCTAGTCAGAGGTGTCCACTAGCAAAGTTGTGTCTCAACAGAAGTTTTTTTTTTTCTAATGTCTCTTTTGTCAAAATAAAGGTCTACATGAAGGTCAAAAGACTTTCTGTTGCATGTGGAGGTCAAATGTCAAACTTGGAATGTGTAATTCACATGACCATAGTACTCTCTAAGCAAACAGCTAATCCTAAGAGCCTTGGACAAGAACGCAAAGTTCTTTCATACTTCTTAATTCCTCAAATAAGAATTAACATGATATTACCAGTATCTTACCTTCGTTCGGGGACATCCTGTTAAAACATGTCTTTGCAGGTCCCCTCGGGGAATTTCACAACCACAGTCACATTTTACTGACACATATAGGCATGTCATATTCAAATGATACTAAAATTGAAAAAAATACATAAAAAGGTTGGTTGAATTGCTTGGCATTTTTCACTTCAGAAAAAGATTCATCAGATTAGTGAAAGTAGAGTAGAAAAAGAAAAAGAAACATAGTCTTAAATTTACTTACTAAACTACTTATCTTGTTTTCGACTCAGCCCTTCACAATACAATACAACAATTGTCAATTTGTGTTGTGCAGTGTAATCAAACGTCAACTTCAAGAGTTTTGGTGGCTCTGTGATCTACCTTGAATGGCTGTTAGATAAGTGGTATTGCAGTTATGAGCAGTTTGACATGCAAATAAAGCAAAAGGGTCAATTCTGCTTTGTATTGACTTTGCCTCCTTTGTGTGCCTTTCAAAAACAAATTACTTGCTCACACATATTACCCACTTGCACCATTATTATCAGCCAGGTTATGAATTATTGCAAATGTGTGTAACATGACAGTTTGTTTTCTGTGCAAACTAATACTTTCGTTTTCTTGTGTTTGCACAAGTCTTTTTGCAGAATTATGATTTATCAAAGAAATCAAAGAAAATAAATGATTTCACTGGAGTAGATTTGAGCCTTTCCTCTCCTGCCTGTGCATAGCAATTTACCTCAATGCACTTGGTAACATTTATTTCACATAAAATTCTAGTCTGCTAGGCTTGTTTACCTCAAAGTCCTGTAATGGTCCTTTCCAAGCGCAACCATGTGTCTGTTTCAATTTGCAGCGAACATTTGCTTTCAAAATTTCACGATTGGCAAAGTTATCTGGGTACAGCTAGAAGTTCGAAAACATAAGTAGACATGTGAACAAACTAAGGAAAATTAAGTACAGTAGTTTAAACTTTTGTCTGAGTCCAAACTATTAAATAATCTTATTCCCCATTTCATCAACATTAAAAGCTAAACTTGTATACACTGTAGCTTAAGGCTTATCAGGCCAAAATGTCCCATCTCCAACAGCAAATTTCAGTTCCTGCAGCTTTTAAGCACCTAAATGTAATCCCACAGCAGGACTGGTGCCTCCTAGTAATAAAATTCCTCAGAATCTCTTTATACAACTGGGTGGAGAGTAGTAATGTGAGAGTAATGTCCTGCCCAAAAACACAATTTCAATGACCCTTTCCAAAGCTCTAATCCAGACTGCTCAATTTGGAGTCCAAATAAAAACGGCTAACAGTCACTTCCAAGAGGTGACTTGTTCTAATTACTAGAGATTTTGACCAAAGTAATTTGACTGCGGAAAAAGCTATTTTAGAAAAGTGGTCACTTAAAATATGATACCTCTTATAAGAGGCATATTTGATAATTTTTAAGCTCTTGCAGCTACAGTACAGTTGTGTAATGGTCGGTTTACTTACCTCTGAAGTACCAATAGGGTGCTCACAACCAGAAACTGGACATTTTCTCCCCTTGTTCCTTCAGGTACAATAAAGAAGCATTATGTTAATTTTTAATTGGTTAATGTATCAGTTGAGCACTCATTTTGAAGTCACACTTAAGACTTTTTCCCTAACAACATTCCGTTTTTAGTGTGAAATGAATAAACTTTTTGAAACTTGCTAGGTCAACATTCACATGAATTCATAGGAAGCTTAACTTTAGATTCTTTTCTCATCCATTGCTTTGTGGTGGCTATCACTGAGAAAAATGAAATCCAATACGTTTTCATTTAATTTCTTATTTACCATTAGGTATGGTTTTTGTGGTCAAGATTATATTGATGACTAATCAATGACTGAAAATTTGTGGCCTAACAATTATTCATCCATTAAATTACTCATTGATCATCAGCAAAATCAAGGAGAAAGCCAATTAGGGGTGAGAAAACTAAGCCGCAAACAGGAAAAGTAGTTTAGTGTGTGGTTTTTAGGTTTGTTCGGGTGTCCTGAACTTTATTGTGATTGGTCAGTACACAACTGACCTGTCAATCAAAGTGTTCATGGTTTTTTGACTCGCACAGTAGAGTTCCCAGCTTCTTATACTTAATAAAGTAACACATGCATTGTTCAGTTATTATGTAAGTATTGTAATGAACACTGTATCGAGGCCTCTCTAATTAAGTGAGTAATCTTGATTCTTTCTGATTCGCTAATTTGTTGCTTAGCAATGACATCATTAATTTTTTTTTCACGTGGACTATAGATAGTGTTAGCGGTATATTCCCACCAGCAGTTCAAGTTTCAGTTATCGTGCACAGTACGTGTTTTTAAGTAAATTAAGTTTTAAGTTACCCTTGACTATTTAGAGTGCAAGCGGGAACTGATGTTTAAGTACAAACTATTTTCTATGCTTGTTTTTTAGTATAAATTTCAAGTTTGGATGTTTTTTAACCTTAAGTACCTTTAGTCTCGGTTTTTATACAACAGGTTACAGCCTATTGTTCTAAGTCCAACACATGGCAGAACCTCAGTTTTCAAAGTTTTTATTTCATCTTGTTTTAGCAATAGATCTTTATAGTTTATACTCCCCCTAGCTAGCTTAGGTTTCTATTTAGCAGTTTCCTACGAGAATCTCTGGTAATTCAGTTAAAAGTCCTTTCCTTGTTAGTAAATTCCCACATCGCTTTCAGTGGCGCTCTCGCAAGCATGTTTTTATCGCATCGTGCAATTTTATTGCTTTCAAGATTTTAGAGTGTTATCATTTATTGTATTAGGACAGTTAGCAGTATGTGTATCTGCTTGGGATCACTGATGATTTTTAATTGTGTCTTTACCGAGAAGTTTGACTGGAAGTATTGTCACACCGCAATTATGATTGGAATGTTTGCTATTACTGTTTTGTGACTCTTGTCATCTTGTAATCTTCTATTATCTAGTAATTAGTTTATTCACTGCACTGTATTTCAGTTTACGTTTGATTATCGTCAATTAAATCATCATCAACCACAGCTGATTTTCCGTGATCTCTGGCTTTATTCGATAAGTAAAGCATCTCCCACACATGCTAGTCTCATCGCAACAAGTTGTCTAGCAAGTGACAATTCAGTCTTTCAACAGTTGCCATGAACATGACATTTCAATTATTATGCATATATTTTACTTTCTGTACTTATAATAAGTGAAGTGGGTGAGTGATGTATTGTTTTGTGAATGTTCATTACACTATGGTTTTTGGATAACAGCCTGGCAGGGCTTAAATCCAATTTGAAAAGCACATTTTTCAAAATCCTAGCTCCATGCTAGGTTATGATATTGAATTTCACAATTTAATGTTTATAACACAAATTATAAATTGAAATGTTTACCCCTCTACTAACTATGGTTTACCCATCATCAAATAATGATGAAAATTGAACTCTTACCTTATAGATTGGTTTATGCAACTTTCACAGAATCTGTGGCCACAGTGAGTTTGTTTTGCGTTACGGAGACCATGATGACAAATGCAACACTTGAGTCCATCTTTTAAGGGAGGATCAAAATCTTCTGTAAACCCTTGTTCTGCAGAGGGTGCACATTTACTAAACAGTGCACCCATGATACTGTACAGTAGACCCATGAAAAGCTCTCTGATGAACACAGCAGTCTGTGGGTGAAAATGAAATAGAAGTTCATGATCAGATAACCAAATCTATCTTTAAAGTAATATACTCAGCTGATCAGTTTATTTGAATACCAGATGAGTATAGCCATATTAAGTGAACAATTTGACTAGTGAGATACATTAACCAGTGGAGCTACAACAGGCAAGCACTCGTGGCATTTTTCAGTGTACATGTAGCTAGGTGCTGTGTAGGTTTAATTTCCTCTTTAAACCACATTAATTTACAAAAATTGAAATACTTCAGGCATACAATGCAACTTAAGCAGGTTTTAGTCTCTTATTATACCTAATCTTTAACCTTTCTGGGTTATGCTTTGGCTGCATTTCAGGTGAGTTTGGTTGCACCATGGTTCACCAGTGGTATCAAAGTAAATTATTGGGAGGGTGCGTTAATCAACATGACACGAGCGTGGGACAAAGAAAAATTCCGAGTCCCTGACAGGAATCGAACCCATGACCTCCTGAACACCAGGCGGGCGCTCTATCCACTAAGCTACGAGAACTCGTGGAGAGCGAGGTCATTTAGCTGAGTCCATATAGGATAGGTGTCCTGCATACTGCTAGGATCAATGCTATCAAAGTCATCGTGAGTAGTGATAAGTTAATAAAGATGGTGAATTTTAAGCTTGGTAATGAAATGTGAAGGTGAGTTAATCAACATGACACGAGCGTGGGACGAAGAAAAATTCTGAGTCCCCGACAGGAATCGAACCCATGACCTCCCGAACACCGGGCGGGCGCTCTATCCACTGAGCTACGAGAACTCGTGGAGAGCGAGGTCATTTAGCTGAGTTCATATAGGATAGGTGTCCTGCATACTGCTAGGATCAACGCTATCAAAGTCATCATGAGTAGTGATCGGTTAATAAAGATGGTGAATTTTAAGCTCGGTAATGAAATGTGAAGGTGAATTAATCAACATGACACGAGTGTGGGACAAACAAAAATTCTGAGTCCCCGACAGGAATTGAACCCATGACCTCCCAAACACCGCGTTGGTCCTAGCAGTATGCAGAACACCTATCATATATGAACTCAGTTAAATGACCTCGCTCTCCATGAGTTCTCGTAGCTCATTGGATAGAGCGCCCGCCCGGTGTTCGGGAGGTCATGGGTTAGATTCCTCTCAGGGACTCAGAATTTTTCTTTGTCCCACGCTCGTGTCATGTTGATTAATTCACCTTCACATTTCATTACCGAGCTTAAAATTCACCATCTTTATTAACTTTTATAATAAAGTTTCCGTATAACGCACGCTCTGATTGGCTGAAACAGCGTGCTTTATCAGAGAACAGAGCACAGGTTGATGACGGTGAGTTGGCTTCCAAATTTTTGCTTCGGAATTTTGACAAATTTGACCCAAATTAAACATCCCCTGTGACTCAGACAAACGCAGTGGAAGTGAGCTATTTTTCTGCAGTAAA
>Ga0126339_10003813_pt1:0-2500 | contig 11034 bp, 6 predicted proteins | sample OrbTmetagenome_2_FD_92532 | JGI IMG/M metagenome (GOLD analysis project Ga0126339, IMG submission 92532) | Coral microbial communities from Petempiche,Puerto Morelos, Mexico - Orbicella T R C metagenome | ecosystem: Host-associated > Invertebrates > Cnidaria > Coral | place...
TCTGACACAGTGCGATGACAAAAAGTTTTTTGTCATTTTTTCGAAAAACATTGATACAATTGTAGGGAGCTAATGGGCTTTTAAAAACATAGTAGATCAAAGAGTGTATCATACCTTTGGATTTACTAGCGGGTGCCATTTTGTCCTTGTGAGCTGCGGCTTCATCCAGGGGTGTTTTGATTTCTGTAATGTCATGATAATGTAAAATATAAATTGTTATTCCAACACATTTTCGAGACAAGGTAAACAACATGAACTCCTTATTTGTATCGTTTAACATAAGTAAGTACTGGGTTGTTAATCTAAAATAATTAGCAACTGCTGTTTTTTTGCCACTTAATAAGGTTTCGGTTTACCTGTTGACCATGGTTAGGTGTTTACGCTAGCGCTTGTAGGGAAAACCCCGGCAACCTAATACATGCATTTCCTGAAAGCTTTGTGTATTTGTAGAAACCAATATTGAACTAAACATATTTGAAAAAGAAAACACGTAATACATATCAAGAGAAAAAGCAAAATTCAAGGCTACTTGCCTTTAAATTACATTCGTTTCCCCATGTAAACCGGTTATTGGAGCAACGCAATCAACATTTATTCAAATGTTTCCTGATAAATAGTGTGCGATTTTATTACTTCTTGTTTTTTTTCCTACACTCTCCTTAAGTTTGATACTGAAAAGTGTTTACGCATCCTTCCATAAGACAGGCCGTAACTTTTAAAGCAGGAGAGAATTTCAGAAAAGCCCAACACCCTTCTGGAAAGCGGGAGGTACATGTATTGTAGAACATTCATACGGATTTTCAGCCCAATCGGTCAAACGATGTTCATAAACGAACTTAAAATGTTCACCCTTTACTGAAATTTTGTTTTCTCTGAGAAAAAGATGGAAAACATTTCCCAGCGGTTGTTAATAATCCCCAGTAAATGATGTATTCACAGACATCGAGTAATTGCCATTTACGACTAGTCATGATGACAATCTAAAACCGGCAGACATTAGTAATTTTGCGGGAACCATGCCACGAACTGGAAAACGAGCGCTGGGAAAATCAGTATCGGGGCAGAGAGAGTCTTGCTCTCGTTCTCTTCGTTGACCGTTTCACCTGGCTACAATGGAAGCCCTCATTGCTTGAAGCACGACTCCGAGTGTTTGTTCTTCGATGAACGGTTAATGCCTCTTCTCCTATATCCAATCATTGCGGATGAAAATTAGCATGCATTTTTCTTGCACTATTTCAAGAAAATTACAGAAAGAAACATAGAAAAGTTGAAGCAATTTTCTGGCAAAACTGATGCGCCTGATGGCAGTTTTCTGTGATGTCTCACACGCCGAAATGCTACGTGTGATGTCAAGCAGTAAATAAAATTAACATTGGTTCTCTAAACGCGTAATTAGAGACATAATTAGAAAATAGTATTTCCGCCTCGTTTTATTTCCACATTAGTCTTCTAGACACACTGTACTGACCACTGGCTTTTGAGTCAAGTAGTGTCATAAAGTTCTGGTGATAGCGACCCTTGTTACTTCGAAAATTGGCAGCCTTTTGGTTAGCTCTCCCTACTTTTTGGGGGACTCGCTATTTTCGGGATTTATTAGAAGCCACAAAGTTTTGACAAGTTAGTTTCAGGGGTGGTTACTTTCGGGAGGTAGTTACTATCAGAACTTTACGGTTAATGCGAATTAACGCCTACATCGTATTGGTCTCTTCCCAAAGTAACATGTGTCTCAAGGAAACATGGACCCCCATACTCTTAATTAAAACAATTCATTGACTTCACTTACGCTTCGCGCTTGTCTCTTCAGCAGCTTGTGTCCATTTCAATACTTTATCCTCGACCTTGTCCATTTCTTTTATGAAACCATCACTCCCTTCTATAGAATTGAACAAAGTTTCATTAGGCCGGAAATTGATGATTTGCTCAGTTCTGATTTGGTAAAAAAAAGTATCAAGAATTATTTTCAAGCTTTCAAAAGGATATAATCCACATGCTTGCTTCTCATGCTTCCAAATGTAGCTAAGTCTCCCCGGTTTTGTACAAATTAACGCTCCTACTATATTAGATAATCTGGATTGAGCTTATTTCTAGATAACCTCTATGCTTAACAAAGGCACACAAGGCCCGCCCTAACAGTTATCAAAATGTATTGATCATACCTTTTCTTGACCATTTTTGAGATTTTTTGTTTCAGTCAATATTGCTCTAGGAAATTCTCACCTTGTAAGTCTTCAATTTTCTCCTTATTTAGTGGAGTTTCTCCCCCACAATTTGTGTCTGTTGTTTTCCACATCACTCAGCACTGAAAAAGGAAAAACAAACCAACACTTGCAATGCTAAGACTATATGCAATCTACAGTACAATACAGCTGTCAAAAACTGCTATAATTGAAAATCACTGTGTAACTACTCAACTGTTGTGTATGAAAGTGAATGTGTGACAGAGTGTAATACACTTAGTTTTAGTTTGACTGGAGCTGTCAGAGGAGAGCATTGATGCTGC
>Ga0126339_10003813_pt1:7500-11034 | contig 11034 bp, 6 predicted proteins | sample OrbTmetagenome_2_FD_92532 | JGI IMG/M metagenome (GOLD analysis project Ga0126339, IMG submission 92532) | Coral microbial communities from Petempiche,Puerto Morelos, Mexico - Orbicella T R C metagenome | ecosystem: Host-associated > Invertebrates > Cnidaria > Coral | place...
TGAACTCCGCTTCTGCACGCTGCTAAGAGCTTGAGATAAAATTCAAGAACGTTTTAGTTTATCTCTTCCTGTTCAGTTATTGTCGTTATTGTTTTTTTTAATTAAGTGCTTGTTTGAGAGAACAGAATTAAGCTTAATCTATTGCGACTTTTGAAGAACCTAAATTTAATAGTCTACGACTTGGATTTATGAAAAACTTGGCAACTCGACGCAGTTACATTTTTTTATACAAATCAAAAAACAGTGCACAACTAAAATTCATAATGCTGAGCTTTTGACGTAACAATAACTAAATATCCCTCATTTTGCCTTCACAAAGTCCATTACGTCTTCTTGTTTTGCTCATTGGAAACTGAATGTGACTTTCTAGTCAGGGTGATCACGGTTGCAAGTTTGCGAACAGAATAATCACGGGCGTGATCACTCCTTAATCACTAGGCTCATCACACCAGCTAAGGGCTTGATCTCATAACAAGGAGTGATCACGAGTGTGATCACTCCTATCACAAGCTCATCACACCAGCCTTAAAGCGTCATCATGCTAAAGAGAGTGGTCACGGGTGTGATCATGGGCATGATCTGTGATCACGCTGTGATCACAAATTTTTTTTACTGGGGAAATCACTTAGTCTAGTTTTGCAATAATTGATCATAATTTACTACCCACATTTTCAGTGTACTGTATGGTCATTCAGAGATTAGGACAGTGGGTGTCCCATTTACTATTTAATTGCAAACTTACTGTTTTGTGCCTTTTTTCAATTAGTACAAATCATTAATATCACTCTTAAGGTTGACTGTTACTAAAAATGTGTTATTTACCACTGTTTGTAACTTGTCAATTTCCTCATTGGTAATAAAAGTTAATGACAAGTGTGATCAAGTCTCATTTTCATTTGTGCAACCAAACATCTTTAATGAATCCAACTCATTCTTACTTAACATAACAGCATAGTTATGAACTGGCATATTCTCTGTAATCATTTTTCATCATATGGACTTGAAAAAATAATTTGATAGATTTTTCATCTGGAGTGGCATGGAGAATTCAGATGATGCCTGATGCTGGGGCTCAAGGTTAAGTAAAAAAGCAAAGCACTGCATGGACGTGTTTTTTTTGTTTTGTTTTAAGCCGGTATTTTGCAGTCTCCTTTGCAGCCATCGTTTGTTTATGGTACCCCCCCCCCCACTTTGTTGGAAGTGAGCATGTTGTGCCTTGGTAATTCATTGCATTCTTACTTTTTGAAAAGGGCATTTGTCTTCCCAGGGGGTGAGCCGCCGGACCCCATATAAAACAGATGGAAAATAATGGTAGTCCCCCAGGATTCTTCTTACACTAACCATAAACAGAACAGGTATTACAACAACGTTACATAGACCTACAGGTCAATAAAAGTACATTCTGAACATAATGATATCAATTAACTCAACGACCTTCACTGTTCATTCAATTCAAAGTAAACTGAGGCACCCCCAGTCAGTTGTAATGTCCATATCTGGTCTTCACCTCTAGCATTTCCAGTGTTTTAGAGTAGTGAAAGGTGGCAGGGTGAGCTTGATTAATGATGACCCTACTGTAAGAGTTATCTTTTTCCATTTTAAACATCATGTCATCTTCTTTAATGCATTTTGTGTACTTGTTGGCTAATCCCAAAAGAAATCTTTTGAAAGATTCTTCATTTTGGAATTGAATTTCTTCTATGTTCTTAGTATTTTACGTGAACACGCCACCAGTCTCCGCTGTAAGTGAAGCGGTTTTGAAACAGAGGAACACTTCCAATGGCATATGTCCCTTTAACCTGACGGTCCAAGGAGCTGAGCCATTTGTTTTTCGCCTCAGCTTGCACACAATGCTTTTGTTCCTTTGGACGACCCGTACGAAACAAGCAGATCTGCAACAGATCTGTTTCAGGGAAAACAGACTAACAGCAGACTAATTTATCGTCTGCAGCATCTGTTTTCAGTCTGTGCAGACGTAGTCCCTTGATCGTCTGCAAAAAATTGAGTTGCAGACGAGAAACAGTTAAAAAACAGATCTGCAGATGATCTGTCAAGTCTGCAAGCAATCTGCTAAGTAATCTGCTAGTCAAGTCATCTTGATGTCGAATTCTTGTCTGCAACACGAATACATGTAACTCAGATGTAACTGCAGCTGCATGACTGTCAATCGAATAAAAGAATTGTAATATACAAATTTGTATGTTCAAAGAGGCAAAGCTACAGTACACTGTAGTAAGATTGAAATGCTGTTACGTCAAAGTTTACTTTTTATCTTACCTTTGAAACGCTTTTTTTCCAAAATAGAAGTCAGGGATGCCACTAAAACAGCGCCAAAAGAGCAACGCACTGCCGGCGAGCTGAGTTCTGTTTGCTCAAAATCTGCAATGTATAACTGAAATAATGTAACTCAATCTGCCTATTGTTCGCAATGATCCAGAGTCACAACAATTTCCACAATTTCCATTGTCCCGGGCTTTGTCATGAAGGCAATAGGATCTTCAGAAGCTCTGAACTGCTTCGACTCTTTTTTCCAGAGGAGAGGGACCGGCACGAGGACGTGTAAACCCACCCTCTCCCCTCCCCTAGTCTCCTATTATATTTTAGTGTGTGTGTAATCTTGAGGCGGTTACCTCATTTTATGGGAACAGGTCTAGTTTCTTCTCAGCAACAGGTGCAGGTGATAAACTTGTCCGAAAGTCATGACAATGCATGGTTGCGGGGTTGTTTGGCGCTATTGACGTACTATAAAAAGACTGCCATAATGTCATAGTTTCATCATAACGTTTATTACTCTAGTCCTTCTCTAATTTACTAGGGAATATTGCCACAAAATCGAAAGGATCACATTCTGGCTCTTTATAGCTTATAAAAACACATTTTGTTACTACGTTGGAAAGTGGAACTACTCTCCTTTGATCCCTTAGCGACTGGAATTACATGAGACAGATGCATATTACACAGGTTATCAGTCACTAAGTTGAGATCATATCTTGGAGAGAGCTCTTGAATCATTGCATAATTAAAGGCTAGGCACGTGCAGTTCAACATACAGTTTCCTGTCCCAGGACAGCTTGCCTTATACTGAAAGAAATAAAGTATTTGTCCAAAATTTGTGTTTTCACCTAATCGATACAATACAGTATAGCTGTTTCTAACACTTACTTTCCTGTATGCACTTGAGTGAAAAACCTCTTTTCCTTTTTTCATTCTCATATAGGAAAGAACTTTCTTGGAGTCCGGGATAAATCTTAGCTCATCTGCAAGAGCACTAAATTCATCTTCAGTAAGCTCCCGTGGAGCATGCGCCCCAAGTGCAAACATATCGTACATAACTTGAGTCTGCTGACTGCTCTGCAGTGACCCAACGAGACTTTGAAAGAACTGAAAGGCAGCAGAATTACTTTCATTCACAGAATCTATCATTTGAGGTAAATTTTGAACGAATGACACAGCGGTAACTATTTGAGAAGAAACGTTTTGTGTCCCATGTATCATTTTTAGAATATAACCATTTTTGTCTTCAAAATGAAAACA
>Ga0126339_10003814_pt1 | contig 11033 bp, 6 predicted proteins | sample OrbTmetagenome_2_FD_92532 | JGI IMG/M metagenome (GOLD analysis project Ga0126339, IMG submission 92532) | Coral microbial communities from Petempiche,Puerto Morelos, Mexico - Orbicella T R C metagenome | ecosystem: Host-associated > Invertebrates > Cnidaria > Coral | place: Petempiche,Puerto...
GACAAGACCAGTCGAACGTGCGGCAGAAATGCAGCAGCCGATTCAGACGTCGAATTTCTGTCGAATTTAATTCGTTGAATTGAATTCGACACGGCAGAAATGCGACGTATGAACCGGGCCTTATTTTTGTTCTATTTTGCGGGGTGGTCCGTAGAGGGGGTCCGTAAGGGTAGTCCATGGACCGGTCCATAGGAAGTCCACGGACCCGGTCCGCAGTGGAGGTCCGTGGACCGGGGGTCAGTGTTTTTGGGTTACCCATAAAAAGGCATCTCAGATTGGTTTTGCATAATGATTATCTTGTCAATTGTGAAAAAGGTATTGCAAGATGCAAGGATCAAAATAATGGAGTCAGGTTACATACCAGGACAAGCATTTCCTACAGAACAAGCTCAGTTAGAAGGTATCTGCTATTGAATCAATTTTTTTTTTGTAATATAGCAGTGATACAGTAAAAATGTGGAAGCGTGCATCATAATCCAACGATGTACACTTTTGATTGAAAGACACTTAAACATAGACATCAAAGGTGTTAGAGCAGGCATTAAAGGAGCTCAGTCACGGTATTTTGAGTTATTTTGGCCACATACGAGATTACCTTTAAATGGTAGGAAACCTGAAAATAACAGTTCAATAAGATAGAAAAACACTAAAGAGATAATGATAAACCATAAAGGAACAAGGATGTCTAAGCATGTAGAAGGTTACATGTAACACGGATTACAAACGACGAATTCGAAAAATGGGCATAACCTTTTCAATATGTGCAAATTGTGACTGAGTTCAACCAGAGTTCCTTTAAGAACTCACAAAAAGAGAATTGTAAACAACTGACCTGACCACTAGCAGTCTAAATGTCATGATCAACTGTTAATAGCCTGACCCTATATAATGAGACAAATAATAAAATGTTTTTTCCACACAAACCTGACAATGAATGACACATTAAGTTGTCTTGTCTATTCTATGATTATCCCTCATGGCCTTGACAGGGTTAGAGTTAGTGGGATTGTAATTTGATTACTTATATTCTTATTTTCAGCTTTAGGAAATGTCTTAGAGAACACTGCCCTTTTTGGTGACATTCTTCTTCGACTCCCTGATATAACATACAAGGTATGTATTTGGTATGTAATTCTTCATTTGATGGGTGGGAGTTTGAGCTGGTAAGAAATTTAAATTTTGGTTAATGAATTTAACACTGTTTACACTGTATACAGTGTGAGACTTCTTATTGTGAGGAGAACTTGACCAAGGTTAAGACATGTCAATGAAACAATATGAAAATTATCAACACATTCATTGTAAGCAATTTCATGTGTGCTGTGGCTGTATTTCAGGTTTATAGTAAATCTAATGAGTGGAAACTTCTAGCTAGATGGAGTGTTAGCTTCTGTAATGAAACAAAAGTCTATGATGGAACAGACTCCAAGTTATTAAATTTGGTGAGTGCTGTTACTTGATATTTTTTTTTCTGTCTCATGTCACCAGTACAAAACAACTTTACTCTAAATTCAATTTGTCTGTTATTATGTACTGTCTAAGTTATAAAACTTACTGTTTTGCATCAATCTGTTTTCACAGATGGCACAAGAACTGAGGCTTGTACCAAGGGATCCAAACTATATTAATCCATACAGAAACATTGCACAGAAAGAGGTACATAGCAAAACTTTCCATTGGTCAATAGAACAAATCTGATATTCAACTTCTACCTCAAAAATACACCACTTTGCATCACATTTTCAACTTTCTTGATATATTACATGAAAGATCTTCATGGTTAGAAACAAACTAAGGCAGTTGGGAAAATAGAACCTCGAAAAAATTCCCAACAAGCTTGAATGGAACCTCTATAATAGTAAGGGCTGGCAAATGATCCTTCAAAAACCATGGATTTCTCAAAATTTTCGTTGAATTTCACAGCAGTTTTTTAGCAGTTATGTTTGTCTGGCAGTCTCAATTTTTCACAAAGCTGTCTGGCATTCTCAATTTTTCACAAGAAAGTCTTGAAGTACCAATTTTTTTTTTTATAAATGATGTCTGAACATCTAAAAATCTGAACGTCTTGAGTTTGCACTTAAAACACTTTAATGGAAGTCTTGATCTCATGATTGAAGAAGTCAAAATGTCTTGGGCTCACAAAGGAAAATGCTGGTCTCGCCTTCTCACAAAGTCTTGGATTTATCATTCACCACCCCTAAGAGTGATGCAGTGCCCTACCAACTAGGTTATCAAACCAGCTCTATTTATGAGTTGATAAATTACATACATGTAGATGATGAAGGGAAGTAAGTGAATAACTGAAATATCATAGTTTATTGATGTTTTTGAACCAGCTTGATAAGCTTGACATTTTATTCTTTGTTGCTATTATAAATTATTTCAGGATTTGAAAAGTGAAAAGAGCAAACAAGAGGACACTTCTTTAAAGAAAAACAAAAAGAAAAAAGAAAAAAAGAAAAGGGGTCCTAGATTAAGCCATGCAGAACTGTAAACATTATGGTATAAAAAGTGCCAATAACTATTGACAAAATTACACTTACGTCTCAATAGGTAACTAGGCTGTTGTGTTTTACTATCAGAGCTCAGAGTTTGATTGCAGTCCAGGGCTTCAGACTAGCTTTTTCTAGCCTTTTAGTAGTCTTGTCCTTGTAAAGAAGCATTGAAATGAACAAATGAAAGGTATGCAACATGTAACAGCAAACCACCAGCCAAATGCAAGATCAAACTGCAGGAAGAAATTATCAGGAACTTAGGTTCCATGTAGAACTGTAAATTTATCCAACAAATTACTATCAAAGGAAATATTGATAATATTTAAATATATTTACAACCTAGTATGTCATACAGTGTTGGTTTTTCAAAACTTAACATATATTAAAATGAATGTTAGGAATGTCAGGATGTTTCAATGGGAATGTATGGCTTCATTTTGGCCATTTGATCTTGCATTTCCTTGGTAGTAATTACACTTTTGGAAAATCTCTGGGCCACTGTTAATTTTTTTAAAGTAATCTTGTAATAGTACCTCAATATCTTTTAGCACTGTTTTTGTAGTGCTATACAAAAAAAATTGAAGGTATCTCAATCTACAGTGTGCTACAGTTTAAATTAAGACTTATCCATTGACTTCATCAAATGAATGCAAATTTTAGACATGTTTGGTTCCATTATTTTATTTATTATCAAATGAGTTTAATTGCAGTAAATAATCTGCAACTATCTCATACATGTAAGTTGCGTTGTTTTGAAAAACTGTATGGTGTGCATTGGATAATGGATAAATGCCACCTAAAGTATGAAATAATTCTAGTATTTTTTAGAAATACCTATTTACTTTGAGTTAATAATAAACTTTGTTAAAAGGCAGTCATTCTGTGTTCTTTATTCAATGTCACATGTCCCATGGATTTGCCATCAACAATATATTGTCTCAGCTATGCTGAGTCTTGTTTGGAATGAAGAAAAAGTGAAGCTTGTTTGGAAGAAGGCTGATTGTTATTGACTTTGCCTCAAATGGCTCACCATCAATTGAAAACCAAGAGAGCTGCAAACAACAAATGAAAGAAACAGTTACAATGGACAAACCTGACAAACTAGCATATGTTGGAATGGCAAATGTTTTTCTTAGTGGAGATATGAGTGATATCCCAGATTTGAATTTTCACTGGTAACATTCCTCTCATAAATTTAGCAGTTCAGTTTGTCATCGGGACTTATCACCAACATTGACCCAAAAAAAGAATGATTAGATGCCATTTATAGCTTTTGAGAAGGACGGAGGAGTAAAATATATTCATTTGTTAAATTTAAAAATGAAGAAAAATGCCAATCAGTTTAATACCTCCTGGTCTTTAGGATCCAGTTTGAGTTGTTTCACCATCAAGCACTTGTGTCCTGAGTGACGCAAATTTAATCAACACATTAGAATAAACCATGCACACGCAACGCATGCAGAAGCGATGACGTTTAAAAATTGTTCATAGAAGATTGGAACATACGCAGACAAACTGATTCTCAGACTTAACTGTAGAGCTTTTGTGCTAGAAATTTTAGGGGTTTAAATTTCAGGTAGTCCATTGGTAGTTCATTCAAGTAGTTCATGTACAGGTCCATCGTGTTAGTCCTGTGCTAGGGGTCAGCCAAATGTACCAACCCAAAAGAAAGATTAATAACTAAATTTTCCATTACATAGGAAAGGAATTTCTGTTACAGTGTATTATCCACCCCCAAATCTTAGGTTAAAAACTGAAATAAAAAGCACTCCGCTGATCCTACAAACAGCAAAGGAAGGCAGCAATGGAAAAATTCCTCTTTCTGATATCAACACCTTATTATCTTTAAAGATATTTGGCAAAGCTAATTACCTCACCGAAAATTGATTTGTTGTTTTAACCATATACTTGTCATATTGCGTGTGCAACCTGCTTGTCTATCTAAAATTGTATGTACCGAAGATATGTTATTATGAGTTTGCCCGTGAGCGCAAATTTATCCGACACGGTATAAACCAAAATCCACCCCCAAATCTTTGTTTCAAAGCTGAAATTAAAAGCACTGCACTGATCCTGCAAACACAAACACCCGCAAAGTACAAGTTTCTCTCTCTGAAATTGACACCTTATTATCTTTAAAGATATTTGGCAACACTAATTACCTCACCGAAATTAATTTGTTGTTTTGACTGTATACTTGTCATCAATGAACATTCGTATTGTCTTTACCCTCACAAAACAATTATCGATTGTTTTATCACAACCACTCTTTCGTTGACAGAAAATATAAAACAGCACACTTCCAAAACTTCATTAAAAAAAATGAAAACTGCAAATGAATCATACCCTGACTTCATTATCACTACTGTAAACTGTATATTTCAGTGCTCATACAATGCTCTCACAGTGCTCATTCAACTCAGACAATCCTCATTCAATTCACTTCAAGACTGACAAAAGTACAACTGAGCTACCAATCCGTAAATTTTATGTAGACCCTTAAGCTATCACGTGTGTGACTTGCTTGTCTATCTAAATTTGTATGATGTATGGACGATATGCTCTTATGAGTTTGCCAGTGAGCGCAAATTTATCCGACACTGCATAAACCAAATCAACCCCCAAATCTTCGTTCAAAAACTGAAATTAAAAGCACTCCACTGATCATACAAACAGCAAAGGAAAGCTGCAAAGGAAAGCTGCAAAGGAAAAGTTACTCTCTCTGAAATCGACACCTTATTATCTTTAAAAATATTTGGCAACACCAATTACCTCACCGGAATTAATTTGTTGTTTTAATGTATACTTGTGATATCGATTAAAGCACCCTGCTGATCCTACAAAGAGCAAAGGAAAGCCACAAAGCCTTCACCTATCGCCTGTGTGACTTACTTGTCTATCTAAACTTGTATGTATGGAGGATATGTTCTTATTATGAGTTTGCCCGTCAACGCAAATTTATCTGATACTCTATCAACCAAAATCCACCCCTAAATCTTCTTTTAAAAGCTAGAATTAAAAGCACTCCACTGAACCTAATTGTCTCATTTACTAACTCCCAGAGTGCATTTTACTTCCACAGAGGGATAAATCGTGCGTGACAGACATAAGCGTGACGAAATAAGTGAGAAATCACTATCCAAAGGAATGCATGCCCACCAGCTTCAAGTGATGACGTCACACAATACGTCATCGCTTTAAAATTAAGGACAGCACAAACATGCTAGGAGACTTGTCCCAGTGAGGTGCACCTGCCCCAGACAAGTCCCTTTGTGTGAACTACCCATCATCATCAAAAAATCTTGTCAAGGGGACATAACCTTTGTTCCCTAAGGTGTTGCACAAGATTCAAACAGGTTTGAATCGAAGCAGCAAGGCCACGTAACTTGACTGGGTGCCAAATAAAGCAAGGCACGCGCAAGGTTTACTTGATGCTGTGACTTATTGTCACAGCTTGAGACAAGTTGCCTTGCATGCCAGCCTCTCATAATGAATCAGACAAGCTGGGCCTGTTGATAACATAATTTAAAAGAGAATCACCTGGTAAACATACTGGACAGAAGATTCTCTATTAAACAGTCATCGGTGTACAGTTTTCCATCACACTACAAATTCAACATTTTTACTCATTGTATTTTATCTGTTGAACCAACCAGGTGCAAAAAAACACAAAACCATTGCACTTGAATCACGGTTACACTGGGTCTATAATTTGAGTTTCCACTTGTTCATTGGTCATCACACACTTAACTAAAATCTATTGCTTTGGTTTTGGTTTTACAACACTCGGTTAGAAACTGCTCTATGGCCACTACATGTATCTAGTTACTGATTATTACTTGATGAATCATCTTCCTCAGGTTTTGCTTTTTCCTCTTTTTCCATCCTCCATCTGTTATCAACAAAAAACACTTTTAATAGAAACTTCTATTAGACAGTCCTTTTTCTTCTACCTGACAAATGAAGATGCAATTAAATGCTCAAAGGAGGAATCCCTTTAAAAAACTAAGAGACAAGTGATTACTAAGTCCTTTCATTCCCTTCAGAGCTTTGAGTTTGTATCATGGTCAGTTGGGGGAAGGGCTTTTTTTAAATGGCTTGATGTGAACTGAATCAAAAATGTATGGCAAAAATTATGGGTAATTAAAACGTAATTTCTGAAGCTGAAATTCTTACCCATTTTCAATAAATTCTGTCTTGGTAAGATCTGATGGCCATAGCTTTACTTTCAGAAAACTGTTGGCATTCTGTAGACCAAAAAACATGTCAGTTACATTCAAAAGTCTTGTTTCAATCAGCTAAAACTTAACAGATAAGTGAAATGTTCTTTGGTGATGTCTCCATCTCTTCCCAAGAAAGCCAGCACAGAGCTCCCTACCTGTGGGTGCCTTGTACTAAAGGGTTCCACAGACAAGCCAAATGTTTGGACTGCACTAGTAATCCAACCGTTCTTGATGATACTTTCTTCAGCATCAAAATGCTTTTGCTGTGATGGATTTGTGCTCTCGCAGTTGGCTGTTGCCAAACCATGAGACATAACACTTTGGTGTGAGCTAGAAGATGTGTCTTTTGACATGTCTTGAGGTGACTCACTCAAAGGGTAGGAAAGCACAGTGTTAAGAACAGGAGGCCAGTCCTGTCACAAGAGGATGGTGAGGACTGTTAAGCAGACAATAATTAATTATGAAGCTATCAATGAACCTCTTAGGCTGTTATATACCCTGCCTATAACCACCTTCTTCTCTCCCCCTCCCCCTCTCTCTTTTCTTTTCCCTCCATCTCTCCCTCTCCCACGGCTTAACATTGATAACTGGCTATATTACAGCAACATTCCTACATGTTTCACCCCAAGAGATGTACATTGAAAGTTCTCAAGCTGCATAAAGTATAATAATGAGGGGGAGAAGGGGGGCTCTGAATGCTGCAACACCGAAAAAAAAAATTAACGAAAACTGCATCACTGCAAGAAAAGCTGATGAAACACCGTCACTGCAAAATATATTTTTAGCTCCATGATTTGAACATCTACACTTGCCACAATACTTTTATACCTCAAACATTTTCCACAATATAAACACATCACAATGCTTGTCATTGCCTACATGCTGATACTGCTGTGACCTGTAAATCTTTTCTTGTACTTAGTGATACAGTTTGTTTGTATGAACATGACAGAGAGGTTGACCCAAAAAAACTACTGCTGCAAAGTGATGATAAAAACAACCTTTCCAGGAAGTCACGCATTCTGAGAGGTCTCCTGACAAGTACTGTCACAGAATTAGACATTGCACTTCAGCTACTTTGATCTCAGGAGCTTTTTTAAAAGATTTATATTTGTATGACATTTTCCAGAGACAATAAAGCTGAAAACATTGTACTGAATGAGGCAATTTTTAATGGAATGGCTCTTCCAAAGAGTGGCCTAGCACAAAGGTTGTGGAGCTCCCCATTTCTCCATGTAGGCAGCTTCCATTTTTGTGGTACCAAAGGCTGAGATCAGGGTGGCAGAGTTGAGGTCAAGTTACTTGTCAAGTTATATATTGAAAATGGCTTCAGATTGGCAGCTGGAGCATACTGAAGATTAACTAGACAGTGTTGGTCTATATTTGGTTACTCAAGACAAATTAAACACAATCATAATAGATTGTACACTCATGCATGCTAAATTTAAGTTTTTAGAAAGATCAAACAAGAAACCACAGCACCGCAAAAAATTTCATTTCACCGAACACCATAAGGTGAAAAACACAAACATCGTACACTGTAGGGTTTGAGATCACTGCAGCACTGCAAGGTAGGACTTTATTCACCCTATCACCACATCAGAAAAACAATCAACACTGCAACACTGCAAAGCCCCATGTCCCCCTCAATAACCTGTCAAAATTTTATATTAGTTCATTTTAAATTCTTATTACGGGTATCTTTAATTTAATTTACAATTTTTTTACACTTAACAGTTTATTAATTGCACAAAAAGAAGTTACCTTGATGGCAGCCACGACATAAGAAAGTTTTCTTCTAAAGGGACCCACAATCCAAAATCTATTAATAATAATTAATTTTAATAATGATTAGTTATTGGCCATAATTTGTGAGGGGATGTTTTTCAATAGTACATGTAAGTTCTGTGCCATAACTGATTGTTGACACAAAGGACACTCAGACTGCATGAAATGAGAAAAATACACATCAAGCAAAATAATAATATTTATACAGTACAATGCCATGAACCAAAATTGCAGAGGACATGGGTAGGTATGACTATATATCCTGGAACAGCACATTTATTAAAATTAAGTAAAAGGCATGTACTGCTAATTCATAAAATCAATATTAGCTATAAATGATTTATTCAGTCTTAGTAGAAGTCCTACTTTAAAGGTAAGCATAATATTTACTGCTTATGAAATTGGACCTTAGAGTCTTGCAAACAACATGATGACACACTGTTAGCATAATGTAACAGACTGCCTATTATAAAACAACTTACTTGTCTTGCTTTTCGTTAGCATCTCTGAAGGCTCCCCAGTGCAGCTTTGATAGAGCAAATGTAGGACGACCTTCATCTCCCTTAAAAACACAATTTCCTTTGTTTGACATATTAAGATGCTTGTTTAATGGAAATGTTTATCAATGAAAACTAATAATTGTATTAAATAAAGTTCAGAAAGGAGGAAACCTTAATTTGCATGACATCCACTGGCTTTATATATCCTTTGACAATTGCTAATGCTGCATTTCCAATAGTCCTGTAAAAAGTTTAAATAAAATATAAATATATGCTATTAATTAAAAAATGATAATTTGTGTGAAAATTTCACTGGCACTTATTAAACCATCTATCATTTGGATGATTTACAACCCACTGCGAGCAGCTAAGAATGCAAGCAACTAAGAAGAAAGGAAATAAAGAAAATTATTATTTTCTGGCATTTTCAGACTTCAAGATAGTATTCATGATTGTTTCAGGCAGGAAAAGACTTGCTCTAAAGTCAAAACTCTACAAAGCCATGACTATCAATTAATTAGTTTAGCAGTTAAAATGATTCTGACATGCTATAATAGAGTGAGTGATGATGGTTGCAGTGGCAGTGGTGATCGCGTTGGCAGGGATGGCAGCAGTGGCACCAATGGCAGTGGTGGCGGTGATGGTGACCACAACCACAACTACAATAGCTGCATCTGGGGTGATGGATCACAACAGACTCAACATTTTATGGTCATCCTAAATATATTGACTTTAAACTGCTGGGTTATTTTTTACTAACCTTGCTTCAGCAACATTTGCGTTTGAAAAGATTCTGTTACAGAGGGAGTTATGAGTTCCAAGGGGAATGAGTCCAATAGGAATCTTGGTAATTTCTTCCTAAAAGCAACAACTCATATGAAATTCATGAATCATGGTTCATGATTTCCACCATACACTATAGAAAATATAATAAATATATTTATTAGCACTGTTTAGTGCTCCATTATCAATGTTAAATAAACAAATAAAACGGATACTGTTTAGTGCTCCATTAATGAAATAAACAAATAAAATAGGTATTAAATAAAATAATAAAGTTTTTGTCTAAATGAAGATAAAATTCTTTTACATGTAACTCAAATTTGTCGCCATCATCAAAGTTTACAATGATTGCAAGAGTAGCTGATTTAATGATGTTTATATGATGTATATTTTTTTTCATGGAACACAATTTACTGCAAGAAAATTTTGTCATAAATATTTAATATGTATTTTCTTTTGTTTGACTCTGTGTCACATGCTCGTAAATAACCATACCTGGTCTGATCTTCTCAGCAATCCTGTCACAACCTGGACCACGGACAAGAAATACAGATTTATGGACTCTTATAAAACAGTTCAATTATGACGTATTCCTTTCATACATGTATTCATTTGATGCATTTTTCTTCAAAGGCAACATTCAATTCATGATAAATTTGGAGTCTGAACCAAAGGCTCATAAATGAGAGTTATATTAAATGGAAAAAGAACAAAATTTTTATAATTTTTTTTTATTCAAGCTTTAGTGCATATCATCAAGTTTGGAGGAAGTTTGAAAAGAACAAAACTATGAAGTGTAAGGATTTCTTAAGATACAGCCAAGTGCAGCTTCTTGAGTGTTCTTCGAACTCCCCAAGTGCCTCATAACCCAATGATGCACAGCTAAAATCATGAATCAGTGGTTTATGACATTACCAAATTGAATGGAAATGGCAAAGTGAAGTTACTTTCTTCACTCCATGAGCATGCATCATTGGATTATGATAAGCGTTTACGTATACTGGCTTTGATGTGAAGTTTATATGAAATAATTCATATATGAACTGCGGTTGTAGATGAGAGTGAAGAATGATCATCACAGTTAATTTTCCAATTTAAGCAACTGGAAAGAAGAAGCCTGAGAAAATCAGGGCTTCAACGGGATTCGAACCCATGACCTCTGCGATACCGGTGCGATGCTCTACCAACTGAGCTATGAAGCCACACATTGGGAGTGAGGTCAATTAATTGAGTTCATATCTTCC
>Ga0126339_10003815_pt1 | contig 11032 bp, 4 predicted proteins | sample OrbTmetagenome_2_FD_92532 | JGI IMG/M metagenome (GOLD analysis project Ga0126339, IMG submission 92532) | Coral microbial communities from Petempiche,Puerto Morelos, Mexico - Orbicella T R C metagenome | ecosystem: Host-associated > Invertebrates > Cnidaria > Coral | place: Petempiche,Puerto...
CGCAATACTGACGCTGATCGCAACTGAAATCGAAATCTAAAATTCTAGTCCTAAAACGAACTATTCATGAGCTGTCAAATAAAGGAAAACGAACTGTTCATGAGCTGTCATATACAGGAAACCGCAGTTAATCGCTAAACTATTTTAAAAGGCCACAGAGAAACAGAGAAAAATAATCACACATTGTTCAAAGTCACGCATTCTTCGTAAACCACGGGCTGTTCGTGTTCATGTTCATGGATCACGCCACGAAAGTAGAACTGTTCGTTACGTGCCATAAGGACAGATAAATTAACCATCGTATCAACTCATCACGGCAACCATACTGCGCTACGAATTTCAAATGCTATTCGGTTTTCCGTGATCTTTCCATGCGCTAGGCTTTTTTTTGGCGTGATTGCAGTCACACTCCAACAGCCATTTGGAATTACATTTTGCACACCACGAGTAGAAAATGCACATGTTACGTGTGACATTATAATGCAAGTAAAGTTTATTTCTACATTTTAAACTAGCTTTACTTGAGCATATTTAGAACTAAAGCGAGTTTCCCTCGCAAAATTCGTAACACATGAACAGTCACATATCACCGAGTTTGCGCGGCCTGTGGATAACAAACACTCCGGTATATAATTGAACAGAACCAAAAAATATGCGAGTCAAAAGTAAATGCAAAAACAAGAATATGCAGAAAAAAAGTACTCGGTCTTCACAGTCTGCATGGTCTGCACGACCTGCACGGTCTGCACGGTCTGCGGTCTGCAGTCTGCAGTCTGCATGGTCTGCGTTTTGGGGTGACCGGGGAAGTTCTGAAGAGAAATGCTGTCGGTGCAACAGGAGCCGAGTAACAGCTTGTTCTACCAGTACAAACTGTCTTTACTCACTTCTGTTCTAAGCTGGTATGCCAGCTTAGAACAAAAGCCCCTCAACAAGTGGCAACAACTACCGGCGCCTCACAAAAGACAAATAAACAAAACCGACAGTTTGAATTGTCCGCAGTTCTTTTCAAAATCGTTGCAATAACGTTGTATTTTGATAGTTCTATCATTGGTCCATTATGGACAAGACAGCATGAATTCGATAATATCCTGGGTGATACGTGATAACCACTCAATACGGTTCTCCTAACAAGGAGTTTTACAAATTGGCCGGAAGACTGATTTCAAAGTCTGGAAAAGTGGAGCGTGACATACCCGAATTTTTACACTTTCTTTTACGAACTAGCGTAATTACAGATGGCTTTGGTTCTGTCGAGATGGTGCTACCTGGCGATCTCCGCTGTCTACCGTTTGGCCCATTACAGCTACTGAGCTACAATTGTGTTAATTGTAAACTGGCACATGTGATTCTTGACTACTAAGTTCCTCATCCCGCACAACTCGTACAGGGCTGATCGAAACATTTTCTGCGATCTCAAGTCAATTTTTAGCAAGAATAAAGTGGGTACGATAAAGGGGTTTACACAGTTGTAACATGGATTGTATGCGTAAAGTCAGTCAGTGAAGTTTAGCAATGCCTCATTAAAATGCGCGTTTACTAGTCACTGACTGTTACGCTTAGCTAGGGACGTGACAAAGGATTACGAACCTTCAGCAGCCATGCATAACTCAACGAAGCACGTATGCATTACGAATTGTACACTTTCTGCGTTCTTTCTTAACTTCCATACAAGTTGTTGATCCAAAACGTGCCAATTGCATAAAAGTGATGTCGGGTTTTCTGTTCAGCTGTATGGTTAGATTTTCGTTTCACTGAGGCAAAGAGAATACATGGGTTATCCGTCTATTCAAAATGGCGCCCGTGCCCTTCCAACCAGGAAGTGGTCGACTGAAGTGAGCTTTTTACACGATTAAAATAAGAAATAAAAATCATTTGCTACCGACATAGAGGTCATCAATTCGCGACTTCTGAATGTTGCTGTTTGATAGCGTACCCAGACGTTTTACGAATAGACAAATGCTCGGATTTGCTCATAAGTATTGTGAAGTCTGCGCTGTGTAATAACGAATCAGTCCTAGAAGTACTCTATAAAGAGCATGAGTGTCTCCGCGAAAAAGCTTCCAGATCTAAGCAACTCACTCTTCTGGTAAAAAGTGATTTCAATCTAACGCACGCAATATTTCTTTAACTTATCTTACTCTTCCTTAACGGACTGGTTCTTTTATTGGTAATCGATGCTGTCTACGTAAACAAGCGTTTATATGGTAGCTGCATTAAACTCTAACACCTTACCGTTATTATGCGCTTCGTGTTGTTAGCGATAGCTTGTCACCTCCTTTGAATTTTGTCAATATTGGCCTGGGTGACATTCATTGCGGAGCGGAGATACCTGTAAGCAAAACATAGACGCTTTAGACGATCCAAAAGATCTACGCAGTGTGAATCGACTGCGTTTGCTTTGGCTGATGCATAAATTTACAGGGTCACTGAACGAAGGTCAAAATTGATAAATAAGTTGATAATGCGTGGCATGTCACGCGCATGTATGAATCGAAACTGAAACCGTTGGAAGCAAAGATCCCCAACGTTGAGTGCAGACGGAAACAAGAATAAGCATACGGGCATCAGTGACGTGCTTACGCGCGATCTGTTTCACTTTCAGTCTCATGTCCGCGTGGATTGTTCAAGCCAGACATTACATACACCTACATCGTTCATTTTACTGTGGTGAACACATTGGCGTAACGCAGCACGGTTTGTTTATCTTAAAGATATTTTAAAGATGAATACAAAATTACTGTTTATAGTGAATTCATTCAGACCAAGCTTTGTGACACAGTGCTGCTTGTTGTGTTCTTTTATCAATCGTCCGGAAAAACAAGTACTGTGGTAGATTACTGCTGATCATCTTGCTCATTGAAATAAAGTTGTAAATAATAATGATAAAAGGATAGAACTATGCCTTGATCTCTAATCCTCGAGAATATTTTCATTTTGCACGCTAATCATGATAACGGAATGAAATTTATTTCTTCGCACCCTCGTAAAATCCCAGACTCCCATTTGGTCGGTGTGACCTTTTTAATACAAAGGTAAAGCCCCAGAGATTGATTTAAATTTTTACCTCGGTTGATTTCAAAATAAATTTTGCCCGGGTAAATCATATTTCCCTCGGTAAAAGTCTGTAGTGTGACCACAGCTAATTATTAGCTAATCCCTGGAAAAAATTATTGGACTTAAGTTGACTCAAAATAATTGCTGAAGGAGTTAGCCACCAATTGGTTTGGTGTCAACACCAAGGAATGACTTTAAGATAATTAACGTAGAAGATTGACGAGGAAAAGGTTTTATTTTGGAAAGTATGTTTATGCAATAATCAACAGCGGGTGCATAACAGATTCTCGGAGACTGATCAGTTCCCTGGAAAACGATTGAGCAATTGTAGCCCTACTTTGCATCTATATTTTTATGATTTGACGATGTTAGAAAGTCGGCTATGCACACTACTCTTACTAGTAGACCGCGACACTCACGAATTTTTTTGCCGCCTTCAGAGTAACGTTTTTGATGCCGGGAGTTTGTTTCAAACCAATCACGTGGTACATTGAAATGCACCACGTGATGACATTTTTCCTGTGTGGCGTCATGACTTTAATTAGGTGATGTTCATTCACAACGTGGTTATTTTCAAGAGGAAAGCTTTTCGTGTCGAATGCGTCTAAAAAACCGATCCGAATTTGTCCTGATCATATTTTATCTTCAGCTGATAAACAGCGGCCATGCTGACAATTCTATGGCAGACAAAAAGCGCGGTAAGCTTTCCTCTTGAAGATAAACACGTTGTGAATGAACATCACGTAATACGAAAAAGTCATGACACCACACAGAAAAAAATCTCCTCTCGTGGCGCATTTCAATCAGGGTTTTAATGTACCACGTGACTGGTTTGAAACAAACTCGTGGCATCAAAAACGTTACTTTGAAGGCGGCGAAAAAAAGTCGTGGGTGTCGCGGTCTACCGGGAAGAGTAGTAATTTAGCTACATTATCAAGATACATTGTTCTTAGGGCCGATTTACACGGTACGACTTTGTAGGACAAGCACTTTTCACTTACAAAATTAAATATGCAAAAGTTTGCACCGGGATTTTCGGGGCGGAAGTTCTAACAAATGGTAAACAGATATTTTATCTGTCCTGTGCTTTGAAAAAACTTTCTGACGAGATGTTTTTCGCTTTAATCCGTTCAGTACTTTTCGAGAAACGACTTCATGTGAATCAGTCAACAAGAACTTCGTCCGCCATTTTGACGCAAGAAAACTTCACATTCGTCCCCTACTCAGTATAAATTTGTCACAAAATACGTCATTTTCTATCGATTTCGGCTACGATTGTCTCAGCGCTTTAAAACATGTTTTAAAATCCTACGACAGTTTTTTTGACGTACACAACAGTCGTTAGGAAGTTGTAGGTTTGATTTACACGAAACAATTTATGTCGTAGGCCTGTCGTAAGCTTGTCGCATGCGACAAAGTCGTACCGTGTAAATCGGCCCTAAATATTAGAGTGACACTGAACAAACGCTGATTTACCCTCACTATCAAAAATATAGGTCCACAGTGCGTACTTGTGATGTTTACTTTTGCGCCATTGTTTTGAATGTCAGTATATGGGAGTGAAAATGCAACAAGTTGGTTGGAAATCACAGGAAAGGTTGCCGATATCAACATAGACCAGTCATTTTAAATTCTATGCGGGAAACTTTACGGAGAGCAGAACACTTTATTTACAGAGTCAAATTAACTGGCACATGTTCATGTAGTGTGAAGATGGTTTCCTGGATTTATGAAACCAGTTACACAGTTAGTCCCAAATAGACTTCTTGTCCATGGTTTTGAATTGTTCTAAGGTGCTGATAGCTTTTTGCCCTGACTGTAAAGAAATATTGACATGTTGAATAACAATAATCAGTTTACATGGTTCTTATGTTAAGATGTCACTGTGACATTTTGTATGCTTCTTACGATAGACTGTTGTAAGGTTACATGTATATGTTGCTGTAGTGGTTTGCATAATATTTCCAGGATAGGAGTGTACATCAGTGTTTGTATCAGGATTCAGTTTGAATCGTCAGTGACTGTCAGACACAGTTGCACAAAGACTAAGGCTAAATGAAAACTGATTATTGTTATTGACTTGCGAGATAACTCAACTCCTCGCGTGGAAATGTTGATCAGGTGTTGATACAAAGTGAAATGTGCCTAAATTTGGCTTACCGGCACTTATTGAAATATAGAATATAGAATACCGGAAATATTTCACAGCTATTGACATTTCATTAACGGCGAAATTTTCTCCGAAATAATACTAGTATAAAGAGATCTTTCGCAGTTATTGAAATTTCATTAACGGCGAAGTCGTCACTGGGAATAATACAATAAAGGGAATATTTAACAGTTGCAGTAAAACCCGCATGTACATGTAAGAAACTAGAACCTGTTGGCAGAGATTTGCCATTTTAATACCCCAAAAAATAAGAACGTTTTTAGCCCAGCAATATCAAGCAGGTCCTTATATGTGAGTTACAATTAAATTATGATAAACATTTTAACCAAGCTAAGGAGTGTGACCTTGAGATTGCAAATTTACATTAAAAGAAAATACCTCATACAGTTTTGAATAAATACTGTATATTTAAGGACCAAACCCAAGTTTATTTATTTTTCTAGTAATCAACAGCAATAACTCCTTCATAGAAATTAAGAACCTAATTACTGAAGAATCTACTTTGCCTAAATTGCCAATAACTAACCCAAAATACAAGAACCTACTTCGCCAGACTTCGAGAAATGTAGGTTCTTATTAGTATACTGGGAGATCTTTCGCAGTTATTTTAAATTTCATTAAGGGCGAAATTTGTTGTAGCAATTAAATATTTTTCGCGTTTGTTGCAAATTCATTAACCGAGAAATAGTGGCTTGGAATAATAAAATGAAAAGAGATCTTTCGCTATTGTTAAAACTGCAGACGAAGTCGTCACTCGAAATAAGAGGAATATTTCGCAGTCATGAGGTTTCATTAACGACAAAGTAGTCACCCGGATTAATAGAACAGACGAAATATTTCGCAATTTAATATTGAAGTTTCATTAACTGGGAAGTCTCTTCCCTCGGTGTAATGAAATTTATGAGCAGAACAACTAGCAATTAATACATTTTTTAGCACCGCGAAGTGTTTCCTGTTATAATAACTAGGACAATAATTTGTAGTTATTAAAAGGTTTCATAATGGCGAAGTCTCCCTTATTGAAGTAGAATATGAAGAATAATTCGCAGTTTTTTAAGCTTTATTTACTGCGAATCCTACACTTAAGATGCGAATGTGTGACTCAAGTATATTTGAAAAGAAACTTTTGCCATTAATGAAATTTTAATAACTGCGTAATTGTTATTCCAATATATATTCAGAAAGAAACTCTTCGCTGTTAATGAAATTTCAATAGTTTCTTTCTGCATATGATAAAAATAGACTGAAAACCTTTTAGGCTTAATTTTATTAACTTTCTGTAAAATGCAATACTGTGCAAAATTCTTATTGGATCACTCGAAATTACTAGTACCACGTCTACTATATAGAGCAAAACATGCTCCCAACGGCCTGTCACGTGTCATACGGTGTACAAAGTCCAATGCAAGATTTCTCCAGACTAAGTGAGCTTTATGCATAATGCATAAGTCCACAAACATTGGTGTTGTTGAATCCTTGTTGGTAAATATTGATTTGGCAAGGTCAATACAAGTACAGGCGAACAATTTGCATATTTACAACACGTGTTGCTTATAGAAGTATGCGGAAATGAACATCCGACAACACAGACATCGGCCTGCAAGGCAAAGAGAGAAACTAGATCCAGCACATGAGAAACAAGCATTTCTAAAGCAATAAGCTACTTTCGATGTATTAAAATTCAGCTTGACAGTGAGGCCTAGAAGACACAAACAATGAAATAAACATGGTGATTTAATTTCATTTGTTTGTGTCCTGTAGGCCTCGCTCTTAAGCTGAATTTTAAAATGTCGAAAGTGGTCTATGGAAAGAGTGGATCGTATGATTGGCATTGACAATAAGGGTGATTTAACTTGATTGATTCAGGAGCGCTACTGTTGATATAAAGCTGGTTATTTTATAATAATAGGTCGTTTCTTCGTCGCTTAAACAAAAGCAACAAACATGCAGGTGCTCAGCTGTGTAAAAAAAAACATCCACAACGCTATAAAGCTATTATTGATAACTTAGAAAGGATCTCGCCCTATTCACCAATTTTGTGCGCACCAACTGTGAAGGTTTCAAAGCGACAAGAACGAAAATAAGGCTAAAATGAAGCTCTTTCCACTCATTCTGCTCGTCATATTCATTCAAGGTAAACTTAAATTACAAGGAATTCCTTCGGCTTAGCAGTTCATGATTTTATATTATTAATATTTCAAGCAGAACCTTTCGGAACTGTTGTTTTCGCAAGGTTCGTTGCTGTCGTTTTTCTTACGATGGTTCTCTTTGTCTGATCAGAAGTATGTGAAATGAATCTCAGTATACCTGTAATGTAAACTACGGGTAAAGGAATCAAAGACAAAGATACCTGGTTTCTATTTAGACCCTCAAGAAGCAGTTGCAAAGAGTGAAGCATGACAAAATTTCAGGCATGCTGAACCTAGTTTCTAACCGTGAACGGTCTTTACGAGCACAGTTCACTCTGTATACACTGAGCTTGGCCACTTGCGCGAACTAGTTTTTTATTCATGCGCACATTCTTGTCCCTTGGGACAAATAACAACACTGTCTTTGGTCTCACAAACACTCTGCTAATTTTTTTTTATTATTATTCCCTTGAACATGCTCCAGGCAGCTTTTAGTAAAACATTATATTTCTGTAATTGTCATCAACATTACAGTACTGTTCTTTATTACATTGATACATCATCAAGCCGAGACAACCGTAGAGAAAAAATAAAATTACATTGCATCGGGTTGTCTTAACGAATCATTCCCACTGGACTAACATTAATCATTATCTATTGGATGGAGTTTTTCTTAATATCCAGGAAGATCAAGGGCGAATAGAGCCGCTTAGGTGGTCGACGCGAGAAATTACACGTCACAGGATTGGCCATTTTAGACCAGGCTCCTGGGAAGTCCAAAACTACGAGTGATGTAAATATAACTAGAGAATCCTTTACGTCTTTCAGAAAGTCACAGCGAACCTGATTACGTCACCAACTTAAAGAAATACTTCAATGACGGATACTACACGGGGAACTATTACAGAACACTCTCCTCTAAAGAACGTAAGTCACCATATTTTGTTCTTGTTACTCTCGTTTGTATTGCGGTTGCATTGCAAATGACCCAAGACTGATTACAAAAAATTCGTTCGACTAAAGATGAAAGGAGGGCGAGGCAAGCAGAAATGGAAACAAAAATGGCGAGAGATACATGTAATAGCTCATTTTGAAGGGATAATTACAACCAGACTATATGCGTGGTAGAATTGGAATCACTCCATAGTAATAGCTTTAGTTTTATCAGGAGTCATAACACGGAATAGTTTCAAGATGGTTTCAAGCACCGTATAATGCTATACGAAACCCTATGGCTCCCGACTTTGTATGGTTAACCTGCTAACGTACATATGGTGGAACCTGGTGGGTGATATGAATAAAATGACTCTCGCACGTGGCGAGGCATGCAGCATGGCCTTAGAAATATGCTAGGCGGATGGAAAGAAATATGGAAAGAAATAAACCGTGCATATATTTTCAACGGAATAATATAAGACCTCTAGTTTACTTAAGCCCTTATGGCGCCCCTGACTCGGAAATCGATAGTGATAGATTCTGCTAGTCCAAATTTCGGTGATTTTAGCAATATCGGTTTTCACGTTAAAATTTGCAGGGAAATCACGTATTTCGCAGTGACTTCTGCATGTAGGGAAGGCTACAAAATGAATTGCATTGAAACTCAAGCCTTGGACATATTTCGTGAATATCTAAAAGACAAGAAGTATCGGGACATTGAGCGCTTCTTCAACGAATGGAAAATGACTTTCCATAGTGATGGACCATTTAAAACTGAACAAGATCTTCAACTCCTGGGCGAGAAAATGACTAAACCTGATGATTTTATGGTAAGAACCATTATTCCACTAGTGTCCTGTTCAGTTAGCGCATCCGGTGTAATGCTGCAAAAAGTAAAAAATAAGGGATAAGCTGGAGAGAAAAAATAGGTTGTCAGGCTCACAAACTAAAGTGCTTGATATTTCTAAAATATATCCAATCAATAGTATATATTCTCCCAGGCCTTGACCACGAATCTGTTTCGTGACGTCACAGAGATGGAAAAAGTGATCGAAACGGATTGACTGTGGCAAAATATAGAGGTCTAGGAACTAGACAACCATGTTTCATATTGGCAAGCTGACCATGATGAAACGGAATGTTCTGATTGTCTCTCAACCAGTGATAAATTATTTCGCTTAAGTATAAGTCGAATATGTTTTGCCGATTTGCCTTTCGAAACATTTTTCAGCGGAAGACTGTTCCTTTTTCAAAGTAAGCACCATTTTTAATTGTCTGGCAGACAACTTATGCCCAATGTTTTGGCCCAAACCGTATCATGCGCCCAACACTGCCGTGGATGTTTGCCATACTATAATCAGTAAAGTTTTAAAAAAGCCAATAATAAAATTAAAAATATACATGAAAAATATACTCGATTCTGATTGGCTGAGAGCAGTGCAGTTCAAATGTAACACCAGTGCAAATTACACATCGTAATTCTGGATTATGATTGGCTGAAAGACAATAGGAAATTTTCTAAGCCAATGATGGCACGTAAAATGATGACGAAAATTTTGTGCGGAAACTTTGAAAAAGTTTTCTCAAATTTGAAAAAAAATGGCTTCAAGAAAGATCTTCCCGCACTTTCTCTAGGCGAAATTTTTCATGTTTATATTATTAATAAGTAATCATACGATTTTTCTCGTTCAATTTGGAATTAATTTGCACTTGTGAGTTTTTCAAAAAGCTGAAATTACACTCGCCGAAGCGGCTCGTGCAATTTCCGCTTTTTGAAAAAAATCGCGCGCGCAAATTAATTCCAAATTGAACTCGAAACCGCGTATGACTACCTGTGCAAACACTAAATTGAACTGATAAACACTGTAACTCAAAAGGTATTCACCAATTTGATATTTGGGAAATAATGACGAACTTATGTGTCAGTTTTTCTTTCTTAGTGTCAGTTTCGCTTAAGGATTTTCGCGCGAAAATTTTCCAACGTTGACTTTTTTACTGAGACTTTTACCAATGTAAGATGATGAGTTAGTTGTGTCAGAAATGTAAAAAAAAAAAAAAAAAAAGGGGGGGTCACCCACTTCGTTTTGGAAAAAAAATGCCCGAAAGAAAACCCTAAATCTGAAAAAATCGGGCTGCGTTAGAGAATAAGGCCACGGTGTCTGTAAGCCCAAAAATATTGCAATTAGATCTTTGAAATGAAATGTTCCTCTGCCAAATATTGTTTAAGTGGACCTATTAAGTGAGTTTAGTCAACTGGTGAGGTTCCTTAAAGAACAAATTCGCACTTAGCGACCATAGTGTCACGCGCCTTGCAGCCGCAAGATGGCAGGATTCGATGTCCCGTGGACAGAAATCTTGAATTTTTTTAAACCCACATTGACGTTTTAGTTCATTTTGGACAATGTGGAGATAATTGTAAATAAAATCTGTTTCTGGAAAGAAAAGTAAGGGTAAAAAAATCCATGCAAAGCTGTAGCAATGGCCATCTGCCCTATCATTGTCCATTTTGTTACTTGGCGCGCGCTCTCATGCATGACGTGGCGTGTGACTTTGCGTGCACAGTGGGAATGTGCAAAAACAATTAGCGCGAACGTCCTTAAGAGTGACTTCCTGTAAATACTACGGATAGGTGTGCAAAATGCAAAAATCGAATTCCCTCAAAATTTTTCACAAGAAAGCCCTCTGGAAACTGTTTAGGAAAATACAACTTTTAGTTCGTTTGGATTTATATTTTTCAAGTAAA
>Ga0126339_10003816_pt1 | contig 11032 bp, 5 predicted proteins | sample OrbTmetagenome_2_FD_92532 | JGI IMG/M metagenome (GOLD analysis project Ga0126339, IMG submission 92532) | Coral microbial communities from Petempiche,Puerto Morelos, Mexico - Orbicella T R C metagenome | ecosystem: Host-associated > Invertebrates > Cnidaria > Coral | place: Petempiche,Puerto...
ATTCGTTTCATTTGAGTTTGTATGGAACATTGATCTCTGTCAATTAAACTCTGTTTACATCGTAGTCAGAAGTTCTTGTCGAGTTCGTTTTAACACTACGCACTGCTCTACGCATGTGATTACGTGGATTTTTGGCCTGCTATATTCTGTCCTTGTAATTCACATTTAATGTCAAACGTTTTTTTTCTCGAAGCTTTTTTGAAGCTTCTCTAACATGTGGTAAGGGTTGGCAATGTATTATCAACGTTAAAATTAAACATATTATAGGAAGATAGGCGAGAGTATTAAAATTCAGAGAGGTTTTAATCATGCTCGCGCGGTCAAGAGTTCTTCTATTCGCGGGGGCCGGGATTAAGAAAATCTTTTTTTTCCTTTTTTCCTTTCCTATCGCCTTCGCGAAACACACAAAAAAGCGAAACCGCAGGTTATCTCGACTAATGACTCAGAGCCTGAGAAGCGCGGGCGGGAGGGAAATTCGGAAAAGTAAGCGTGCTCACAATTGACTTGGCTAGAGCCTGCAACAAAATACGGGTCTCATTTAACAAACCTTCTGCAAATCTTCGTATTTGAGAAACAACACATTTGGATCATCTTTGTGATTCCACCATCCCAAAACATGGTCATTCCAGAGGTTCCAGGTCACTGTTTGTAATAAATGATCAATTCAGAACCATTAACAGGAAGCACGAAAAGAGGTCACCAGAACATGTGATTGTCTCGTGGTTTTCAACGATCTGACGAGAGAGCACTCCCATGTGCCATGGTTGGGGATGCTTCTCGGCAAATTCAGATTAAACCCCCTACTGCGATCAATCTAGATGGGGTTCGAGCTTTATTTAAGCCCTAAAAGAAGCTAACAGATACTATTTTAAATCGGATAGGCAGCGTTTTCTCTTCGACTAAAACCAATCAACGTTTTGATCGCCTTATACATGCACTGGACGGCGGGTGTACAAAATGTCAAACACGAACGAGCGAAGGAGTGTAATTCGCCTTCAAACTTACAACTTGCACAATAGCTATAAGCTTTTCCACGCCCGCAAAATAGCTATGCTATTTTCCAAGTTAAAAATGAAAAACTGTCTGATAAAACCCTTAAGCTCTGTTACTGGTAAAGAAGATCCCCCCTCCCCCCTCTCCCAACCCTGACCTTAGCCGAACGAGTTAGTTGAGTCAGATGAGGAAAAAGGAGTTGTACAACTTGACAAATTGAAATGCTTGATATGCCACACAATTCTCCTTTATATTGCAATTTTTATAGCGGACGCCACATCATGCAGATCCTCTGTCCTGATAGACTACGAGCAGTCCCTCTTTCGCTTAGTCCGTCGTGCGTGACGAGAAAGAAAATTGCGAGAAAAAAATAGCCGCGCGAAATCCTGGGGGTGAGGAGCGCGCGAAAGGAGGGACTACCGCCTAAGCCCAAGAGTTTGAATCATGCGTTGCTCTCACAACGCAAAAATATGATTGGTTTATGTTACGAGCGTTGACAACGCGTTGTCAACATTCGAGATACGTGTGATGTCTTGCAGGAATGTTTTGGAACCGGAGCAAATCGAAGAGTTGGAATCGCGCTTCGCAAGCCGTTGCCGTGATGTTCTTCCTTCCGATTCTGCCAAAAGGCTTTTGTAAGATTTAAACTTATCAAGTGTTTTATTTGGCAAAGCTTTCCACCTCCAATCCGACTGCGAGCGCGTTAGTTCACCGCTCAACAGCATCGTCCAAGTCAGCGAATATGAATTCACTGGTGAGCTTGGCCTTTCTGCCGTCCATTTGAAAGATTGAACCGGACTTTCACTTGAAACCACACATTCACCTGAAACTTTCCGCTGCTATCTGCAGTTGGATGATCTCCTATGTCAAATACATAGTGTAAATTCTCGGCTGAAACTCTGCATTTGAAATCTTCCCAATAACTTTTAGATTTTGCAGACGCAGCGAAAATCGTTGCAAGATGCCTCATTCGCTGTCTTCTTTTTAAAACTTCTTTGGCAATTTCGCTGAACGAACACTGAACGAAGATATACTTCTCACAGCATGTTTCTGCCTAGTTACTTGAAGAGTAGTAGAATCGAGCAATTTTATTCAGGATATCTCCCAGGGTTATTGACAACAGGCGATAACAAGAGGACGTCAAGATGAGAAATCCTACACCGAAAAATCACTCGGCCGTGAGAGGTCAAACTCTTGGGCTTAGGCGGTAGTTCCTCCTTTCGCGCGCCCCTCGTCCCCAGGATTTGCGCGGCTATTTTTCTCTCGCAGTTTTCTTTCGCGTCGCGCACGACGGACTAAGCGAAAGAGGGACTACTCGTAGTCTACTGTCCTGATCGAATTGTAATTTGGAGTGTTGTTTTTGTGGAGGCAAGAAACCCGGAGCACCCGGGGAAAAACGCTAGGAACAAGGCGAGAACCAACCACAAACTCAGCCCACATATGGTACCGGGCTGGAATCGAAGCCGGCCACATTGGTGGGAGGCGAGCGCTCTCACCACTGCGCCAACCCTGCTCCCCAAACCAATACAAGAAATGTAAGTAAAGGGTATTTATAGAGCAGTATCAGGTTTTCTGGAGTCTTAAGGCTCATTTAATTACCAAACTTACCATTTCCTTCCACAAATAACTTGGCATAAAACTCCCATGGTCCATTAAAACCATTTTCAAAAAACTTCAAACTTGTCACAAATTTAAAAAACGATACTGCAACATCCTTTGGATTGCGAGCAACGTAAATATATTTACACTTGATGTCTTCATTTGCACTTTTAGGGACGATATTGTAGGGAAGGTGAGCCTTTAAAATGCGGGGACTCGGCAGAGCGTCGAAGTCAGGATGCTCCTCAACTGGATTGGTTGACGACCATTCCAGGAACGGAATTCGTTTATTAATGTGGTCACTTTTGACTTGTCCTTCGTTAAAAATCTGCCAGACAATTTCTTGAACCCAAGTTGTCCCTAAACGAAATGATGTTCAATTTAGTATGCAATAATTAACAAACAAAGAAGTCTCGACTGTGCTCTGTTCTGTTGTAAAGCACTTAGGAAGCGGTAGAGCACGAAAGAAGTGTTTTTCCCTAGTTCTTGAGTGCTCTACCGCTTCCTAAGCGCTTTACAACAGAACAGAGCACAGTCGAGACTTCTTTATTTGTTTTATGATAAAGAATCCAATAATTTCGCCACGCATTCGGCTGAATTTTCAAACCAAACTTTAGTTTCCAAACGAGTCAAAGTGGCGTCAGCCGTGCTCTGTTCTCTGATAAAGCACGCTAAAATAAGCCAATAACAATCCACGTTAGAATTGTTTAACTAATTTGATTGGCTAACGAAGCGGCAGCTGTCAATCACAAACGGGACTTCAGCTAAGCTTTCAGCTTCGAGTAGTTTCGAGCGGCTTTCGAGAGAAGAACGATGCCTTCAAAGTTCGCTCTTAAGTTAATTTTCAAATGAGGATCTAAAGGCAGGTAAAGGTTTGTAGTCCAGAGGAATTCGGCCGTATTGTGGCTCATGAAAACGTGCACTTTTCCAATGGAAATTACTAAACAAGGAGCTCAAAGCTTGCGGATGACACTTGTTTAACGTGGGGTCTTTCATCCTAAGTGGCTGCTTTGGGCTTTGCTCATGTTTTATCCTAAGACCAGTCGAACGCAGATTAGAGTATCGTGTAAAACCCGTAAAAAATCACATAAATTGCAGCTCTTTGTCAAGGTTCTTCTTAGTTCAGCGATTACGTTGTCCAGCGTTTCGATAGGAAGTTTTCCCCTCCTGCTGAAAAAATCTCGTTTACATTACTTCGCCGATGCAATACCTTTTCATCTTCCCCATTACTACACGTCAATCGTTTGCATCTTCTTCGTCAGTATAGCTTAAGGCTTCGAACACTTAAAGGTCATCGCCATCAATAACGTCCTTGAACATGACGAGTTGATACTCGGCGCTTTCCCGCTCCAAACAGAGTAATTATTACCGTACTTCTCTTTCCATAGCTTCCAGTTCTCGGGGATCTCGCTACTTAATTGACCACAAATCTAAATGTTGCGGAGACAATGATATCTAAAGGAATAACATTGAATAAAGTGATGCTTTAGGCGGCAAGGTACCGGAAGTTGTTTTCGCTCGTAGGCATTCGTAGACGGTAGACGTTGTCAAGGAATTTGAACTACCCTTTCGCTGCAACGTGTGATATTAGATAGCAGAGAGAACCTTAAACGAACGTAGTCAATCAAGGTTTAATCCGGCTACTGTAACTCAGGAACGCGTATATTATACAACTGTATTTATAGCATAAATTACATAGCCGTTACAAAACATAAGCGTGCATATAAAGAATATTTCGCAAATTAGCATATTATAGCCTTGAATTAAGGTATGTCCGCCATTTTGAATAATCAAATCCAGCCGGTGTCAGAAAATCGTTTCTCCAGTTTAGCTACGACGTCAGTGCTTTCTCACTGGCTCAAAGCCAAGCCTTTTTGTTCATTCACTTTATAAGTGCGACACCACCCGGATGGTTGGGCGGCCAGTTAACTCCACCGCAATATACACATCTCTCTTAATCTCTCTTGAAACAATACCTCCTGGATGTATATTCAAGTATTATTCCTAAACCACCCCCTAAAAATCCCCCTAATATCCCCTCACAGCCTGCATTCTATTAATCCTCTACATATACCTACACCGACCACTTCTCATTAATCCCCCACATATACCTACACAGCCTACATTTCATTAATCCCCTACATATACCTACATAGCTTACAGCTCATTGATCCTTCACATATACCTACACAGCCTACATCTCATTAATGCTCCACATAAATCTACACATCCTACATCTCATTAATCACCCACATATACCTACACAGATTACATTCCATTAATCCCCCACATATACCTACACAACCTAGAGCTCATTAATCCCTCACATATACTTACACTGCCTACATGTCATTAATACCCCACATATACCTGCACAGCTTACATCTCATTAATCCCCCAAATATACCTACACAGCAGTACATCTTAATAATCTTCCACATATACAAACAAGGCCTACATTTCATTAATCCCCTACATATACCTACACAGCAATACATCTCATTAATCCCTCACATATCTACACAGCCTACATCCCATCAATCCCCCACATATACTTACACAGCCTACATCTCATTTATCCCCCACATATACCTACACAGCCTACATCTCATTTATCCCCCACATATAACTACACAGCCCACATCTCAATGATCTTCCACATATACCTACACAGCCCACATCTCATTAAATCCCCCAAATATACCTACACAGCCTACATCTCATTAATCCCCCACATATACCTACACAGCTTACATCCCATTTCTCCCCAACATATACCTACACAGCAATACATCTCATTTATCCCCAACATATACCTACACAGCCTATAGCTCATTAATCCCTTGCACATACCTACACAGCCTACATCTCATTAATCCCCCACATATACTTACACAGCTTGCATCTCATTAATCCCCCACATATACCTACACAGCAGTACATCTCTTTAATCCCTCACATATACCTACACACAGCCTACATCCCATCAATCCCCCATATATACCTCACAGCCAGTACATCTCATTTATCCCCCATATATACCTACACAGCCTACAGCTCATTAATCCTTCATATATACCAACACAGCCTACATCTCATTAATGCCCCACATATACCTACACAACCTACAGCTCATTAATCCCTAATATATACTTACACTGCCTACATTAGATTAATCCCCCAAACATACCTACACAGCTCACATCTCAATAATCTTCCACATATACCTACAAAGCCTACATTAGATTAATCCCCAACATATACCTACACAGCATACATGTCATTAATCCCTCACATACGCCTACACAGCCTTCAGCTCATGAATCCCTCACATATACCTACACAGCCTACAGCTCATTAATCCCTCACATGTACCTACACAGCCTACATCTCATTAATCCCCCACATATACTTACATAGCCTACAGCTCATTAGTCCCTCACATATACTTACAGTGCCTACATCTTATTATAAATCCTTCAAATATACCTACACAGCTTACATCTCATCAATCCCCCAAATCATACCTACACAACCTATATCTCAATAATCTTTCATTTATACCTACACAGCCTACATCTCATTGATTCCCCACATATACCTACACAGCCTACATCTCATTAATCCCTCACATATACCTACACAGCCTACATCTCGTCAATTCCCCACATATACCTACACAGCCTACAACTCATTAATCCCCCACATATACCTACACAGCTTTCATCGTATTAATTCTCAACATATACCTAAACAGCCCACATCTCATGAATCCCTCACATTTACCTTAATTCACAGTTTGCATTTCATTAAATCGTTTCTAGAGTCATTGGTCATTATATTCAGTGGTTATCAACTCATGTACAACCAAGTGGTCTTAAGATATCTTGGAACAAGTAAATTGACTATCGTTAGTCAAATTATCCGTTCACTTGTAGCCTGCGAACAGGCTCCTGGTTGGGTTGATGGGTTAGTGCGAGCTAGCCAAGTGTGGTCTACAGCGAGCGGGGAGAGCCGAGAGCTGGAAGCCTGTTCGCAGGCTAGTTCACTTGCCGTGCGTTCAGCCGTTCGAACGGATACCGTAAGGAACGTTTTCGCGTGAGAGGTCACTTATTCGCCGATGCATTATTGTGGTTGAATCGGCAAAGTTCTTCTTTTAACGACGCTTTTAGGGTCGAGAAAGTAAAATTGGTGGTGTACTTACTTCTGTTTACGTGACGCGTGATTGGTGAAAAAAATTCTCCGTGATGCGTGGTGTAATAGAAAAATTCAGCATGATGCGTGATTGGTACCCCACCTTTGCCACCCTCTTGGTGATCGAATGATTAAACAATTATCCCGAATTATTGAACTTCATCGTCGCAAAATATCGTGATATTTCAGGGTCTCACAGATCAATTATTTGCGTAAGATGACTTCGGGAAAATATTGATCTGCTCGCCAGTGACAGTGAGTAACGATATTTAGCTCAGCCTCGTCCAGCATTTGTTAAACATTATTTTCCTTGTTAACGCTCGATACCCTTGTTCTGAGGTCTAAAATTAGCGCACATCTCTAATAATGACCTCGGCTAATCAGAAATGCCCTTCGTTTGCGTATACATTTGAGGAGAAATGCCCAATTAGATCCGATTCAGAGTGATAATCCTACTCTATTTCAGAACAAAAAGTCGAATCTACACCCTGTTTCAGACGGAAACAGCTCAAAAAGCATACCTTTTTGACGCTGCAAATACCTTTATGGTAAAAAGTATAAAATAGAGTTAGTTGCCTGTACTTGACTGTCACAATAATGTCACAGTACGTTGCGCAATACCACGGTCACGACCACAATAACTCCACCGAAATCATGTCACGCCTTACTGTACACATAAGTGAGAGAAAGCTATGTTCTCTGACCAGTCGAGCCAGTGAGTCTCTCCAAAGCCCCGAGTTTAACGCCAGTGTCCACTGGACACGTTTATAAGGGTCAACAATGCCCCAGATTTAACTACTAGTTGTCCCTGACATGTCATGTCTACTGGACAATAACTCTTAAGAACGTTTATACACATTATGATGTATTGCTTCACCTGACTTGGGATATGTGACCACGAAAACGTCATCCGGTCTCGTCTGAAAATTTGTGATAAAATCGGAAAGCAACTGAGGATCGGGAGTGAAAAGTACGGAGATTTTCATGCCCAGCACGTCAATGAATTTTTCAGATGTCCATTCCCCCTCTGTTACTTGAAATACGGGAAAACTCGCCATGAATGATTTGTGCAAATCGGTGCTAAAGATGAGTCGATACCGATACCAAATATTCGATAACCGAGTTCGCGTCGAGAAATATCGATACCAGCGAGAAGTATCGATGTCTTTGGATACTGCACGTGACTTCGTCACGCTTGTCTGCTTCTGAGCCTGGGTTCCTCTGGTCAGCAACAAAGGAAGTACGCAGTCGTGTGCAGTGGGTCGAGCAGTGGACTGTTCAGTTATAAGCGTTCTTCTTATACTTCTGTTTATGCTTATGTTCGCTGAGGACATGCTGACATGAGTATTAAGTTCTCGCTGATTAGCTGAAGGTCTTTCGCTTATGCTTCTGCTTCTGCTTATGCCAACCATGTTCCCACTGGACATAACGGCGATATAAGAAGAACACAAGGTTTTGATATTCTCATGCTTACATGATTATGCCCGGCCGTCGACCACCGATTAGCGCATAAGCTTCTTTTCTTTTGTTTATACTTATGCTTATGCTTGCGCCGCTAGAGAGGACCGGGCTTTACTTTACTTTACTTCACTTTACTTTATTGTAAATAATATTAATTTTATATAGCCGAGATATATTTAAATAATGTCCCCAATTAGTGGTTTTTTTTTAAGCTTAATACCCTTCACACTTCAGTGATGAATGTTTTATTGAACAAAACTGAAATGAGAGCAAAAAGGTTATTGATGAAACAATGCTCTCTTTAATAAATTGAAACTGATCTTTGATTTGCTTGTCTGTGTTGTTATGCAACTTTATATAATATGTCGAGTTATTCTCGCATTTTGATCTGATTGGTTCTTTCTCTTGATCAGTTGAAGGACAGACGAATAGATGACGTCAACGATTACCTTTTTTTATAACATAAAACAAATCGATTCCTTGTTGTTGTGCGTCTGTTCAGTAATTGATCACAGAACACGTCAGAATGTAGTAAGAACATCAGTGACACACTCGGCTATCACATTTTGACATCATCAATCTGTGACAATTACTGAACAGACGCAGGCATCGTGGGTTCTCTTTGTTTAATGGAATACTGAACAACAATCAACAATTAGAATGGCGAGGCAACCCTGTATTTGGTATCTGCAACCCAGATACCTTCCCCTCGACATGTTGGTTGATATATTTTTTCTATCACAAAGCATTAACGAGGGAGAAACGAAATAAAATTTCTTACAAACAACAAGTCTAATAACGCATTAGAATACAGCGCTTGATAATTCCTGATTTTGTTCATTCCACATTTTTAATTTCCTGGTGTCCGTTTACTAGTACATCTGTCTATTTACTGTTATTTATATTACTGGCCTACCATAGATACTAATATAACATCCGTTGACGACAGTACCGTTCATTGTCGTAAAAAGATAATATATGAAAGATCATATATTTAAACTGCGGAGAAAGATATAACGAAATGATTGATCTTTGCAGTTATACACAAAACCTAAGCGGTTGTGAAATTAAAAAAGCCTGAAAAAATTCAGGCCTAAACGGGATTCGAACCCATGACCTCTGCGATACCGGTGCAGTCCTCTACCAACTGAGCTATCAAGTCAACTGGGAGCTGGTCACATTGTGAGTTCGTAATACACCGGTAGATCGTGAAGAATACAAGTGGACATATGAACGAGCATATATTTGAATTGCGAAGAAAGATGTGAGGACATGATTGATCATCGCAGTTATGCACACAACTTAAGCAGTTGTGAAATTTAAGCCTAAAAAAAATTCAGGCCTGAACGGGATTCCAACCCATTGACCATTGTCAAATTCATGTTCCTAACAGTTTTGTTTTTCATATAACTTTTATTTGACTTTAACTAATTATCTCAAATAGACTAAACTAACTACTATACAAATCCGACTGTCACTGTCGGCTTCTGCTATTGCTATATCTCAAAATCAAACTCTAATCCAGATCCTTTCAATTTTGCCAACACTTCATTTTCAAATCTCTCATTCAGTTCTGGAGTGAAGTAATTCTTCCAGTCTCCGACCACGCCCTTCCGAAGTAGCGATGCTTCACCCTCACCATCTTTCTTAATTTGGTAACTAGCAGCATTTTTCTTCATCGCACTGAAAGTGCACTGTTCAGCAATGCGACTGATGAGTTCATCTGACAGCGGCTTGTTGAGGAAGTTGGCGATCATTCGAACATGGGAAAGTAGATCCTAAAGAAGAGATACTTATTATTTTTTTTGACCTTCTATTGAGGTTTTACAATCCATCAAATATTTTTACTCGCGCACGATAGGTCTAAATGCGTCACGTGACCGAATATGACTCAATACGCTCCAGCTAAAACTGAGGAATATCCGAGTGATATTTGAAAACCGCGCGTGTTGAAAAACATATTTGAAGGCCGAATAATAAACACAATAGCCTCCATTCGGCGCGAAAAGATACTCGGATATTTAAGAATTGGTTCATGCTTAGGGTGCGTATATCGAGTTATGGATGCACGTAGGAAGTTTGGAGAGTACGAAGGAAGCGTAAGAGTTGCTCGAGACGCCGACAGCCGAGAGCAACTCTAGCTTCTTGAGTGCTCTCCAAACTACCCAAGTGCATCCATAACTCAATATACGCAAAGCTAAAAGCATGAAACAATTCTTTTATAACATGGCGACAACACCTTGGGCGCTAAAACACGTTTTATTTGTGATAGACTACAAAGTTCTCACAATGGACGGTGAAGGAAGGATCACGCCACAATCATTTGAGCAACTGAGAAGCGAAAACGCTTAACCTGGTTGCTAAAATTGTCAATAAAAAATTCACTTCTTCGAACTAATTATAATAAAAATGTAGGCAGACAAAGTCAAAAATACTCGATGAAATTGTAGATAAACAAAGTCAAAATACTCACGTTTAAGTAAACATCTTAGCTTGGCAAAAGTCAAAGGCTCGAAGTAGAGTTTGGATTGTTCAGAATAATCTTCACATTGCCGAAACTTAAACAAAAGGAACTTGCACGAAACTCGATGAAAATTTTGCAGCTAAATTGAAACTGCCCATGTCATCTTATATACGCACGGCCGTGCACATATAGAGATTTGTATAGGTAATCATACGGTTTCGAGTTCAATTTGGAATTAATTTGCACTTGTGAGTTTTTCAAAAAGCTGAAATTGCACGAGCCGCTTCGGCGAGTGTAATTTCAGCTTTTTGAAAAACTCAC
>Ga0126339_10003817_pt1 | contig 11031 bp, 10 predicted proteins | sample OrbTmetagenome_2_FD_92532 | JGI IMG/M metagenome (GOLD analysis project Ga0126339, IMG submission 92532) | Coral microbial communities from Petempiche,Puerto Morelos, Mexico - Orbicella T R C metagenome | ecosystem: Host-associated > Invertebrates > Cnidaria > Coral | place: Petempiche,Puerto...
AATTTTCTCCTTACAAAACACTCGTGAAATAAGCGTGTAAGCTCAAAGCATCGACAACAAAACTTCGCTAACAGATAAGATTGAATTCAGAAAAGAACGCCGTTAGAAACACAGTTGAAAGATGCAGTCAAAACCCAATTGGCCATCGAATTGTTGTACACCTCCGCATTTAAAAGAATAAGATTTTCCTTGTGGGAGTGTAGGAAACTTTTTTTTTTTTTTTTCATGTGGTTGAATCAAATACGAATAAATGCTCGGTGCTAAGCTTGTTCCATAGTTAGTTATTGTTTTCATATTATCAACAAGAACCTTAAAAAGTTTTCTTTTTTATACGGCCCCAAGGTAATTCTCGACAGGAAGCGACTTGAATTAATTAGTCAAGACCACTTAACATGTGTGCATGTTCGCGCCAAACGAACCGATCTGCATTACCATGTGAAAGCTTCCAAACCATTTATAATGGCATATTCTTAGCACGCTTTGTTATACAACTACTATTAACGTAAACCTAGAGTTTGGTTAAATACTACAGTGAAAACTTACACCGAATATGTGGCTTCTGTTCTGTACTAAGATGGTACTTTTCTCATACATGAACGAAGAAAGCGAGTGCGACTTGATTGTTATACAAAGATAAATGAATTGTAACTTTAGCGAAAATGTTCTCCAACGGAGGATCTGTTTTGCTCTGGTCATAAAAAGCGAATTCTCACAAAGCGACCGATGTTTTCTGTTTCATTGGTAATAATTATGAGTCAAACGCAGAATCGAACTCAGACTGCATTATGTCGACTTAAACGCTAGTGTAGAATTCAATTACAAAAATGTTGATATTCAAAACACATACCTTTAACGTCTCCTTGAGACTGCGTATTTCCAACTGGAGTTCTTTAATCAATTTTACATTAGAATCCTGAAAAAAGACAACGACCAAGATATTGTAGAGAAGGGCAAGTGATCGGGAGATTACTTCACGTTGAACGAAATGAAAAATCCAGGCATGTCTTTCGTATAGTGTCCACAACAGGTCTTCTACCGAAATATTCATTATATACAGATTGACCTTAGAAAATGGCAGAAATCAAATAAAGAAGAAAAAAGAGTGAGGAATACAGAGAGGAATACGGGCCAAGAGAAATACTAGTACCAAAACAACTCACGGTAAAACAACTGGTATATAAAGTGTCAGCCAATTTCCACAGCAACTCGTTTTGGAAATTGTTCTCTTTATTAGCAAAGATTCCAACATTAAACGACTGATGAACTGTTTCATTTTGCGTTTTGAAGTTGAGGTTAGTAATCGGCCAAAAGATGCCCCAAACATCGTATGACAAGAGGCACCAAAGATTGTGTGACAAGATGCACCAAAGATTGTGTGACCAAGCTTCCCTACTTTTTTCTTAGACTTCTTTCAGTTCTTTTTTGTTAAAATAATTACATTACACAGAAAAAAGGCTACCTATGTTCACAACACTGAGATTTGGCTTGTATTAAATCTTCAAGGCCCCAATACAACAGAAACAAACTGATTAATCTTTCAATGTGATACATGTATTATCCAAAATTAGAGCGTTAAAGAGCACCATTCATTATTTTCCTGAAGTAGCCCTTCCTCTAAACATGTAAATGCAATAAAGGATTTTTGGCTTGTGGCAATTGAGAGTACCATCTTTTAGAATGACGTGAGATGATCTTATTCATGATCCCCCCCAACCCCCCACCCCACCCCACCCCACCCCCTAACATCCAGTTTCCTACCTCATTTATTTGCGGAACATTCACAATGTTTTTGGCCTGGTTTGCAAACCTCAAGGTGTTAAGTGTCTCATTATGACATGATGCAGAGGGTGACACAGCTGCTAACATTACAGTTTTACAATTTCCACCAAAGCAGTCCTTCAGTATCCATGTCAGTGCCTGAAACAGGAGGAGAACAGGCAATTAGGAGAAAAGTCACTTAGCCAACATGTGCACTTAGGTGCCAGCAAAGGAACCGTTTGCAGTCAGCACTTTGCAAAAAATAATGTCGATGTACTTACAGAGTCCTTGTATGGAACAGTAGCTGCACTGGGACCCAACTCTGAGTCTTGGCTTGCTAATGTTGACATGACTCTTTCTAATGCCATCAGTGATTTGTCAGCATCAGCTGCAGTAGAACAGTTGTCACCGCACTGGAAAAGACAAAGAAGATAAAGCTACAAACACAAAATTTCATAGCCTCAGATCTCCATTTTCTAGAAAGTTCTTGTTACTTTTGGAGTTAAGAGCCACACTGTTACATCGACTATGAAAGAGAAGATGGCTACTTTGAGGGGTGGGGGGATCTTTGTTGCTGAAGCAATTGATTACTGCATGAACGGTGTATGCTGTGTTATTTGGCAACTACCATACTATAGTTATCAAGCTGATTGAAGGAAATTAAAGTAAATTAAAGAAATCTGGAACATTCATTTAAAATGCAATCAAACTGAGATGTTGCAGCCTCACGAAGATCACTGCATGTGAAACAGGGAAATACTAATCACTGCTATTTAAGCCTACATGTCAACACATCTGATGCCCCAAGCTTCAATGTATAACAGTAGTGAGATCAAACATTTAGGAAAGAGAAAAATCATGATTTATGTGTGAAACATAAGTTCCCTCAGCACATTTCAAGAGCTTCATAAGGACAGAAGACACAAAAAAGAAATAAAGGAATTTTAAATAAAATTAGTTTGCTTCAGTTTGCACATATTTCCTAGGCCTGGAAACCTAACTAGTCAAAAAATCCACATATACTGTTTCCTGATTTGTATACTCGACAAAAACTTAATAGATTGGCATGCTTACCTCATTATGGATGCTCTTGCTTCCCACCAAATCCACAAGTTGAATGACACTGACCATTTCACATGGCAAGTCACCCTCAAGACGTGCCTGTATTGTTGAGTGTTGTTATATTTTAATACAGATTTCAGTGCTTTTTAGTTGTAATTAATTGATGTACACTTTAAGTTCTAATTTATGTTAAACGTATTGACCCTCAGCTGTTTGTTACTTGCAAACTAGTCGTTAAGAAATTCATTGGTTTCCATTTTTTTTTTTTTTTTACATCCAAGAGAATAATTATCACTTAACTGAACATTCTGAGATATATGGTCTTCCTCCTCCCACAAATGATGGTAAAATAAAGTCTAATTAGTTGCTGTTGATGTATATTAATACATTTTATTACCTGGGTAAACCTTATGGTAAAAATTGTATGTGAACTACTAGAAAACGAATTGAAAGCCCTGGAACATATTGATCTATGAAGAAAAAGAGAAATTATAAATCAGTTAATACGCAATTTGCATGATAAAGTCATTTGACTACAACTACCAGAATCCTTCACTTTTTCTGTTTCTTATGCTATGTAGGGCAATTGTTACTTAAAACCAACTGGGAATTCAAAATTTAAATATAAAGACAACAACAACATGTAAATCTGCTATTGCGGATCAATCAAGTGTAACAGTTGTACAAGTCCACTAATAAAGTGTTGTGTTCACACTATGTATTATATCATGTTAGCATTTCATAGCCCAAAGAAAATATGCAAGCTGATTGGTTAAAAAGCATGTTTCTATTAAACAATTAGATTCAGAGCTCAAGATTTCTATCATGCTGTATGTGACAAGGGCACAGCCCGAGTCAACTATTACGCATAGAAATTGAGAACGAATAATCTAATTGTTTCAGTATAAATCTACAAGTTGTTCAGAACTATTTAAATCCTCTTCACAGATACTTTGAAAACGCCAAGAAACGGCCGTCATTTTGCTAACAAGGGCACTACTCACTATCTATCACAGAATAGATAGTCAGCAGTGTAGCTGATCAGAGAACAGCATTCATAATAGAATGCTAGTAGATTTATACTAAAACTCAATAGAAACACAGACCTAGCACAAGCTCTTGTCGTAATGATGGTGCAAGTAAAGAGAATTTGCATTATGATGATCAAGATAAACACCTTGTTTTCTTTTTAAAAGAAATAAAAAAAACATGTTCTCTGTGTTCCTATTGAGTTATAGAAACACTGGTGGAAGTTTGGGAGAACGTAAAAGAGCTGTGGAAACATTCCCCTGTCAGCTTGTGTTCCCACAGAATTTCTGGTTCTCCCAAACTTCCACTCATATTTCTGTAACTGGATAGAAACATGGAACATGTTTTCTATTTCTAAACTACATTTTTATCATATATTTTCTTATTATTAATAGTAATTTATGTTACTTCTGAATATCACCTCACCTGTTCTTCCTTCCTTTGTCAATCAAGCCTATTACTTCATTTATGTCTGTAACAATATGTTTAGTCAGTTTGTCAACATACACACCTAGTTCACGGTGTTCACGAACTATAAAAAAGAAAAGGAAGTAATAAGTAATGCAAGTACATCTATGATAAGAACATCAAACAGAAAAGAAGATAATAAGCATAACCAAATACAACAAGCACCACACAGGAATCTTACATGTACATACATGTATACCTTCACTGACAATGAATTTGCAAACAATTTAATTGCTACTGTTGGACATCTATTACCATGGAATTCATATACTTGAGCTGAGTATCACGTCCACTGAACATACATGTATAGGGCTGAACCCGCGCACGACCGCTCCCATGTGGCTTTGATAGCTCAGTTGGTAGAGCATTGCACTGGTAATGCAAAGGTCGTGGGTTCGAATCCTGTTCAGAGCCTGAAATTTCTTCCGGTCATTTTTCCAGTAGTGTTATGGCTGCATTCGCATCTTTCATTCTTTCATTATTTAATAGCTACTGTTGGACATCTATTACCATGGAATTCATATACTTGAGCCGAGTATCATGTCCACTGAACATATAGAGCCAAACCCACACAGGACCGCTCTCATGTGGCTTTGATAGCTCAGTTGGTAGAGCATTGCAGAAGTAACGCAAAGGTCATGGGTTCGAATCCCGTTCAGACCCTGAAATTTTTTCAGGTCATTTTTCCAGTAGTGTTATGGCTGCATTCGCATCTTTCATTCTTTCACTTTAATAAGGTTAATAATGTAAGTTAGCACTTAATACAGTTATAAGTACCTGCAGGAGTGAGTTTATTACCTAAAATTATGTACCATGAAGTTATAAATTTAAACAAATTATTTATTGTCATAAACAAACATGATATACCAGAGCTCAACATTGCAACTGCTGGGGTCGACAATGTGACCCTTTATACATGTTATTGCACATATAAACATTTCCTGTTGTTATCATTATCATCGTCATCATCACCATCACCATCATTATCTCTCTTTATGCCAGTAGGCACATACATGTAAGGACTCTTTTTGTTGGTTAAAAGTCAAAGAACTTTTATTACCGTACATATATAAAGATGGCTTAATACGAAATTTTATATACAGTCAACTCCTCAGTTGAACCTTCAAGGTAACTTGAAAAAGGTTTCAATGAGTTATTGGTAGCTGAGAACAAATGACCAAAAATAAGGAAAAATGGTGTTTAGTGTACAATTGAACCTCTCCATAATAGCCACCTTGGGGACAATACTAATTGTTTTGAGTTGTCACATATTGACAAAAATGGTTAGAGTTATCAAGAGTAAAATTATATAGAAAGTGACCCTAAGGGAAAAGAAAATCTCTTCAAGTTAGCTGGAGGTTTGAGCTATCAAGGGTTCAAGTTACCCAGAATAGAATTAGAGTATTAAATGTATGACGGGAATCCACGAAAAATTGACTTTGGTCTGAGTTAACACAAAAAAATGTTCAAATGTTGTTGTTTATAGTGATCAATGCGCTATTAGCTACACATAGCTAGTTCACAGGCATGCCACTTAAATTGAAAGAAACACGAGGTTGGAGTGAGTGAGGGTTCAAGTTATTGGGAGTCGACTGCATTTATTTTGTTGTTAAAAGGCAAGAAATGAGTTAACATGGTATTACTAGTATCAGCTCATACATGTAATAACTGTGTATTTTGGGTGTCCTCTCAGGCTTGTACTCATGATCGATAACATATTAGCAAAAGAATAAGAATAAGGCAATGTTTAGTAGTAGTGCTGGGTATGACACACCTCTTAATGAGTCCTGCCAGTTCCTTCTCCTTCCCAGTAAATCCTTAACAAATTCTTTGTGTATTTCCAGAAAACTAGAAATTAAAATGAAGCATTTCAATTGGTAAGCTTCAAAATCTTATACAGTGCAAAAGTACGCATGCACTATAAAATGTGGCAAAATGAGTGGTTTCAGAAAGTATCCATACCTATTCCACGGATGGCTTTTTGGAATTCAGAGGCCAGGGCAAGGGGGAGGAGGTTCTTTGAAAGTTAGTTACTGATTTTAAGTTTGGTGTCTTCACCCCATCCCTTTTCTATTCCTAGACCTTGTCATTAATGGGGAATGACAGATCATTGATCACAAAAATGCTAGTCTATCATGAAAGATGCAATCATGCAGTGAATTACCTGATCATGACACAATAAAGCAGGCAAAAACCACAAAGAAAAACAGCAGTTCGCACATGTGATTTATCTAGTGAGTCAGAGAATGTTCATGTGCAGAGTTCACAAAGCGGCAGTAGGTGTAAATCAATCAAGGAATTTACCTTATTTCAGCTCTGAATGACGTGTCATCTTCATATCCAGAAGCCCTTTTGAAAAGACTCTTGCAAATCCAAGACGTAAGGCCTTCAAATTTATCAGTTCCATACATAACAAAACTTTTACCACTGCCACATGCTCCATAACTAACCACACAAGTATTATAACCACCAAAACATGACGAAAGTACAAACTGTCCAACATCTTCCAAAATCTGAAAAGAATAAAACAACAACAATAATAATGAATTCAAATTGCATCAAAAAAAAAATTGAATATTATTTATTTAGCGCATTGGACAATTAGTGGAAAATGGCGCTATATAAATGTATATTTATATTTATTTATTTATTTATTTATTTATTTCCTTGTATACATGTAGCTACTTAATTGTTATATCTTACATGTACACTGTACCTCCTCAAGTTTACATTTGTATTTAGATGTTTACTTATTTATTTATTAATTAATTTATCTATTTATTTATTATTTATTTGTAATAATGTGAGTAAAGAGCTGGATTAGTTGCTCCAATTCTGGGTTTTCACCAGTCATGTGATCAAAACTAAAAATCGTAATCATTCAATAAATAAATTCAAGAATCTGGGATGTGATAGATGATTGCTGTATAAACAACCTCGCCAAGAATCAAGTTTCTGCCGTTTTTCATTCGCCCGTTATTCGCGGAAGTGTGTCCCCAAATTTATAGAACTTTGTATGGAGATGCCACGTTTGTGCCCTACGGAGGGGCACAAACATGGCGGCCATAAAATAACAAAAACATCTGTCGTTGAGTTTTGCTACTGAAACGAAAATTTTTAGTCTAGAGCTCCGACACATTGAAATAAATGCTTCTTATAGTGCAAGCACCGTTTATTTAGCAAAAACTTAAGCAATAACTCATCTTTTGACCTACATGACAGTCTTTTCGGGCTGCCATTTTCATGTCACGCAACGCAAAAGCTTGGAGTGCTCTATTACAAAAAGAAGAACTCTTTCGAGCTAAAACATTGTCAAACGTCACGTTCCTATAGGGTCTTTTATCTGATGAAACTAAAACCTCAGAAGGAAAAATAATTTCTAATTGTGGAATATGACTATGTCACATGAAAACCAAGAATACATTTTTGCTACTCAAAGTTTCATGTTTCTCTCAAATCAATCAGCTTCAAATGCTCATCTTGCAGAATTAAATAGATAGATTACAACATTTAGACCAGAAGCCACATCTGTCTTAGCAACAGCCTTAGCAGCTCAGGGGAGCAATTAACTGTCAAATTTCACAGATCACAACTTCTTCACAACTTCTCAGCAACACCTTAAATAATTGTGCCAGGCTAAGAAAGTCATGGGCTTGCAGAAAAGATATCGGCCTTCCTGTTGTTCATCATATGCACTAATGTTCAATATGTGAGTGTCTTTCTGAGTTAGATAAGGCTGCCACCATGTTGATCATAACAAAAAGAGTCCTTCTGTCTTTGCCACACATGATGTGCACACCGGTCGCACCTGGTACTGGTGATATTGCAGCCTTTCTTACATTACTTTTATGCCAGGAAGTTCAGAACTGCCAATCAAGTATCAAACAATACTACATGCATTTCCTAAAAATGATAAACTGTAAGCCTACTGTAAGCAATCTTGTATCTCAGTTTCTCACTGAAATCTGCTTGAGCTCAAGAACCAATTATAATTGGGAGAATTAGCATGTATCAGTTTCAACAGGTTTTGAATGAGGCCCCATCCACACTAGTGCACAGAAATTTGAAAACACAGCTATATTTCTTAAGGGTTAAACCTATCATCCCGACACTACTCTGTCAAGAAAACAGAACTTTTCAAAAACACTCTTCAAACCAGAGGAATTTTAAAATGCCAGCTGTGCGTTTTAGTGTAAATGGAAAACATTTTGAAAAAAAGGCTTTTCAAAAATGATAGCATCATGATAATCATGTGATTTCCATGGCCAAGTTTTCCTCAAATGCAAATCCAAAATTGCTGCTGACTGTTACGTTTTCAAACTTCTCAAGTGTAGTGTGGATGGAAAACATAGGATGGATTTCAGAGTGAAAACCAGGTGGGGGAGGGGTACTCCACAAAAAATTGGTAAGGTGTGCTTCCCAAAACAATAGCCTTATTAAGACCAAAATATGACCTGACAAAAATTTGATACCCAATAATTGAAGACCTGACCCTTTAATCATTCACCCTGCTTCAGACCTGCCTTATAAATTATAATTGTAAGGGAATTAATTATTAGTTTCCTTATCCAGACCAATGTTAATGAAAGGCACTGCTTATTAGGTAGGATAGCTTCTTCTAAAAAACATACCCAATTTAAACTAGACTAGAGTGCAAAAACCATACCCTGTTGGGGACAAGAAAGCCAACTTAAAATCCCATATAAGGGAGTGCCCCACCCCCCGCCCTGGGTAAAAAACCCCTTTTGCAAATTTTTCGGGCATAACATAGCGTGGACAGCATCTGAGAATATTGCCACACTGAAAGCTACAATATCTATAATTTATACAAATTGTAACATACTTGAAAGGTCATTGTTATAAAGAAAAATGTTAAGGATGTTAACATGCAATAGCAAGTCTATAATCCCACTGGGTATTTTGACAGGTATTTTACAGAAAATGCATATTTTTCCCACATGCGTTACTCGCATAAATGCAAAAGTATATAGTTTATAACTACTACACTCATGTTTTTTTTGTTTTGTTTTGTTTTGTTTTTTTGTTTTTAATTTCTTCGACGTACTGTGGTTTTCGAAAGCCCGCTCATCGCTGGTCAATGGAACGGGAAAAACAAAAACCAACATGAACCAGTCGCCCGTACACATCGTCCATTCGTTGGTTAAACTGTCATATCCGGTCCACACCTTTTGCTAAAGCGACTAATCGATCAACTTGATGAAAAACACTATTAGAACAGAACAATATTTATTTCGAGATTAAATCACGAAATTCACGGTAGTTTATGTAGTTATGGCAGGATAACTTTTACCGCCATTCAATGTTATCGGTCCTTAGGGTAAACTAAAACAAGCTAATTTAAGTATAGATCACACCACAATGAACACACTGGGAATTAGTGACAGAAAGGAACTACTTTTCCTCAACCGAGATGTTAACTGTTGTTGTACTGTCTGAAATGAAAAGAATGCGAGATCCAATATTTTTAAGGTTTAAATCTTACCTCTGTGTTCGGTTCGCTGTCTCCATTCGGTTCGCTACAGAACTGTATAAATAAAATTACACCAGAACAATTAGTCGATAAAATTACCACTTTAGTAAATGACTCAAAACGGGATTTTTGTCATTCAAAGAAAAGATTTCTGTCGATAATGAAAATCAGTAGCTTGCTGAACAAGCGACAAATAGAGGCTATGAGATAAATATTCAATATAGTCCAAGATGAGCTCTGGCAAGGAAAGACCTCAAGTGTATCTAATAACTCACCGTGTGATCAAATTTAAATACTTTCTCTTTCTTACTTTCTGGATTGAGCACTCGAACTTCATCGTTTCGTGTCCACACCACCCGTTCCTCGCCATTTTCACGTTCTCTCTCGTTCAAGGGTCTCACTGACACGGCAACTGTAACACTCGATTTAGACGCCATTTCCAGCATGTTGTGGCTCGAATTCTCGCGCCAAAACAATGCACTCATAAAATGCAGAACTTTTGATCACTTGGCTGCGGTGATAAGATGCTTCGGTTGAATGCACGATGTTGCCCAAATAAAATACTTTTCCGGATTTCTTGCTGAATCCTACTGTAAGGTAATGTGGAGCACTGTGGGCCCGCCGCACTGGAATTTGAACATTGCTAAAAATCGGCGAGTAGGATCGGGACTTCCGTCCGGAAATGACGTTTTTAATGTGGAGTGGGTGGCAAGGCCAGGTGGCTAAGCCAGGCGTACATGAGAATGAGGCTGAAAATGCAAGGTTGCAGGTTGCAAAGTCAGCTAAAATCAACATTTAAGTTCCAGTAGCATTCCGGTTAGCGGTAGTTAGCCTAAAAAGGTGGCTTTCACATTAAGCCTTTATGTGTATTGAGTCGGGAGCCTGGAAGAGTAGGGGGCGGAAGGCGGGAGAGGAAGGGGCGGGAAGTGGGAGTTCTAAGAAGGCTGGAATCATTTATTATGAGTTAAAATACTTTCAAAAACAAGAACTCAAAATGTTATTTGACTTATTCGATCCTGGAATGCACGGGCATTTCTGAACGACTTCTTGCGAACTCCTTGGTGCTCCGTGGGTAAACAAATTACATAATTACACAGTGACTTACATTTAGCTTATTTTGAGAATTCTAAGCCGACGGAAAAACGAAAATTCGCCCTGAAGCTTACCTCTGGTAAAATTGGAAACCCTTAAGAGTAAGAGGAACAAGGAAGGAAAAAGGAAAA
>Ga0126339_10003818_pt1 | contig 11029 bp, 9 predicted proteins | sample OrbTmetagenome_2_FD_92532 | JGI IMG/M metagenome (GOLD analysis project Ga0126339, IMG submission 92532) | Coral microbial communities from Petempiche,Puerto Morelos, Mexico - Orbicella T R C metagenome | ecosystem: Host-associated > Invertebrates > Cnidaria > Coral | place: Petempiche,Puerto...
ATTATTATTATTATTATTATTATTATTATTATTATTGCCTTGCAAATTTATGTACAAACTTTTGTAATTTTATCATTCATGTGATAAATGAGTAATTGTTTGAAAGATTAAAAAATTAAGGATGTACACTAATACTTGTGATTGTTGAAAATTCTTTCAAATTGCACTCGCCCAAAGGCTCGTGCAATTTTGAGAGGCTTTTCAAATATCACTTGTGGCGTAAATCCTTAATTTACACTCACATTCATATGATTACCAATACTAATCAATAAAAGGTGAGAAAAGAAAGAAAATGAAACCACAGGGATTGTAAATAAAACCAAAAGGATTGTAAATAAAGCCATAAGGGTGACACGTGAAAAAGGTAGAACCCATACAAGACAGACCACCTATATGAAATGTAAAACCTTCTGAGTCTTTTCATCACCAAAGTCACAATGTCCTGAAAAAACTCTGACACTGGTCTATAACACGCTCACATTCAGCGACATTTGAACCTCTACCTTTGAAGGTAGTGAATTCTACAACTTAATAATTAGTCATTCTAGTGTGGTTTTAACCTGCACACTAAACCTGCCAACATTTTAAGAGTCAAATGTGTGAGGTATTTATCTTGGTAGTGCCAGGATTTTTGAATACAACCTGAACGAGTCCAAAAATGTCTGAAGATTTGTGCAACTGTAGTTTGTGGGCAATTTAACCTATTGGAGGTGAGACACTTTGCATTAGACCTCAAATTAGTGGAACTGCTCCCAGACTAATTGATGTAACTGGTGGTTTGTGGTAATGTATGGTGTGAAGGTCTTGTTGGATTGGATGCTTTATTATCAGAGACCACCAGAAACTAAATTTGGTTGACCTGCACACAGCAGGCACCAATTTACGCTGGAGGTGCATAATCCATATCATGAGGATGCCTCAAGAAATATTATGTACTGCACTAAGAAAAACTGTCTGCTTTGATACATCTTCAATGACAAACTACAAGATGAACTTGGGGAAGATGAATAAGCTGTTTGTACATAATTGAAAAGAGAGTCCTCACATATAATTATTGCAATCATTAATATATGAAATCAATAAAAAATACATCAAGGGGCCGGTCACCCAAAATACCTGAAAAGCTAAATTCAGGTGTTTCATAGCTTTTACAGCAGAAGGGAAACTGTTTTTCACAGGTGGCCAAAACCTTTTGAGCTGAACTTTTTTTATAAGAAAATCGTAAGAAAATCTTTCCTCTGGATGGTCAAACCAGTCAGGCAAAATCATTCTCACAGATGGTCAATTTGCCCAGGGCCTGTCCATTAATGGAACACCTTACCCCTGTAAACTAGTTCGCTGTTTACTAAATTTTAACCATTACCATGTTCTTTTTTGTCATTACCCTTGCCAGGAAACATGGCTCCTAATAAACGACAATCCATGTGGCAGAGCCGGCGAGTTTTCTTTCTCACTCCTCAAGTTCTTCAGAATGATTTGAACCGTGGATCATGTAAGGCAGAAGAAGTTGTTCTTCTTGTGGCTGATGAAGCTCACAAAGCGCTTGGAAATCATGCCTACTGTCAGGTAAGACATGTCATGTTTACCTCCTCAGTATTTACTTTTGGGGACAGTACATTTAATCATATACAGTAGCATGTTATGGCCAAAAACCAAAGGCCCAAAATGTTCTTTGACTATACATACTGTAATTTTACGATAGCATGGAGAGGATTCAATCCTCTCTCCCCAGAATTTCCAAGTTTACAGAATCAGCAATGAACCTTAGCTGTTATGTTGGTGTGTGCAGTTCCTTTTGTGGCTAACAACAAGACATGGTGATTTTAAGATGTAGGTGTAAAGCCATCATTTCCAAGTGGGCAGTACCTTTGATTTCTTGAGTTTTCCAAAACACCAACACCAAAAAAAGGGGAAAAATCAAAATAAAAGTTGCATTAGCAACTTGGATATTGAGCTTGGTGGATCTGCAATGGTCTCATTTAGTCATCAGTGTAGTCAATATTCTTAATATTCCTATTAATATTTCTTCTTTCTTTGATAACACCTATATATTGTTCCATACAGGTTGTTCGTGAAATCTCTGGTTACACCAGGAATTTTAGAGTACTTGCCCTCAGTGCAACACCTGGAGATAATCCTGAGGTGAATAATCACATTCAATATTATTCTTTTGATAGTTTAAACATTTAAATTTTTAGCTGCTACAGCTACCTGTGAGCACAATTTTCTTAGAATGGATTATCTGGCTTTGTAATGAAACAAGATTGAGTTTAGACCTCAACTGGCAATATAAATGAATGGCAATGTTCAGTTTGGGGGAGTAATCATTTAGCATTTCATCTGTGGAAAGTATCATTACTCCCACTAACAGCAACACTAATTAATATACTCCTTAGCTTCTCCAAAAAAGGATTGGAACAGATTGTAACCTTTCGTGAACTCATTAATAAATATTTAGGTAACTAGATAAATCTTTGGGATCATGTGTACTAAAGGCATCTGCGGTTGAGTGTTGATCGACACCCTTTATTGACCTGTGATTGACACACTCAATCAATATCTTGATCAACACTTGATCGACATCCCAAACAATACTCGATCAACATTCAAACAACAGTTGGTTGATAGTTGGCCAATTGTCGATCAACTCATATATATATATACATCGATCGAAAATAAGTCGTCTCTCGACCAACTGTCAACCAACATGTCGGTCGAATGTCAATGGAGTGTCAACCTACTAGGTGTTGATGGAGAATCGATGAAGTGTTGATCGAGGGTATTGCCAGGTTAACAACTTGTAGTATTATTTGATAATATTTGTTTGTTGTTTTCATTTTTTGTAGGCTGTCCAGCAAGTCATCACCAATCTTTTGATTTCACACATGGAGCTTCGTTCTGAAGAGTCAATAGATATCAAGCCCTATACTCACAGCCGATTGGTGGAAAAGGTGGTGGTCTCACTTGGAGAGGATATTGCTAAAGTTAAGAATTCATTTCTCAAGGTACAAGAACATTTTTATCTCAATCTAAAAATGTTCATTCTCTTCACTGATTGAGATTTGTTTTAAAGTGATTTCAGCTTTAACTCTGATGTTTAAAACTAGCCAACAGTGCATTTTACACAGCATTCCAGCATGATTATGAAGACAAAATGAAATTGAAACCCATAAAATGAATTCACCAAGAATTCATACGCTTCCAACTTTCAGAAAAAAATAGAATTGCTACAGAAATATAAAACGTTTGCTGTGTTTCTATCAAGTAATCACAAGTGGATGTTTGGGAGAAATAGGAATGCCAACACACTATTGATCAAATACTGTAAACTAGGCTCTCCAGCCCCCTGAAAATAAGCTCCCTGAATCTGAGACACAGAAAACTCTCAGATAATACTTTCCAAGTCTTCTTAGCAAAATCGTGTCCAAATATATACCCAACCAGTTCTCAGTGTGTTCAGGGACTTTTCTACTAAAACCTTTTTCCAAAATTAATGACAACCCAACCATTTCATAACCACATAATTCCTTCTGATGACAAGGCCTATTCCTTCTCGAAACAAGGCTCTGAGCAAAATAATAACAATAACTAATCAATGTTTGCTTTTTTTTACAGATCTTAGAAACTATTGTAGGCCGGTTGTTTTGCCAGCGAGTTCTGTGGAACACTGATCCTCAGCGAGTCAGTAAATTTATGTTGTTGACAGCACGAGATCAATACAGGAAACGAATGAACGAACAAGGAGGATTTGTAAGAAAAATGTTCATCCTTTTGTAGCGCAACTGAATTCTCTTGAGTCTGTAGACAGTTATATGACTTCCTTTAAATCGTGTTTTAGTTTCCTATATATAAATAACATGTTCCTAACTTTTTGATACCAGTAGATATGGTAAGCAAGAGATTGAAAAGACACTGAACAGTATCAATGCTAAAAAGAAAAAAGAAAAGCAATAGCCAACCGAGAAAAGCAAAGCAATTCTATTTATGTACGGCGCGTATCTAAAGCTAGAAGCTTGTGGATAAGAAATGTATAAGACATGTAAAGAAGCTGGATGCTGACCAGTTGGCTATTAACCAAGTGTGGAGGAGTTGAATTTGGGATCACTTAACACAAATTGAGTTATTGTACTTTGGCATCCTGATTGGCAGAGCCAGTTTTGAGATTTTAATGCAACAAACTGTAAACTTTAAACAGATCATGTTGGGTTGAATAAAACTTTTCCTTTTATTTTTCAGAATTCCTGATTTTCATTTCAGTCATTTTCTTCACACCAAATTTGTATTAACTTTTTTGTTTTTTTATTCCAGGATCGTAATCGTCAGGGGCTGATTGAGGGGGACTTTGCCATGTGCATCAGCCTGTACCATGCATATGAGCTCCTACTACAACATGGCATCCTATCATTCTACAACTTCATCAAGGCGATCATTGACGGAACGAAAGGGATGGCGCGGGCTAAGGCCGAAATCACCAAGAACCACGAATTTACACAACTCATGGATGAATTACGAGAAGAAATTGAACCCCCGATGGAAAGCAGTGCGAATGAAAGCCTGTTGTTCTCACAGTTTTCGCCGAGAAGGCGTGCTCTTATGAATGTACCGAAGCCCAGCACTACATTCAAAAGTCATCCCAAGCTATTGAAACTGAAAGAGATTGTTCTTGAGCATTTTGAAAAGTTCCAAGACAAGAGCGGTGAGGAGAAAAAGGGTGTGGCCACGCGTGTGATGATATTCTCTCAGTACAGGGACAGTGTGAACGAGATAGCGGCCATGTTATCTCACCACAAGCCTGCAGTGCGTGTGATGAGTTTTATTGGACAGCAATCAACTGGAAAAAGTACAAGAGGACTGACACAGAAAGAACAGCTTCAGGTAATGCTACGCTTCGGATAAGTATCAGTTTTTGTTGATTTGGTCGATGAACATTTGCCAATAAACTCTTTTCCAGCTGTTTTATTGTTCTGAGGATTAGCGTAGCTTATTGGAACAGACGTCTATCTCAAGTTAACAGCTTCAGTTTAGGCTTAGTATGGTGTTGTTAGTGTTGTTGTTTTTGTTTTTCCAGTAGCACAATAAAAAAAGAGAAAAATAAACCAACCCAACCAGTCTGATATGGTTTTACCCAGTGGAACGTGTTCAAGCAGTAATGCTAGTGTTACCAAACAACAGGAGACAAATTTCCTGAAATTTCGCTGTGACGTAATCCACATTTCGTGTCATCTCCAGGTTGTCCAGCGGTTTCGTCAAGGAGGGTATAACACGCTCGTGGCCACGTGTGTTGGCGAGGAGGGCCTGGACATCGGCGAGGTTGACCTCATTGTCTGTTTTGATGCGCATGCGTCACCAATCCGTCTGGTACAGAGAATGGGGCGAACTGGAAGAAAGAGAGATGGACGAATAGTTATTCTTGTTACTGAAGGCAAAGAAGAACAGGTACATAGGACTGTGGGATACATGTAGTTGGGTCTAAGTTCTTCCTAATGATAGCATGGGTAGCTTGCGTTCCAGCAGTAATCATGACGGAGCGAGTTGGAGCGGTCTCCAAGAGCGAGACGAGAACGCGAGGACGGCACGCGCGTCGCATTGCTGCAACTCGCGCCCTTTTGTTACTCGAGTGTCTGCAGCGAAGGATATCATAATGATTTTCAAAGATTCCTCTCTTGATCATAGTTCAAGAATTTTGGTAGTTTATGCCGTACATCCTCTCTGACTTTCTTTTCTCGTTATCTAGCTAGCTTTGATGGAAACTGGAGCCTCCCATTTTCATGTTTTCTGTTTTGTTTTAGGGTAACCTTTTAAAAAAAAAATCTTTCCATACCAGTGGGGCGATTATCTATAAAATGTTTATTAGATAATCGGCGGTGTGGTATTCTCAGCTAATGGCTCGCTGAGTGAGGTGTACACAGGATTCTGTAATGCAACTAAAGGTGAAAACTGCGTGGATGAGTACATTACTTGCGAAAAAATTCCGGACGTTTTATTCGGACGATTTAATTTCAGACACTTCTTATCTCATGTCGGACAAATTTCGGGCAACAATTTCGGACACCGCTGAAACAAAGCTATAGTAAATTTACGCCCACAAAACATGAATTAGACTGAAACAACATCTGCGAAAATGATAGTTTTACTGAAGCCCTGAGGTTCCACGAATACACCGACGAGAAAGTAACACAAATTCTGTTAAGCCGTTACGTATGTCAAGCAGTGTCTCAACTAGACTTCGCTCCATAAAGCTCGGCATAAAGGAAACTAAGAGCTTTGGAGCTACTTCAAAGTTTTATTCTGTACTGTAAATAAATCGAAGGCTTACAAATTTCAGACGGTTTTATTTTGGGCCGGACACTTCTTTGACCGAAATTAAAATGGTCCGAAATTTTTTGCAAGTAATGTTGTTGTCCGCTCTCCCAAGTACGGCTGCTGGTTTACACTCGGTTCAGAACGTGACTTTTTAAACTAGGCCTAATTTAAATTATCTCCTATTAATTTAAATATTGTGTCCTTGTAAGGTTTACATGAAAAGTCAGAGGAGCAAAAAGTCAATTCACAAAGCCGTGACGCAGGCAGCCAAGTCATTTGATCTGTACACGGACAATCACCGCATGGTTCCGCGGCAGATCACTCCTGCTGTGCTCAAAATGGAGATGACAGTTGGAAAATTTGTTGGTCAAAGGTGTGTTGCAGTCATTGGATCGGCCAGTTAGCCAGTGAGTCAGCTGGTGACCAGTTTGTCGGTCCGTCCGTCCGTAAGTACGTACGTCAGACAGGCAGGCAGACTTACAGACACACACAGTAAGTCAGTCAGTCAGACACAGTCATTCAGCATTCAGATACAGACCCACCGACAGACAGAGAGACAAAGAGACAGACAAACCGATACAGACAGACAGTCAGTCAGACAGTCAGTCAGTCCGATACCGACAGACAAACAGTCAGTCTTCCAGACAGTTGTTTTTAGTTTGATGATGACATACTATCGTGAATTGAGCACAGCATATTATTTCTCTTACAGCAAAGGCAAGAAAGAGAAAAGGCCTTCAGACGGAGCAAACATCAAAACCTTCACTACGAAGTCATCAACAGCCACATCCAAGAAGAGTGACGGCTTTTTGACCTACGAAGAATTGGTTTACTGGCAAGAGCATTTCAAGCTCCCGGAACACGAAGCAGGCTTGTCGCCAAAGCTCTCTGTTACGAAGAAATCAAGTCGCTCGTTATCAGAAGCTAAGAAACCTGTCACGCAGCCCTCTCTGTCGGAATGGCTCCCTTGGCAGACCACACCACATGTTGTTAAAGCTGTCACGCACTCTCGTCGCACGGAACATTTAGTTGAACTGTTAGAGTTCACGGAGCTTCAGGGCGGGCGAGGAGATGACGATGAAAGTTATGATCTAGAAATGATGTCGTTTTTGAACGAAGAAGACATCTTAAAGCCCGGGCAAAAAGAGGAAGATGCAGAGGAGATCCTTGTGGTTGAAACTGATCCGGATGTTGCTTGCGAGGCAGATGAAGGCGCAAGTAAAATTACAAAGAAGGGAAAGAAGACTCGAAAGAAACTTCAAATGGAAGATGAGACTGACGCGGAAAATGATGGACAGAGCTCGAGGAAAGAAGGGAATGGTGAAAATGGCAACACTGAAAAGAAGAAGAGTAAGGGATTTAAAAAGCGCTCCCCGGAGAACAAAGCACGCTGGAAAGCGTTTCTTAATCAGTTTGACAACCAGGAAGATGAAGATTTCGAAAGTGATGGTGCGAATGCTGCCGTTGTGCCCGATGAAGACAAGGTTGTTGATGATTGTTTACAAAGAGCGGATGACAAAGCACTTGACGATGATTTGCCAGACATAGGGGATCCTTGGAAACCAGATGATAAGCCCGCAGGAGTTGATAACAACCATACAAGACTGAACGATAACAACAAAGCAGCAGCGACACACAAAGAAATAACGCGCACTCAAGAATGCGATGGTGATGATCTTTCTGATGCCGCCTCTGACGAAATGACAAATCTTTTTCCTGCCATAACTCCTTACTCTCAAGGTTCTGTTCCAGGTTTTCAGCTACAAAATGAGCGATTTCCATTACTGATGGCCTCAGTGCCGACGCCGCCCTCACTAGACGCTTTGGACAAGATGAGTTTATCGTCTGGAGACGTAGAACCTGAGGAGTTTAACATGGACTTTGAAGAGATTCAGCGAAAATATTTTGGAGAAAAACCGTTTGAAAAAGACGTGATGGATAAATCAGAACCAGTTTCACCGAGTTTGTCACCGAAGGTTTGTTTTGAAAGTGACTTAGAACCATTTCTCATGGGAGACTTTCTTCAAGACGAGGAGACAAATACTGACGCTGAAGCAAGTGAAGGCGAAATGCTAAAAATGATTCGTAATGAGAAGAAAGGTCGGGTTACCTCGGCTTCAGATTGTTCTTCAGAAACTGCAACCAAAACCCGTATTGACAAACCTACCCGTGGAGAAATGCGATATCGAAATTCTGAAAACCAGAATTCTAAATCTGAATATGATTTACGTGGAGAACAAGGCTCGCGAGAAATCGCGACGGGGTTCAACAATCGTGGCGGCACGAAGGATCGTGACACGCGTGGAATCTCGAATGATATTGTGGCTGACGCAGGTTGTGAGAGTCCGATAAAAGGAGAGGATGCTACTATTGGAGAAGCCTTCTTCATGGACGTGACTGACGATGATGTCGCTTTCACGAACATAACGCTGCCCGAAGATGATAACGTTGGTGTGAATGACACCAAAAGCGACCAACGCAAAGACACTGGTCAGAAAGACCTGCTGCTGGAAAGTGAATGGGTGAGCAATAAATCAGCGAATGTAACAGAATCGGACGTAAATGTGTCTGAAACCAGGTTAGGAACGTCAAAACATGTTGACAAGAGCAATGTCGCTGCCGCCGGACAATGTGTAGCTTCAGGTGACGTGGATCTTAGAAAGTCTATTAGCAAACTGAGTGCTTTTCAACGCAGTTCCACAAACAATCAAGATTCTCACTCTGAAGAGGAGAAAATTGGTGTCCTGAAAAAGGAAGAAGAAACGTTGCCGATGGAACCAAGATCAACTTTACATGTCCGTACGAGAGGCGAGCACTCTAACTCAAATGCTATTTACAGTGAGGCAGATGTAGGTATGCTGGATGCTAGCAGGAGTTCAGGGGCAGCTCCACCTTTAGCAACGAACTTGTCAAACAAAGTACTGTCTAGCAGGTTAGGTATGAAACCAAGTAATCACACGGGCGCTTTTCGGGACGGGTTACCCTGTCGGGACAGCGAAGGGGAACGACCCGAGAGAAAATCGCATTTGACTGGATTAACAAGTAGAGAGAGGGTCGCAAGTGGAAATGACGATGTTGGTGACAATATTGGGAACAATGTCAGTGGCAATACAAGTATCAAAACTAGAGATGAGGAGGGTGACGGTGGTGACATCACTGGTAACAATGTTAGTGACAATGCTTGTAGGACACCACTTCCAAAGAAGCTTAAGCTGAGCTTAAAAAGAACCTCTCCTAAAGACAAAGGAATGCCAGCAACGAAAAGGCAGGAGAAACATTTTCCCGTTAACGAATTAAAATCAATAGACTTTGGTGCATCAAGATCGCTAAACATGAACCCAAAGGAGGAGAATTTCTGCTCTGCGAACTTAAACGAGCCTGAGGCGAAATCTTCATCATTGGCCATGAAACATAAGGACTCGGAAATGTCAGTGAAACACTCTCTTGCAATGGGTACGGCTCTCGGAGGCCCATCACTGGACTGTGAAGACCTCTCAGCAAATTCTACAAATTTACGAACTGAAAACGGTAATGTGGTGGCGGTAATGGACAGCGATGATGACGATGAAGAAGACATCCGTCCTGTCGGGAAGGCGAGTTCTCGTAGGAGGCAAGCTTTCTCCAGCCCGTGTTCTCAAGGCTTCAAAATACCGGCCAATCCTGGAAAACAAGGTGATAACCAGCGAAATGGTTTGTCGTCTCGTCATCTTCAACTGGGCTCCGAGAGCGACGAGGAGTTCGAAACTGATAAATCGGGTGAGTTTTCACTGCGTGGCCTGATTAACTTTTGTAAACAGCCGTATCCTTTCAATTGCCCAGTTCTTCTCCCACGCGGAAGACGCATGAAATTGGAACCGAATAATTCCATGCTGATGACGTAGATCTGCCAAGCTATGGGTAATTAACTTTTGTAAACAGCCGTATCCTTTCACGTGCCCAGTTCTTCTCCCGCGCGGAAGACGTATGAATTGGAACCGAATAATTCCATACTGATGACGTAGTCTGCAAAGCTATGTGAAATGTTCTGATTGGTTATTGCTCGGCTTCGAATTTTCGCTCGCAAGTAGCAACAACCAATCAGAGGAGCGGATCTCTTCGAAGCTTCGTCATCAATTTGGAATTTTTCGGGTCCAGCCTTAGACGTTTCTGGAGTACAAAATGTAGCGGAGAAATTTAGCGCAGGAGAGAAATGTACATCGGACTAATTTGTGTTAAGAGCGATTTTGCTAAATGTGTTTGTCATGTATACTCTCTTTAAATCTGATCTTTCTTTATAGCAGGTCGAAGCCGACCTGAGGCGAACTCTGTCCAAGTTCAAGCCAGGGCTCAGAAGAGAAATTCTCTTGAAATTACGTCAAAACAAGGTACACGGAAGTCGCTGGACTCTTTCAGGAAGGTCAGTACTTCCTCACATTAATTTCTGTTTTTCCTCTGCGAAAGTTGCTCTTGTCGAGGTCAAACTCATTTGAACATACCACGCGAAGAGAAGTGTTGTAAATGGTTATTACTAGTGAGTGAGTCAGTTCATGTAAGTACATGTAAGTTCTCCAAATCAACTTTCGTCTTGTATGCTTTGCGGCTGAGTTGACTTTTTTCCTTTTTTTTCTTTCAAAACACATTTATTAGTCGACATTTATTGATCTAGTTGGTCCAGCGATCTTTTCCTTACTCGAAAAATGTGACTCTAAGTTGAAAAATTTAGGCCGTGTCCGTTTCGAGAGTAGAA
>Ga0126339_10003821_pt1 | contig 11026 bp, 4 predicted proteins | sample OrbTmetagenome_2_FD_92532 | JGI IMG/M metagenome (GOLD analysis project Ga0126339, IMG submission 92532) | Coral microbial communities from Petempiche,Puerto Morelos, Mexico - Orbicella T R C metagenome | ecosystem: Host-associated > Invertebrates > Cnidaria > Coral | place: Petempiche,Puerto...
AATTATCCAAATAAGCAACAGAATTTCAGTGAATTTATTACCTTTTCTTCTCCGGACTCAGGGTAGTAGGCTGTCCATCGCCGACATTAAGAAAACAGAAAACACAAGGATAACCTAATAAAGGCGTATTTACGCTTTTGTAGCGGTTAAAACACAAGAAATTACGTTTAGAAACACCTTTTGTCCTGATAAGCGTCTGTGCTTTTTAGCGGGAAAATCCCATCCTTAAGTTGCTACGAGGTTGACTGCGAGATACTGGGTACCCTATTTGCTACTATTTGCGACAATTTGCCACTATTTGCCACTATTCGCCTCTATTCAAGACTTTTCGCCACTATTCGCATTATTCGTACTATTCGCTATTCGGGACTATTAGCTGTTCGCTATTCGCGACTATTCGCTATTCGCTATTCGGGTTTTCCAGACACCCATTTTTCCGCTAAAAAGCACATACGCTTATCAGGACAAAAGGTGTTTCTAAAAGTAATTTCTTCTGTTTTAACCGCTGCAAAAGCGTAAATACGTCTTTATTAGGTTATCCTTGTGTTTTCTGTTTTCTTAATGTCGACGATGGACAAGCTACTAGCCTGAGTCCGGAAAAGAAAAGGTAATAAATTAATTCACTGAAATTCTGTTGCTTATATGGATAATTAATTAACGCTGGATATTAGATCTAAAGCGGTGACTATTGACGACTATTCGTCACTATTCGCCACTTTTCGCGACTGTTCGCCACTATTCGCACTATTCGAGACTATTCGCAGTATTCGGGACTATTCGCGACTATTCGCTATTCGCTATTCGGGTTTTCCAGATACTCCCGCTTTGTACGCTTGTAAGCTCTTTTCCCCTCCTTGTTCAACGGAACCACAGGTTATCAAACTTCTCTGTTTGTGTGGTCATTGAAATGATCATCATCATTAAAATAAACAACTAAACGAGAGCGATTTGGTCGGACCTGCACACCTGGACTCGCTCCAGCGGTTTGGTGATATTTTCAGCTGTTGTGACTGGTGACATGTCACGGGAGAGTAGTTGTCGATATCCGCTCCGTATGTCGCACAGATCGAATTCATCTCGAGATTTGCCGTTTGCCAGGTAAGAGTTTTTGTGAAAGGTGTCCTGGTAAGATTCCGATTTGGATTGTGTTAAACTGGAATGCCGATAAGATGAAGGACAGTATTAGAGATATAGAGATTCGATTATTCCCTTCGGTGACATGGGTACATCGGTCGATCAGTAGTAACCTTACCTTGCAAAAAGAATCCGTATTGAAAGGCAAAACGTTTCGTCATTTTCGAAAGAAAATGAGTTGGTTATCTTAGCTGCAGTAGTGGCGAAAAGTCCGTTTGTGGTATTTAGGAGCGGCGCGACAACTGAACCTATGTTGAACTTTAATAATGGCCAACAATCGTCAGTCATGGAAGTGCTAACGGCACTTCTGGTCTATTTTTCCTTTTCCGTTTGATTGCCTAATCAGACGGAAAATGATAATTCCCTGTAATTCGCTATAAATAACAATAATTAAGCATAATTCGCTATAAATTAATAAACGAACTACTTGCGAGCTGAGGAAATCGAAATCTGTTGATGGCGTAGGTTCCATTTAGAACGGAAGACCAATATATGTTTTCTTTTCAGTAAATTGAGCTCATGTTGCGTCAGCGAGTGTTTCACTTCCCGTTTTCAAGTTATGGTATAGACAGCAGTGAAGCTCGATAGAACGGTCAGAAAGATAAAAACTCAAGAAACACCAGCCGTAGACGGAGTGTTTCAACAGCTGTTTGAGCTCGGTTTTGATATCCACAGGAGGACGTGAGCAAAATAACTTTGCAGAAGCGACCAGCGTGTCGGCAGCCAAAATCTAAATCTATTTATAAAGGAGAACACCCCTATTTACGTTTTTCCGTTACCGCCTTTCGGATTGAGAATGGTTCACGACCAGTCAAGAAATATAAAACACTTTCTGTGTCGCTCCTGTTATCTGATGGCGACGTGAGTGAATGTTTGGGAAAGTGAGAAACTCTTTCGAAACCCGAGCCAGTTGTTTCTAGTTAGTTTTTGATGTCTTCAGCGCTACACCAAAATAATTTTGCAGATGCTGATTTTTCCATCTTAAAATGTCATGACGTATGCATTTGGGGTTAGACTTGATTAACTATGCCGAATGATTCTGATTCTTAGGATAAACAAGTCACTTGACGACCACTGTTGGTATGTTATCCTTTCGATAAGTGAAAAATGGCTTGAGACTCACCGCTTTTTTCAGCCTGCAACCAGAAAGGTACGCTGATGTTAGATAAGTGGAATTTACAACTTTTTAACATTTAGTGTTAATCATGGGTAGGTTTAAAGTTATTTCCCTTCGATAACATTTCAAGTAAGAAGTGAGAAGTATAGAATGCTCATAACGTCCCGAGTGAGGAAAAAAAAAAAAAAAAATCGTAGTACCCGACTGGATTCGAACCCACGAGTGCTAAATAGTACGCTAAACACCAGGCGGGCACTCTATCTACACTGAGCCGTCCTGCATACCCTGCCACGAGGAAAGCGTTTCATCTGGTAATAATAAAGAAAGATGGTAAATTTTACGCTCGGTAGTGAAAAAGGAAATTGCAACGTTCATTGTGTCGCGAGCGTGGGCAAAGAAAGTATGATGATACCTTTATATTAATTATTCATGATGATGCTGTTCTGGATCATCATCATCAGTCTATAATTCCGACCTTATCAAGGTTTACAGCGCCTTCTTGTCTACTTGGTAAACACAGTATTGATTCTTGAGCGAAAATAGAACGTAAACCATTTCTTCTAGAATACTATCTACCATAAACTTTACTTCTAATTAGTAAAATAGTTAACTACTAAAAACTTCTAGTTTACACACTAGGTTCGGTTCACTCGATTTTTGGCCGTCAGTTAGTAATACTGGTTTTGGAGATAGCGTCGCCTCAAAAAATGCGAAAAGCCTAAAAGCAAACTATTGTATTATGAACTTTTTTCACGGACACCTCCATAATGAGCACACAGTCTAACCTCTTTAGTAAGGACAGTCCGTATTTAGGATACTATTATTGTAGTTTGGAAGTCTTATTGTTATTTAGTAGAAGTCAATCGATAAAAATCGATATCAGAAATAAATCGATAGCAATCGCCCATTGCTATCGATTGTTATCTGAAATCGATAACAATCGAACTCACAGAAAACTTTTTTAACGATTGCTATCGATTGAGAAAAATCGCCAACAACCGATTATTACTGTCTTCAGGAATATCATTTGTTATCGATTGCTAAAAACCAACAATAACTATTTAACAATATATCCATTCATCTCTGCGCTATCGACTGCACCCCGAATATCTTTACTGGTAATTTTCCGTAAAACAGAATGCAGCTCAGTTTCATAAACACACTGACACTGCAGCCCCCCAGGTCCCGAACTTGGTTCGGCAGAAGCTGTTATTTCAAAGACGATTTTGTAAGTTCATTTTGTTCTTGTTGTTTCGTTGATGATTGTAAAAGATACAATACAATACAATACAAATTTTATTGTCAACTTCCCATGGGGGCTTTTCAGAGACAATGAGGCTATGAATATAAAATAACTCAATAAAACCATTACAGACAAATTTTGTCAATCATTTCATCAGTGTAGCTTGTAAAAGGGTAAAAACAATTTCCGATAACAATCGATACCAATCGATGAATCAATGGTTATCGATTACTATCGGCAATCGATAAAAATCGAACTCACAACTTTTTTTCTTCATCACTTTTCATCGATTGCTATCGGCAATCGATATCAATCTTCGATATCGATTGATATCGATTATCGGTTTATCGATTGACTACTCCTGGGATAAAAACGACGTCTCGACCTCTCCGAGGTCATAACGCGACTGAAATTACCGTATAGTGGTAAAACTTGAAGCGTTACGTAAAGAACATTGACAAAAATTCTAAAAATTATTCAAATTTACAAAGGACTTTAATACTTATGACAAAAAGGAATATAATGTAAATATCGAAATACTCTGCGCTAGACAAATAAATTTGCGCGGCTAGAGTCAGACAGTTTGGTTAGTGTTTTTATGTCCTTATAGAAATCATCTTGCACTGATTAAACAGTCAAGTTGGCGATGCTGAATCGAGTTTTTAAGCTATTATCTACCTGGCAGCTGTTCCACCTAGAATGCACACCGGCCTCTCATGGAGACTATCTAGCGACTGACTTCATGTACCCTCGCAGCCTCATTTTTGCAACCAACAATCAGCGTTTTTGTTTCTGCAAAATTTCAGAGGGCCCAAGACCCAAACAAACGTTTGATGACGAGCCGAGATCTGTGCGAACGCAACTCGAAGAGCTACAAGCTCCAAGATTTGAACAGATAATTCGTCCCGTGAACGTCAACCGAAAGGTCTTACATCCTTAGAAGTGTTATTGCCCAGTAAAATTAACGCTACATTATCGCAGTCTTATTGCAGTTGCAGTTTGTAGTTTTATTTTTATTGTAGCTTTTTACTTTGATATTACGCCTGCCATAACAAGCTGATCAAAATTCCTGAGGGTCGTTTTCGCTGTTCACTCACATAAGGGACGCGTAAAATTAGGGGAATCCCCCAACGTAACGCTTACCAATCAAAACCGAGCATCCTGGCATAATCTGTTGGCGAACACTTGCACTTGTCAGCCTGTATGTCAACATTCTCCAATCAGACGCAGTATTATTGACTGTGTGATATTTGCATACTGACTGAATGAAGTAGACAAAGACCCTTTGTTTATATGCGATATCGTGGATTTGCATTGAAAAGAGTTAAACCAGCTAACGCCAAACGACTTGGATTCTGTGTAACGATAAATTTGCGATCCAGTGGATTGGTCTTACTTTTATGAAGAGGTTCAGTTCGGTGCTTGAAGCATCATCTTTAAGTGAGAAACGCAGACAAAAACTTTGCAAGAAATTATGGCTTCCTTAACTTTACGCCATGATTCGCAGGACATGAGGGAAACGACATGGAATCCGTGTGACTGCAAATCCATCTCAACATGTACCAGCATGGGAGATAAAGGCACTGATTTGTTCTACTCAGTTCAGTACGTGAAATTGAAACGAAACGCAAATCTGTGATGGCGCGATCCGATCGGAAGATGTCCGCTTACAATCCGAGCTGCCGACTCACTCTTGTCTAAAACACGATCACTTCTATTTTCTCCTTCTGTATAGAAGGGGATAGAAGGGGTGCGAATCAGGAGTGCAAGGATACAATACAGACTCTGTTTGACACTCTTGTAGTCCGTCCTGTAACTTAAGGAGCAGTCTCTTTCCAGGAGACCAACTTTGTCTGCCAAGACTGATGCAGAGACCCCCACTGCCGCATTGGACTGGTTAGTCATAAAAGACGGTGCAGCGCAAGGAGTTGACTTTTCTGCAGGGCTATCCTTCGGGATGGCTCTACCATAAACAACAACGACACTGCAACGAGATTGTCCGACAAAAACGAGAGCGCACTGCCGGGTGATAAGAGATCAAAATGTTCAGTTTATGTGGGCACATGTTCGAACTTGTTGATTTATCTTTCTTTCATATATCCACCTACTCTTCTGACGTCTGTCTCGTCACGATCGATGGCAGAAACTGCAATATGGAAAGATTAAATACGGATTGAAAACAAAGAGACTTTTGCGTGGCATATGAGAATTTCGGTAACAATACGTACTGTGATAAGAAGGAGATATTGCTTTTTCATTCCTTGCTGTCAGTCTACAGAATTGCGAGTTGATCATATCTGATATATGTGGACATAAACAACAAAAGACACGTGGACAAATGAGGTAACTAGAAGGAATGGAAGATCATATAAAAAAGCAATACATGGGGCCAGGAGTTCCCTTTTTATCAAGACTGATCAAGCAAGCTTAGTGATAATAAGGTGGGAGAAGTACCTATTAGTGGTGGAATTTGATGCAGAATGGTTGAGGTCGAAAGTTCTTTCAATTTCTTTGTCGGCATTTTATGTCGTACATTTATTGCACTTATTTACATTATGTGACTACGGGAGCCATCTTACCCTAAATGTCTTGTTCTAGGTTATAATTAGTTTATCGATCATGTAAGTCGGAACGAATGGAAAGACTGTAGATAGACGCTCAATAGCCGTAAACGTTTTTCTTTACCAAGCACGATAAACTTTCTGTTTCGACTGTTATTACGTACTGAAATTAAAGTTAAGAGCAGCCAATGTAAAGAAAATTTGGTTTTATCAACTGGGTTGATAATGTGAATCGGTCACCGTAAAGAGATTCGAATCTCTTCACGGTGGCCAATTTACATTATTAACCCAGTTGACGAAGCACAACAGTTTCTTTAGAAACTTACCCCCTCTATTCAATGTAAAGAAAGTCTGTCCACGGACCCTGTATTTTTTCTTGAGTTCGTTAAGATCGCAGGCAAAAGTATTTTGGGTCGATCGGCCGTCAATTCTCCGATGAGGGGAGAAAAACAATTACTGGCTTTTAATTTTCCCAGTTGGAAAACATGTTCAACGCCGGCTAGTCTGCTAATTCAACATGGCAGGAAACATTTCAATGACTACGTTTTTATAGAGAGTATCCAGAAACACCTAATTTATCGCGAATTGTGAGTTAGGAATCGCCGTATTGGACAGTAACAACCTCAGTATTAAACCACTTCCAAATCAGCGGTGTAAGTGTTCGGTGACTTAGCAGAACTGGCTCTTTACTCAGATTTCTTCAGCGTAACTCCTATCTGTATTCCCTGGTCGGGACGCGAAAGTAATGCCGGAATTTTGTCTTAAGCCCCTTTAATAATTAGACGCCACATAAATCTTGTAACTCCCTGTTTAGGAGTGGACAAGTCAAGACGTTGGTTCGTTAGCGAGAAACTCGTAGACCGTGTCTGCGGTAAGAAAACGATAATTAGGACGGCATATCTCTTCACTTGAAACTTTATTGAAACTGTTCATAGCGCAGTTTCACCAAGTTTCGATATTCTATGTTCCATATGCTGTTACTTAACAAGGTTACAATTAATTCATTTTCTTGCCGGCCGAAGTTATGGACACTTTACTGTACGTGAATCTACTATTTGTGTGCTGGGAAATGGTCATAATTAACTACCACCGAAGCTGCAAGTTAACTGTAGTATTCCTTTGAGAGTGGAATTAGTAAAATTATCGTAAATTGCCAAAATTTGTTCTACAAAACAAAATTCCACTTGTATACCAACTCCTGTTTGGAGAGTTCATTTCGTATACAAAACTTAAAATTTTGATTATTAAGCTAGAAAAAAATACAGTTTCACTCAAAGATTGTTATTTTTAAGCTGAGTTGTGATGTTCTTGAGACCTATACTGATGAGTTATTTTTTATTCGGTTGTTACCCCCAAATTTACTCTAATTTCGTGCGTAGACATTTTAAAAGTATTTTAAAGTCAATAGCAGGATTTCGTGACTTAGATATGATGAGTGTTTTTATACCAACCGATCAGATGAAAATTACTGATAGACGGCCGACCAATAAGCTTTTAAGAGCATAGTCAGTTTCTGTTACCGCAACAAGGAATGAGCGTTATGGTTAGCGTTCCCAACACACGTCTCGTGGGAACGACGAGGGTGACTGCGATAGCCGAGAAACGCGATTAACAGTTCACATGAATCGACTTAATAATGACGGAACATGGGAAACACAACCAAATTTAACCAAACTGAAGTCTTTGAAGTCTCGGTAATAGAACAAATGCAAACGTCCAGCACTTCAACGATTTCTTTTGTAACGACCCGAAAGTTTCCTCGTTTATCGCTACATGGCACATCACCTTTGTTTTGGAACTTTTGAATTCAATTTAAAAAGATGTATTCCTATTTCGATTGACATATCCCACACGTGGCACCCTGCACGCTTGCGAAATGTATGATTGGCCTCTCACCGCAATGATGCAATAATTATAAGCACATTCGAATATCCGGTTCTCCTGAAAGAGCACGTGTATCTAACCGGCGTGTTAATTTCTTCGTGATTGGGGATTGTGACCGTACTAAAGTGATAACTGAACATCAGAGGTAAGCGAAACTTTAGAAACTACATCATCATAGTCGACTGTGCTCAGTTAATGGAAAGAAAACATCTCTTAAACTTGAACATTCTTTAGCCAGTTCTATGCCTTGTCCCGAATCGGCGCAAGAGATGTTTAAATTATTTAAATAATTCGTAGTAATACAATTTAAAAGTTCATTATAGTTTTAAACGTAGTTCGAAAAAGAAACAATGTGTCGAACGAAGCCTCTGACAAACGTCGATCATGTCTATGGTTAAAGATGGAAATATATTTCAGCGATTGCATAATTGTACAAAGTAGATACCAAGTTATCTTCGTTGAAAGTTTCGCAACTTCCAGAAAACCAGTTTAATTTGTTTCGTGTTAAAATATTACGTAGAAAGCAAAGAAAGAACTACTTTTTGCTGCATTCACCAAATGATTTCAGGGAATGTGACGAGCATTTAGTGTCAAAGAAGTTCCGGTTCTCTTTATGACAGTAGACAATGAGTAACCCTTCTTTCTCTTACTGCGTAGCGCGTGACGTGAAAGAAAACCGCGAGGAAATCTTTATCAAGTAATGGTTTGAAATGATTGAAAACACAATATAAATAGTAGGAGGCTGAAAAGGGGTTAGAAGGAGTCCTGATGATAAAGATTGGACAGGATTGAAACGGATTGAATATGCCTGTGCTTTGTCGTATAAAGAGCAACAACACGTGTTAAGAGGCGGAAACGGCGAGGGGAAGGAGTGGGAGGGGGGGGGGGAGCTGTATCGAAGGCAAAAAATTAAATTGCAGATTGAAATCTTATATTGTTGATTTGCCCTTTGTAAGTGATATTATTGAAAGATTAACTGATGTCAAAGGATTCGGAGATAATCGAGGTATGCGCGGGAACCCATGGGCCCCTAGTATGCGTAATCAAACGATGTTTTCCTACGGTAAACCCCTAAAGTTACTACTAAAAAGCATGGACACTGCTGACAGGCAAGTATAACAGTAGAGTACTTCGTCGCTCTTTAATTTATACGTTTTGTCATAATTATTTGCAGACAAAACCCAGCTACAAATAATTGTTAGCGAACGCAAATACGCCCATAGACTCCTACAGCAATACTTATTAGTACGCTGGACAAAACAGTTCTGGATCGACGTTTTACAACAAACAATTAAAACAAGCAAAGCGATCCAAATAATTTTGTGAGAGTCTTAAACTTCATTAAATTCCGCACATGGAAAGTTATTTTATATGGATCACGCAAGAAAGGCTTACGTTACACCTTGTCCAAATTCGGTAACTGAGTCATGCAAAATCACGTGATTTCTGAGAAAAAGAGTCACATTTGAAGTGTTGTTTTGCGAAGAACAAGGTTACAAGTCGATGGATTTTTTTGTCAAGAATTTGAAAAGAAAGCATAATAACTTGCTTGGCCACTAAAATGCAATAATGTCTTTAGACATTCATGTTCTTTTTAAAAACTGTTCTTGCCACTAGCTCGGTCTTCCACCTGTTTTGAAGATGGCTGCTTGTAGCTCGCGCAATTGCGCAAAACATTGCTGTGTTAAAGCGTTGTCGGCCAAGAACTTCAAATACTTCTATCTGAGCTTTTAGGGAAGTTTCCGGACCTATTTCTGGGTCCATCTACCAGGAGCTTGCAATTTCCTTGTATGTTCTTGCATAACAGCTTGAAATAACTCTGTTTGGCTTGCTTTATGTCCCGTCGGTGGTAGTATCACAACTTGAATCTTTGATTATCTAAACCGCTGATGTATCATCCCTATCCTTTTTATATGCGAGTCACTCCCCCTCCCCCCGGGCGTTGAACATACTCCTTTGATTGCAAGTTGAGAGTTATTGCAGAATGATCTGATATTGTAGAGATGACGATTCTGGAATTTTTTAGAAGCGCTGACAACTGTTTTGAAACCAGCCGATAACATAGCCTGCATTGCACTTTCAGAAACTAGTAAAAGGGAAACCGTACACTGCTTCGGCCTTTAAACTTAAGGCGGTGCAATTACGACACGCGTCTCATGTGACCAGCCTACTAGTATTATCGAAGTATTATCTGCGGCCTGTGAAGGGTCTGAAGAGGGACGCGAGCTTTAGGTTTTCAAATTGAGCCGCAAGAATCGTGGAGGAAAAAGAGAATATCAGTCCCCTTTCACTCTGATCGTTGCCATGTTTACTGGGAGCGACTGAGATCAAAGACATAAAAAAGAAACTGATTATTTGCGCTCCAGTATCTGACTGAAAACGCAGATAATAACCAAACGCCATTTGTGGGTCACGAGCTAAATATTCCTCCAGCCCCGATGTATTGCTGAAATCATGTCGACGTAGAACACTTCCGGTTCGTTTTTATTGTTGTCGACAGTTCTAATTGATCTGCGGTTCTCGTCATCTTTGCCATTTCTTATCTTGTTGCAACATTTAGCCGAAAAATGTGACGCGCCGGACGGAGCCTTTCTTGTGTGGTCATTCTCGGTTCCGCAGTTCCCACATTCTTTTGAGGATGCGTCAGTGTTTTCCCTACTTTCCTCGTGATTTTATCACGTCCTGCTTAATTAGCCCGGTGCGTTCACTGGAGAACATTCCTCTTTGTGTCCTATGAGTTTCATTTGAGCGCTGTCCTGCAGATCTCTCAAGAAACTCTGTCATGAGTTTGTCGCTGCGTTGCATGTTAATAACTGACATCGTTCGGTTATGCAGTGACTATGCCCGGCGTGCCCAATCGATGAAAATCGATCATCGGAAGGCAATCGATATAATCAATATAATCGATAATAATTAATCGATTATTATCGATTGCCTCAATTACTCGATGAAAATCGATACTCACAAGTCAAATCCTCGTAATTGCTATCGATTGTCATCGTCATCGCGACTTCGAATCACGCAACTTATGATGTTTATTCGCCAAAAGCTGTTGAAACGTTAATATACTGAAAATGTCATAAACAT
>Ga0126339_10003822_pt1 | contig 11026 bp, 9 predicted proteins | sample OrbTmetagenome_2_FD_92532 | JGI IMG/M metagenome (GOLD analysis project Ga0126339, IMG submission 92532) | Coral microbial communities from Petempiche,Puerto Morelos, Mexico - Orbicella T R C metagenome | ecosystem: Host-associated > Invertebrates > Cnidaria > Coral | place: Petempiche,Puerto...
AAGCTTAGAGGTTGTCTTGGTCTCTGGAACTTAGTTTTGTGCAGGTTGATGGTCAGTGTTGCCATCAGCAACCGGTGGTCACTCCAGACATCTACTCCTCTTTGTACCTCCTTATCTGAAAGCGAGTTCTTCCATTTGCTGCTAATGATAATGTGATCTATCTGGGTGTGCATCTTGCCATCATCAACAACTTAGAATCATTATCATGAAGAGCTACATTTTATTATTCTGTGAATAAATAAGACACAACTAACAAATTTAACCTTGTATTTTGTAAACCAAGACTCACAGTAAACTAAGGCTAATTGCTTTTTCTGATGTACATGTATTTCTTTCTTTATTTTTTTTTACATCATCCACAATTTATTGGTGTGGACAGGGGGCTGGGGCAGGAGCTCAGGAGAAGAGGGGGCAGAGTGGTATGAAAGAAAAAGGGCAGGAAGTGGGACTCTTAAGAGGGCAGGAAGTGAGAAGGAAATGAAAATGCTAACTTTCTTCAGTTATTTGTTCATGAATTAGAATAGATCAGTATACAATTGAGTGTCGAAAGTAATAAAGCAAATATTTTTGTTTTGACTTTGGTTTTACTATTAATTACGGTTTAAGATTGGGTGAGTAGTCTAATTGGTAAGTAACTGACTTGGTTTTGGTTTTGCGACAATTGAAAAACACTCTTTAACTATATATCACAACCATGAATCCAACAATCTTATGCGACTTGCACTTGCACCCATTTGTAGCATTCTTTATCTCAGAACTTATGAACATTCATCCACAGGCTAGAAAACACAGCCTTACTTCTGGTGAAATTGTACACAATTTCTGTCCGGAGCAAATTTAGTAACAGGACTGGGTGTCATCCAATTTGTTCTGAACTGCCCCTGAAGGGTTGTCCAACTTTGCTAATCATGCATTTCATCAAATTGGTTTCCACTCAGTCCTAATTGTGATTTCTTTTCGCAACACCCCTATTCCACTAACAAAAGCTTGCTACTGGTACATGCAAGTGCACTTAACAATATGCTAGCTCCTATCTTTCAATATTTATGTGTATCAAGGTTAGTTTGATGTTGAGTTAGGAAAAACTTGTCTTGTTCATTTAAGAGTAAAATTCAATCCCTATATTGAGAAGATTTAACCATGTTACAGTTTACAGTTTGGGTACATAAACACTTCAAAAGAGATGGCAAAAAAGTGCATCTGTTCTCAAATAAGCATCCCCCTGGAAGGGGGGTACTCCTTGTATACAGTAGGTATGTGTGGCCCCAAAGGGTATGGTTTTTCAGCTGTTTTGATCATAAAATAGGGTATTGATTCTTGCCATTTTGGTCATAAAAAGGGTACTGTGGTTTTTGCACTCTGGGACAGTATGCTTTTAAGATTAGAAGTTTACAGCAATAATTGCTGTAAATTTCTAATCAATTTAACATTGGTCTGAACCAGGAAACTAATTATATTAAGCAGGCCTGAAACAGGGTATTGATTTAAGGATTGCGTCATAAATAGGGTACCAAATTTTGGGTCAGGTCATAAATAGGGTGAGGAAAATCACAGATTTTGGTCAGAAAAAGGGTAAGGATTTCAGGAAGGGGGCAACCCCCCCCCACCCAAACTTTTGGGAAGTAGCCCCCCCCCCCCCCCACCACCACCCTCAGGCCTGTCTCCATTTGTATATTAATTGAGCAGTACTGAAATTTTAATCCAATTATTCTGAAGGTAGATCTTAAACAAAAACCAAGCCAAAATAAGGCAAAAAAACATACCCTGACACTGTTCCTCCACTTGGAACTGGTACTGGATTATTTTCTACATAATCATAACTTGCAGATGCAACCTAGAAGAGAAGAAATATTTTTAAAACAAATATGTTTCTCAGATTCGCTGCTCTGTTTCCTATTTTCCTTTGACTTACGAGAAGACAGCTAAGATTCTGAGGGATTTGATTTTGACTTTGAACACTATAAACAGAAGCATCATTGTTTTATGTACATGTACATGAGTTGTATTGGCATAAGACACAGCCATCTTTGCTTGAGAGAAAGCTATCTAGACCCAGGCAGATTTTCTTCCAAAAAATGTATAAATGAGTGAAAAAAGTCCAGGTGAGTGTTTAAAATATAATTTGTAGCCCAGTTGCTGAGATTGAGGCAGATCAGAGCCACAATGGGCAACAAAAGTATTGGGACACTCAGCGGTAAAATTTGATTTCTGAGCATCTTGAAAACATTTCTCTCCCTCCCCCTCTCCCCTCCCCCCTTCTCCCTTAAACAATGTTGATTTTGCCATCTCAGATCAGACCCAGGAAAAAGAAAAAACAGGCCTAAAATTCAACATAAGGCGGATTGATATGCACACAGCTCTTCAATTGCTAGAACTCACAATCACCTGTACTGTTCACGACTGTCATTCTAACTGGTTCAAAAGAATCTAGATTAATAAATACCAAATTACTACTTAATGACTAAGTTTGCCATAATTATTAGTCAATTAGCTAACAAGTCTCCCATTTGCTATTCTCTGTAAAGCATATTCCTAGGCCCAGATTTTACAAACTTGTTGAAAGTCCCAGTCTCATGCAGATGTTAAAGAAGGGTCTTCCATAAGCCTCAGATTTTGCCATTCACCACCCCCAGTGTTAATGTAAAGAATAAAAGGAAACTCAACAATTCGAAATCAGTACATAATTAGATGACAGTTCAGGATGATAACCATTAACTCCATCATCAAGTACTGCCACCAGAATTCCTCTCCCTGTGTATCTCGGCCAAACTGAAGTGATGTTGTATGTTGGATATTTAGGTCTCTCCTAAAATGAGATTCAAGGAAAGATTCAACATAAATAAGAGAGATTTATAAATCTTTTAATATGTCTATATACAAGATGTAGTTTGGGTAAATTAAAACAGTTGACCAAACAAAGTATTGCGTACTCCCACAGCAGCTGTAGTCCTATAGTCCTCTCCTTTTGTATTGCTTTTGATATTTACTTTTAGTCACTAGGACAAAAACAAATTATATTTCAAAGCTGCTGGGTGCAGTTGCTTTGTCTGCACTCAGGGTTCAAAGTTATTAGTCACTGAACAGTTCAGAGCTGTTTTATATACATCTACTTTCTTCGCATTTTATTCAGCTATAATGAATACAGGGTGTAAAATTATTATATTATATTTTAATTACTGCTCGGGGACTCAACTTCACCAGCAGCTAAAATTAGCCAGACCTTTTTGTTTAAGACTCACCCTGCATGTGATTGGCTGAACACATTTAGTTGTTGCACTACTGAACTTTCTTGTTAGGAACTTAAAGTGGCTATGAACCACTCAACTTGGAAAACGGATCAGTAAGCAATGGCAGTTTTGATGCCACTGAACTGGGTTTTTAATGCATAAGGTCACACAGTAATGCAGGTAAAAATGAAATTCAGGTTAAAATGATTTTAACCTAGTTTGATTCTCAATTTCCTATTTGTCCTCTAACCCTAATTAATCATGATCCATGAATAATTAGGGATATGAGACAAAGAAAGGAATTTCATTTTAACCTGAATTTCATTTTGACCTATAACATCTTATAAAATTTATACAATTATCATATATATTGAGCCAGAGAGGTGAAGAATAAAGCTAATGCGCACTGGCCTTGTCAAGAAATAGTACAAAATGTAACAGTAACAGATACATAAGGAGAATTGTGGTGCTGTAGATTAACATTCATAGAGTCATCCTTGTTCAAGATGTTATCACAGGGAAAGCACGGCTTCTTATCTAATCACTACAGCTATTAGGGTAAGCGTAGCACTGGCCAGATGCGTGACCAAGTAATAAAATCCCTGTATTTTGGGTTTTCCTTTTCTAAGTTATATTTAATAATTATTTACCGAAGTGGAGGTAAATATCCATCACTTTCACCGACACTGAGGTGAATAATTGTTTTAGTGTATACCACACAAGCTAAATAATTAGCGGACCAAAACATTATTTTATGAGTGACAAGCGGTCGGAAATTTTAAAATCTCTCGCGCTGGCTGCTTGGAGGTGAATAGTACTTGCTAATCACCTCTGAGTTAACCAATCCGAGCACACAAAAAGCACTATTCACTTTTGCGGTGTATACTAAAATTCTATATTTTTTGTTCTTCAATAATCTTTCCCTGCCAAATCTTCTTATTACTGACAGCTGCATTCTCTTTAGCTTAGCTGAATTCCATTGTTTCACTCAACAAATATAAGTTAAAAAGTGAAAATAAAATAATCTGAAAACAAAATAAAATCTATGCATGTATGTATGTATGTATATAAGGTTACAAATTAGTATAAATGTAATATCGTTGATGAGATCTTAAACTGATCTTCAGTTATAAAGGCATCAATGACAACATTGTAGGCTCTGGGGTCAATTCTAGGTGTGGGCTTTGAAATTTGTTTTGTCTTTCTATGCTCAGCATGGAATCACTATTAATACCACAAGAACAGCAGCGTGTCTCTTCAGATCAACAAAGTTAAGACCTTTTTGGCAGAGTCAGTACTTGGTTGGGTGACCAAGTAAAATGCCTATGTGTTGTACTGTGAATGATTTCTTGTTTACTTTATAAATTATAAATATTAATTTTTTATTCTCTTTCCAAGGCAATATCAGTGACTGCAAAACTTGCAACCATGTGCAATGTCTTTTCTTCTCTTCATCAACCATTTGTTCAACCAAAGAAAGGCATATCATTTTACCATGGCCATACTTGTACATGTATCAATTTACAGCAACCGTATAAGCTTACTGTATCTAGCAAAATGCAATGTTCAAGTTCTCTCAATTCTCCTCGCCATTTTTCATCCAAAGTTTAATCAAGGTTAAATTGTGTCATCTCCACTTGTACAAGCTCGGCAACGACTCACTTACAGGATCAGAGCCAGTCATCAACTCACTCGAACTTCAGCTCAACTGTACGTACTCAGAACTCACTTGAACATGCTGTGTAAATTACCCAGCATTTCAGTACACATTAATTAATATGAATATTCTTCCCATCATGAACGGTGTTGTAGATGTGGCACAGTTGGTTAGTCAATTGCCTCACATGCAGGAGGTTTCAGGTTCGCATTCTGTGGATAGCAATAATCTTAAGGTTCTTTTTCCTTTCTTTTTCACTGTTGTTATTTTTATCACATTCATTTATTGTCAAGAAACCATTTACCCGAAGAAGTGTATTTGCCTTTCCATTTCTTACAAGTTTAAAAAATCATCTGGAGCTTTTAATCATTTGATATATGACTTTTTTTAACATTTTTGAACTCAAAATATGCTAGCTGCCTTTGTCGTGCCCTAAATTACCACTCGTGTCACATGGGTTTGTGAAGAAAAAACAAAAAAGACTTTCCCTTACAATCAAATTATGTAAGAAGAACCATGAGGTCTATTCCCTTTACAACTGAAAAATCGCTTTGAACACCTAGCTTGTACCTCTCTAATAAAGTTCTTTACAATGGTCAGTGGATGTTTGAAATGTCTTCAGAACAGGAAGCGAAGAGGTGATGGTCAGGAGTGAGTGTCCATTGATATCCATACCAATTGAAATGTTATTTTCCAAGATAAAAACATATCGCAGTTATGGGTGTCACCATCAATATTGTGTTTAGAGTAAGCGGAAATTCACTATTAATTAATATTTATAAAGCAACTAGAAGTATAATGTTACAATGTACATATGTACATCCATTAGCAAGTTAACATTAGGAAATGGTCATCAATAAGTACTGTGTGTCAAAGTACTCTTTGAAAGCAAGTAAAATGGGCAACTCACAATATATCACTGTTCCTTAAGTAAAGGGTCTCTGATAACTGTAGACAGTAGTTGATATTCTTTTTCCTTCTGCTGCATAAACCATTCAACCTATTAAAAAAGAAACTGTTAAGACATAAACTGTAAATTAGAATTTAATTGAGTGCCCTTGGTTATGGGCTTATGACTGCCAGCTATACTCCTGACTTTACTGAGATACAATAAATGAAATTTATAATTTTTGGATGGTATCTACATACAAAATCAAACAAAACTTCATGAAATTCTAACCTTTTGATCCAAATCCAGCTTACTGTCAATCTCAAGTGACTCAGATTTCTTTTCTGCTTGACGCTGTATCTCAGGACTTTTAAAAGTATAATAGTCCTCAAAGAGCTAAGAAATAAATCAATCAAATTTAGTTTTGTACTTAATATATTCATTGTGCTTCCTAATAAACACTCATAAATATAATTGCATGTAAGTTGCTTAATTTCAGAAGATGTAAGTGGACCTTTCAACCCAAGATCTACATCTCCAAATGATAATTCAAACATTTTTAGTATTGTTTCCTGTCATTTTTTTTTCCCCTTGAAGTTATAAGGTGGCCTATTAAATCAAAATATGGGTTTGAAACTGGCATCAAAATAATGAAATTATGTCAAATTATGTATATTTGTATATCCAGTATTCTATTCTGTAACCGCATTGAGGTCTTACATGAGATAGCATTGTGCCTGCGCAAACTCAGTCTATTGCCACCTTTCCAAGTGAACAGAAGTCTTTTATGTCTAGTGAACATTTTCAGCAATAATTTGCTCTAAAGCACCTTAGAACTCCTGACAAAGACACGGATACCAGTCAGAGGAAGGAAACATCTGGATAGAAAAAGGAAAGCAGCAATAGCTCTCAAAGTAAAAGTGTCCAAGGACATTGGGTGATTCCAGAAAATATCCATTCCTTACCACTGGTGGCATGAACATTTTGACCCCCTCTTGCCTTAGGAAATTCCAAAATGCTCTACCCCCCATGCCCTTCAAATTCCAAAATTGTTAACCACTCCTCCCCTTCCGAATTTCCAATTTTTTTTTTCATAGCCTTTGGAATTCCTGTTTAACTGAGTGTCTAAAACTTCCACCAAATGGGAAACTTGCGCTTTTTTCTCTCTCCAAGAAAATTATACCAACAACGTTTTGGTCAAGCAAACAAGCAACTCAAGTTTATTAACATTTAATAAAGTGCACCACAGCTTTCCCTTCTAAGTGTTATCTATAAGTTGCTTACCACCAAATAAAACTTTTTGCTCACAGTTCATTACCTTCATATTTTCAGGAAAGTAGATCATATTGATACCAGTGGAAGACAAAAGTAAAGTTCATGATGTGCCGTCACCTGCCATATTGAAAATTGCGTTCATTGAGTAATTGCTGACCACTAGTGATGCAGCCTACAAATCTGTCAGGTGTCCCGTTTGGAAACGAGAGACTGGTGCGAGTTTTTCTTACGCAGCAAGATCGCCGATTGACAATTTTAGATCAAAAAGAAACACAGGCTTGTTTTGTATTTTATTCATCCATCAACTGTAAGGCCTCTTTGATATCGAGCTTGCACCATCCATACGCTCACTTTTCTGCGTGATCACTAACACCTGCCTGATCAATGTTTATCCTTCTTCCACGGTTGGTTTGTGCTTGATGATATATAAACTGGAAAAGTTACCAGATCAGCAATTTCAAGCGAAGCTTTTGTCATCTCCCCCCTCTGAAAATTTGGGGCTGAAACTCCCAACTGCGTTTGGAATTCCAAATGAATGAGTTGCCAGTAAGCGGATACCCGTGTTTGCGCAAAGAACTCTGGGATTCGTCAGGGGGCAAACATTGCAAGTCGCTAGTTGTTTCGATGCCCAAAAACATGGTTTTGGCAAGAGATCAACACTTTTTTGCCGTTGTTTTATCACAAATGGATTTTGGCAATGTTGATACATGAAAAATGTAAGTTTTTGTTTGAATAACTGTGAAATAAGTGATAAAATTTACCGACAGACTCCTTTTTGCTTGCGTGAGGTTTACTGTGAAACTTACATTGAAGAGAATATTGAAAATTTCAATAGACGCCTGATCTCGAGAGGCTACCCAGAGCAAATGGTAGAAAAGACCCTCCGAGAAGTTAAATATAAAGACAGAAAAGAAGCTCTGAAACAGAAATCGAAAATTGCAGAAGGAACTACTACCCTTTGTGTCGGGCAATTTCACTCACCCGTCAATACCAAACTTTGGAAAGAATAATCACGCACAAATGGCACTTTTAAATACAAATACTCAGAGATATTCAAGGACCCACCCTTGATCTGTTATAGAAAAGGAACATCACTGAAATATGTGCTTGTAAAAGCAAAACAAAGGCTTTGACCAAAACAGTAGCCACACAACATGAGTCGCACGGACTCATTTGTTATTAAATCAACCCCAAACAGCACAATGATCACCACCGGGTTTATTTCCAGTATTATTTGTATGAATGAGCTTTCAAATAAGCCAAAAGTAGCCTGTACACAACTTAAAAGGTTTTACTGAGTTATTTCCTCTCGATTTATACCTAATTAATTTTGTAATATTTTCAGACCATTACGCGATGTAAATTTCACAATAAACCTCACGCAAGCAATGGAGTTTATCGGTAGATTTTATCACATATTTCATGGTTATTCAAACAAAAACTTACATATTCCACAAATCAACTTTGCCCAAATCCATTTGTGATAAAAACGACAGCGAAAAAGCGTTGATCTCTCTCAAAAATCATTTTCTTGTACCTCGAAACAACTTTTCGCCATACACTTCCTTCTAGCGACTAGCAATGTTTGCCCCCTGACGATCCCAGAGTTCCTCGCGCAAACACAGGTATCCGATTACTGGCAACTCATTCATTACGTTACCCTCCCATGCCTTCACAATTCCAGTCCAAGAGAGCCCCCTCTCCCTCGGAAATCCAAGATGCCACCCGTGGTATGGTATGGATATTTTCTGGAATCACCCATTGAAGTCCAATTTGTTGTGGAAAATGGTGCCAAGATTGGTGTTTCTCCTTTGTGAAGGACCCTCGACAGCTCCGTTAGCTGCCATGCAAGAAGGATTTGCAACACCGCCCAGAATATGGCTAATGACATTTCCAAGGCTTTTAAGTCGGCTAAGGTCGACCTAGAGACATCCTAGACGAGGAAATTCAAAAGGAAGATAGATTGCAACACTGTCCAGAAATATGGCTAATGCCATTTCCGAGGCTTTTAAGTTGGCTAAGGCCGACCTAGAGACATCCTAGATGAGGAAATTCAAGAGGAGGATAGATTGCAACACTGTCCAGAAATATGGCTAATACCATTTCCAAGGCTTTGCCAACCTATGGAGATTTCCTAGGGGTTGAAGGATGGTAAGGGGCCATGGTGGAGTGCACTGGGGCCACCAGGTGTACTTCGCAAATGCCAGGAAATGCCCACCATGTCAAAGGCTCTGCCACCAAGTTGGCTGTTGCATGTCCTCGTCATAACCCCGGTAATGCAGTTGTACTGTAGCTGAGCGACAACGGCAAAAGGCAGGTATCCGGTACCTTTCAAATAACAGGATATTGTGGCTAAGGGAAGGACACCCTGACAGAAAACCCAGGCCCTCCAGGTTGGGGGTTGGGCATGGGGCCAATCCCCCCATCCCATAAAAAATTATCGATTACGGAAACCAGAAATTCTAACAAGCAATGTTACATGGGCAACAGCACAACTACTTGCCTAACTCCAAATGATAATTTTATCATATGGGAGGATGGATAGATGACTGGAACAGGTGTTCTGGCCCTATACCCACATAGGGTTACGGTCAAAGAAGAAGAAGGCCAACCTAGAGACATCCTAGATGAGGAAATTCAAGAGGAGGATAGATTGCAACACTGTCCAGAAATATGGCTAATGCCATTTCCGAGGCTTTGCCAACCTATGGAGATTTCCTATGACGGAATTTCAAGAGGAAGATATCCTTAGCTGTCATGCAAGAAGGATTTGCAACGTGTCAGGAATTATGGCTAAGGCCATTTCCGAGGCTTTTAAGTCGGTTAAAGCCGACCTAGATCAAACTTCTAGATTAAGACCATTACATCATTATAGATTTCACAAAGGGTGCAATAATACAGTTTGTGTTGATCAAGTGATGTGGTGTCTACAGCTTTTAGCTCAATATTCTGGGGAACTTCAGATAAAATACTACGCTCTAATTTAACGGGTCTCCTGCGAAACTGGAGGTGTATTTACATGTAAACAATCTTTGGCTGGAAGATCGGGGAGTTTTTAGGAAAAAAACAATGTAAGCTTTAAAGCTTACATAACTCGATGGACTAAAATAGAACATTCATAATTAGTAAGGCGGAATTTATAGTTTTAAACCACATACACAAGCGATTTGTGAGAATCCAGTCGTACGATGTTGCATTAGTGAGATGCCGTGAAGGTCCCGTTTTTTACTTCCTCAATGGATCCGAGAGTCACAGACAAAAAACTAAAGTGTACTGAGTTAACTTACGTGTCTTTCATAGGACAAGCCATGTTTGACGGCTAACTTCTTGGCGTCTTGCACACCACCATAAACTTTCACGGCCCAAATATTAGTGTAAATGTCCGTGGCAAAGATTTGATTTCCACTGAAGAACAGTAGGAGAATAGAGCACAAAAGTACTGCCTTGCCCGCGTTCTCCATCTTAGCAAGTGTTGAATTAACGCTTCCTGTTGAGCTGTTTTCGCTGCAGTTGTGCTGAGTGACCTGGCATGCATTTTCTTCACCACTAAGGGTAGGTGGAGAGACCCTTGTTTGTTACCTCTGTTTGGCATGTTTTTTTTTTGTTGTTGTTTTTGTTTTTTTTTTTCATTAGTGTCTGACCTAGCTTCAAAAGATCGCATCGTACTGCAGATCTACAGTATTTTTTCGAACTTTATCATTGCCCTTTATTAAATAAATTTAATTTTCTGAGCGGTATGAAAGATCTCCCCACCCCTCCCCACTTCGTTTGAATAAAATATGCGGAAACAGAATGAGTTTACCAATGTTTTGTTTTGCGAACACGTATTTCAGTTTGTTGACCGAAGAGCGTGACCGGAATACTTATTGCTGGGTATTGCATTTAGAAAGTAAAAATGGCTGTATGTTGTAATAATTAAAATTCTTGAAAATAACAAGAATTCACCGTGAATTAGCTTCGCTAAAATGTACAAGATGA
>Ga0126339_10003825_pt1 | contig 11016 bp, 3 predicted proteins | sample OrbTmetagenome_2_FD_92532 | JGI IMG/M metagenome (GOLD analysis project Ga0126339, IMG submission 92532) | Coral microbial communities from Petempiche,Puerto Morelos, Mexico - Orbicella T R C metagenome | ecosystem: Host-associated > Invertebrates > Cnidaria > Coral | place: Petempiche,Puerto...
ATCTTTCTCAAGGTTGGTTGACTGCTACTTAGATGCATGTAGCATGAGTGATATAAAGGGTAACACAGTTGTTGTTTAACCCTTTATATATCACTCATACCACATGCTTTTGTAGATTAATATTTAGCTTGTGAAGTGAATGTGATTGATCACTGTTTTTTCCCTTGTTTATGAAGGATGAAGAAGATGAAGGAGAAGATCAGCAAGAAAATGGAGAGGTACAGTAACTGTATAGTTTAGGCAACAACTTGCTGTTACTGTGAGACTTTTAAATGATAGTCTTAAGCTTAGCCAGGTTTTCAGTTTATTGATGTACGAGTGGCATGGACGATGACAATAACAATGACAATAAGAAAGTTAAAGGAAACAATTATAACGTCTCATTATAAACTGGTACCTTCAAAGATAAATATTACTTTTTGTTTCAATATAGGCTGAAGAAGACCTGCTCTTGGGTCGAGAAGGGAAAGGAGCACTACTTGAGAGCAGAACAAGAGTAAGTAGTCTTACCAGTAACCACTGAAGTTACACCACTTTTACCCTTAGCTACAGCTGTACCTGACCACCTGATTGAATAAAGTGTACCTGGCCAAGTCCTGCAGCTTATCTGAAAACTACTAATAGATTACCAAAACCAGTTGACTAAACAATGTATCTTGAGGCAGAGTCCAGGGTTGTCATTAATAACTGGTATCAGACTATTACAAGTGCATGCAACTGGAGTGACCACAAACTCTAATGCTTGAGAGCAGCTATAAGAAGGCAGCACCAGTTGAGGATCTATGACTGCGCAGTACTTTCATTATGTAGCCAGCTTCAAATGTTAATGACATCTTTGAAGGTCACACTTTGTGTGATCGTCATTTTAGTCCTTTTTGGAGTATATGCACCCTACAAAATACTCATTAAGTTTAGCCCTAGAGTAATAATAACAGTTGACCCATTCCTTACTGTAGAATTAGTAGAAAGAATACAATTTCCTTCAGGACTAATCTTCAATTTGAACCATATGAAGAACAGAAACTAAACTTAATTTGAAATCATTGGAATAACATATTTGCATTAAGCTCCTTAACAGTATACTTAACTGAGAGTAGTTTTTTTTGTGGTGTTCTTTCTGCCATACATGTTGCATGTGCTTAAAATGCCTTTGAAATAAAATAGTAGGGTGACTATAATCTTGTTGAGTACCATTTTTTAATTGCATTTCTAACAATAAAAACATGCTGCAATCACTTTCTGACAACCTCTCATTTCTATAACATGTTTATTTTTCTGCAGTACTCTGAGCAGAGAACTTCAGGAACCACTGTAAGCCTTTTACAGTGTAATTGATTACCATAAATAACTAAGTTAGAATACATTTAACAAACATGAAATCGTAGACATTGTAATCAAGGGTCATAAATAGAAAATATGCTAATATTTCTAAAAATTTATAAATTATGGGAATCTTAAAGAGCACGTATTAAAAATAATAATCTGTGCAAAAATAAATGAGCAAGGTAAACATCTAGTCATCATCTTTCACAACCTGTTACTATTTTTTGCTGAACTTGCTTGTAAAAAAAAATTATGCCTAAAGGTACATTGTAGACTTTAAAATCATTACTTTTGCACTGTAAACTAAACATACTTTACTTACTTGTACAACTTAAAATAAATATTAAAGGTCCAACCAGCTATTAAACGACTGAAAATTTGATTGTCATGATCTGAGTGTATTGTCTTCATAACAGTGCAAAGTAATCTTATCTTTTCAATTTAATAATTATTATTTGCATGCAATTCATAAATGTACAGCTTCAACTGTGAAGTTCCATACATGTAGATTCTTCAGGGATAAATTATGTTAAATTCAGATTTTATTTTGTAAGTGAGATACATGTACATATATTTTTTGACTTGGCATTTGTCATGAGTGATCATATTTTGCTACTGTGCAGACTGAGATGACGGCAGAGGAAAGAAGAAAGAAACATCAGCTGGAGCTCAAAGAACAATTGCATGAAGAGGCAAAGGTTTGTGTGACTACAGTTCTCCTTTGTTGTACTTTGTTAGTGATTTTACTGATCTGCTCACCACCTCTGCGTACACGTAAGAACCCAAGTAATAAGGGATCCTAAACTTAAGGCCAGAAAGTAAAAGTTTAAACTTCAGACCTTTACGTAATGCAACTGCAGCTATTTCCATATTTCCATATTCATGCAAAGAGCTAGGCACTGCATACCTTTACATGTGATGGTAGGTAGTGTTAGGGCCAGTTTAGTCTTAAGGCCAATTATTTGAGACTGTACTACAACTTTGTCTACATGTACATGGACATCTTGAGTTGTTTCCTGTCAATCCATCCAGTGTTAATAATTTGCTGGCAATAATAATTGTTGTGGATGACATTAATAAGTGGTCAGAATTTGATAGATGTTTTGAAATCCTACAATGATTGTAGCCATAGACAATAGCCAATAATGAAAGGCATAAAAATTATCTAATTTTTATATGACACAAGCACAGTTTGCTACAACAATTTGGTGCCATTTAAATTGTTTTTGGCCAGTAGATGATGTTGTAAACCAGTTGTTTTAACTTTTACGTGTGCTTGTCAGATGTAAGCCTCAATTCCCCTATTGAAATGGAACTTCTCTTTATATCTGTGTTAACTCGCACTTGTCATTATTGCAGAGACGTCTTCTGGAGTCAAAAGGTGATACAGAAGCTGTTGCTAAGTAAGTAATAATCTTTTCAGACTTTAGGAGATTTTTTTGTTTTTCAGTTTTTTGTATTGCAAGTGAGCTTCAATAACAGCATTTGAAAGTTAGGGAAAACCTGTTACAACCATCATGTTATGACCCTAATGGAGAGGTCCGCAGCCGCACACTTTACAATACTGACTGCACGCATTGCACTCCTATAATGTAAGTCAATTAAAAATAATTATTCTCTATCACCATCGGCCTGCAGTGCGTGCAGAGAGCTAGAAAAGCTACAATCTTGGACAAAATAAATGAAAAATTAAGACCCCCGTTCCCCCCATTTCAATGGTGGAAAAAATGGCGCAGTTTGGTTGTAGCACAAGTTCATCATTGATTTGGGGTGGTTTTATTTCTTATTTTATTCTGTCCGAGATTGTAGGTACCTTTTGTACCGTTGTTTGTGGGCTGTTAAGAAATGTGGCATTTAAGAATTTTATACCCAATTTCCATTCAGAGTGAAGCCATCCAATGTTGCCTACAAACATCCATCCTTAGTTCCAAGAGAAAATGATGTCAGAGAACACAAAATATTTGTTGGTAAGTTAGTCTCCAAAGAGCATTATATACCGTATCCTACCATAATTCCTTTTTCACAGTTACGTTTTGTAAATTAATTTGTACGCTGCATTTTTCTTCGGTTTTCATTACCCACTTTTTCTTTCCTTTCAGACAAGAAATACGAAGCAGTTGTTTTGCCACTGTTTGGTGTGGCTACTCCATTTCACATATCAACCATCAAGGTAGGTATATATATTAATTTGCTTTCATGTTAATTCTGAGGATTTGGTGATAGAGTTGAACCCTAGTATCTCGACCTCTTAGACGTTTCTTAGGGAAAGGAAAAAGTAGTGTAAGTCTGTAAGATTGTAGGGGTGCAAGGTAGCCAATAGTAACTGACCGCCAAAGTACATCCATAGATGATGGGGAATTCAGAAAACTTTGAGGCATCAAGTTTGTCAGTGCATAAGGATTTGACCATGACCTGTTTTCATTTTGCTCTTTCAGAATATCAGCTCGAGTGATGAAGGGGGATATACCTACCTTCGAATTAATTTGTTTTGTCCAGGAAGGTAAGAAAATAAAAATTAATTTTTGGAGAGGTGGTTTAGATTGAAACAGATAAAATTTTATTACCACAAAATTCCAGGGAAATTTGCCTTTCCCTGTCGCAGAATGAGGCGTTATGCATCCCATGAAGCAGCAAGGAGGGATAATGGTCACTGTGTAGTGCCACCTCGTTGGTAATAAGTCTCTTCCTAAAGTTGCACGTCTAAAGGTGTCAAACTTCGGTTGTGTCACGCAAAAAAAAAACAAACAAACAAACAAACAAACAAACAAAAAAAAAACACGTTTTCTTTGTCATGATCGATAACTTCCATGCAATTAAAGAAGCTATGTCACGGTTCGTAAATCTTGAAAAGTTTAGCCTAAGTTTTCCAATTTCTTTGTTTGCAATCCGTGTTAATCTTCGCCATCCTTATCCATCATCGTTCCGTTTTGGTTTAGTATTACCTCCTTGGTGTTTTTCAAACTTATAATTAGGAAAGTATTATTTTGAGATTTCCTTCAATTTTAAGGTGATTTCGTACTTCTCAAAAAAATGCCTCATAACTCGTGACAATTCTCCTTTAACGTGCGAACGTGAATGTTGTAGCCACAATATTGTCCCTGTCATCTTCTCATCCTCTGAAAGGGGTATGAGGTTGTCCAGAATATTTTAAGGTTCTCATCGTACTGTACACAATTTTTTTCCAGTGCTGTAGGTCGTTCTGAAGGAAGTCTCTTCGCACAACCTGAGGCCACCTTTGTGAAAGAAGTGTAAGTTTTCACTCTGTCAACGTCGTTCTGAACATTTGCCGTTAATTTGTATCAGTAGCTATTGTTGAAAGTTTGTTTTCTTATTTGTTCGATTGCCTTCTTCCACAGTAACTACCGAAGTTCAAACACCAAACCCCATGGAGCATCTCAGCCGCCAGCCTACAATCTAAGCACGGCGTTTCGATTGATTAAAGAAGTACAGAAAAAATTTAAAACGAGAGAGGCTGAAGAGAAAGAGAGACAGGTCTGTAGTGAATATCCAGTAAATATCTCCAGCTCAGAATGTTACTTCTCCTTTCTTGTTTCTGTACATCAGTCTTAATGCTACTTGCGAGAAACTGGTAGTACATCTGGACAACATGTACATCCTTGGTAATGTTTGTGTCCTTTAATTTCTTTTCCTTTATGCAGGGCGTTGTACAGCAAGGTAACCTTATTTTAAACCCAAACAAAGGAAATCCCAAACTGAAAGACTTGTACATCAGACCGAGTATCACACAAAGAAGATCACCGGTAAGGCCTTTATACGGAATAGCTGTTACTTCTAACACATCGACTTGCTTCTTGTTTCTTCTTTCCTCTACAAAATTGGAAAGGTTAGGCCCTAAACGTGTATTGCTAGACATGTACATGTACCTGCAAGCTAACAGAACTTGAACCAAAACTTGCGACGACTGGATAGCGCGGGGAAAATCACGTGACTAAGTCGCTGGGATTGGTTAAACATGAAGGGTTTTAGCTAATCATACGGCTTTCATTTCATTGGTAGATTTTCCCTTTGTAAATGTATTCATTGTAGGGCAATCACCACACGTTTTAATGTCGTGTTATACTGCGCCTTTCAACATGCGGACTCTAAAATTCAAAGCTCAACCGACAGATACGTTTTTTTGCTACCGTCGATCAAATGTTCGGCTCCTCCCAGCTTCCGACTACTGCCGAGCGTACGGTAATCAAATCGTTGAGCTCAGTTCAGACAACGAAACAGTGCTGGGCAGTAGTCGGAAGCTGGAATGAGCCACCGAACATTCGACTGACGGTAGCGAAAAACGTATTTATCGGTTAAGCTTTGAATTTTAGAGCCCGCATGTTATTGAAAGGCGCAGTAATGTCAACAGTAATGGAACTAAAGGTTGACGTTGTTTCTATGTTAATGTAAGGACTTCACAGACTGCGATAAGATAAATTTGTTATGCGTTAACTAAGATTTTCTAATTCTGTTTTCTTCATCAGGGAACTTTAGAAGCGCACACGAATGGTAAGTACGCTGCATAAAAATGATATGTTAAAAATGCGTGTAGTCTGATGAATTGATTTCAAGAGCGTTTTGATTGCTCTTCAGACTTAAATTGTCTTTAAGTTCGTACCAAACATAAAACTTCGTTTTGAATCTTTCTCCAAAGGTTTTAGGTTCGGGATGTACCGTGGAGAACATGTCGACATCTTGTACGGGAATGTAAAACATGCGTTCTTTCAGGTAAATAAATAACTCATTTCTCCTTTTGTATAGAAGTGAGTGTTAATTAAATGTAAAAGACTCATTCATACAAGGAAAAAAAATAGCGAACGCAAGACCAGCTGAACTGTCGTGGAAATTGTAAGAACAATGAATGACATAAACTCGGCAGATCTTAATTGGCCTGAGGTGGAAAGGGCATTAATTTCGGTCTAATCCATTAAATCATTTTGCCCAAGTTTTGGTGTAACGGCAGTAAGTACCTATGTCAGTGATATTAGGGACTTTAAGATACGTTACGGCGAGGTGCTACAACGGCTACTTTGGCCGTGAGGGACTCGGCTGACAACGGTGTTTTACTCGCCAAACTCAAATGATGAGATTTTGCTGTACGGCAACGGTATGTGCAGTCTCTACGTGTCTTAACAAAAATGACTACTTTCAAGGAAACCAGAGATTATTCTACTTTCATACGAAATAGGCTTGATTAATGACAATGATTTCTTTCTCCTGTATCCGTCTTACATCTTCCAGAACTGCGATACCTTTTAGAACTTGATAGAACCGCCTGTAATTCCAAGCACAAAACAAAATATAAACACTGATATAAAAAGCTCGATTTCAACACGGACAGGTTGTTCGTTAAAGGATTACGTGATAAGCCCGAAAATACAAAACTTTCCATTATAATGAAATACATTTTGAACAGTAATAAGCAATTATAGCTCAGATTAGGACATAGGATGCTTTCTTATCTACGGCTGTTCGGCCCGATACTAATATGACTGAACTGTTCATCTCGCGGTAGGTGTTAAAATCGTTCAAATTTTCTGTACAAATGACAAAGAAACAACGATCTTAGAATTGATTTTTATGATTGAGAACTTTACCTTCAAACTAGGTTGTTCAAACAGTGAAGAAAAGTGTTAAAATGAAATGTAAACAACAGGCTTATACTCACGTAGTGAAGAGTACGTGAAACCAGGCACTTTCCCGTAGTAGAAAGCAAGGCTACGGCGGGAAAGCCGTACTGGTACGCGCGTCATGACGTCACTGGAAGTGCTCTTCCCTATCTGCCGCCGTACTACAGCCTAGCCGTGCCATAACTTAAAGTCCCTAGTGTTTGGAAAAGCGGTGAAAAGCTAAGAATTGCGGCGCCAACCACATGTTTTGACAAAGACAATGTGCTATTCTCGTAGAACACGCTTCCAGCTTTTCTATTACGGTAACTACGCCTGAATTGTGGGTAACTTTTTGTATTTTCCTCTGTGTATTAGCCCTGTGATGGAGAAATGATCATCCTGCTTCATTTCCACTTGAAGGTTTGTTATTTTTCACTGTATTGGTTCTTTGAAGACTAAATCACTCGGTCTGCTAAGACTAGTTCTGTTAATTAAAGTAAAAACCTCGACTATTTAGTGTAAGGTACAGCTATAGAGCGGGTCTCATTTGAGTTAGCTATATCAACTACATGATAGGCTTAAAAACCTGGCGCCACTTTTTCATCCAATCAGAAGTAAAACCAGAAGCAATCGTGATTCGTTCGCAAACGTTTTCCCGCGCTTTGCGTCAGCTACATGTTATTCCTTCGAGTTTTGATTGGTTCACTGTATTGTCTGTCCTTTGTGATTGGCTAGAGTGGTTACTGTTGTTTGGACTTACGACACTCAATTGAAAACCGCTCAAAGACGTGAAAGACTTCTTTTTTGTGGTTTGTGCCGATTTTTTTAACAAAACCTTGCTGCTCACACTATTTTTTCTATCTTGATTTCACCAATAGTTTTATTAGAGTTATTTAAATTTTAGCCGTTGTTGTATAGATGGTGTAAAGATGGACAGGGCAGGGAAAAACCACTAAAAACACTAGTCACGCTACGCTTTTATAGTTGCTGCCTTTCGTATCTGCAGGTCACGCAGCGTTGTGTGACGACTCAAACAGACTGTAAATACTAACCATGTTATGTTTTTCCCATATTCAGCATCCTATAATCATTGGGAAGAAGAAATACAGAGACATCCAGTTTTACACAGAAGTAAGTTCAACCGAACTGTCTAACATTTCTACAGTGCATGGAATACTGACTTCATGCAAACCTTGATATGTTTGTCAAATACATCTTTCTTTATCATCTAACTGTGTTCTTTGTTCTGCAGGTTGGTGAAATCACAACAGACTTAGGAAAACATCAACACATGCATGACAGAGACGATCTCCAAGCAGAACAGGTAATTTGTTATGTTTCATTGTTTTAGCTCGAGAAGACGCAGACGTTGAGCCTTTGACGCGAAGTCCTGATACACAGAAGTCCCATTCCCCCATTTCTTAATTTCCATTGGTTTTATTTCGATTGAAGTAAAAGCTAAGACTTCTGATTGTTTCTTCACTGACACGGACATGCTTTAGCAATGAAAATAACGATGCCACTTCTTCTAGCTGAAGTCCCCTATTATAGAGCATGTTTTTTTTTTGGTTTATATATCATTACGGACGACAACTGGCCTGCCTCACGCCAGTTGGGAGTTTTAAACCTACTATGTACAGTTGGTATACTTGTTTCTTTCAGTTTATGTGGCATGCCTGTGAACTAGCTAGGTGTAGTCAAGCCCGTTGACCACTATAAACAGCAACATTTGAACTTTTTTTGAACACATTTACAGGCCGAAAGGGAGTTAAGGCAAAGGTTAAAGTCAGTCTTCAAGAATTTCATCGACAAGGTAGAGGGAATAACACACGGGCAAGTGGAGTTTGATGTTCCTTTCAGGGATCTTGGGTGAGTCAGTAGAGGAGATTTGAAATCTTTAAAATGCTGAAATATCCTGAGAATCGAGTTTCACGTGCAATCCTAGACATACGTGTTACACAATGTTGTGGTATCTTTTACTAGTGAGATGCTTTTCTTAGGACGACTCCACCTGTGTTGAAAAGCCTCGTTACAATTACTTTGCTAACTGTTATTCTTGAGTACTGTGTTTGGGTAAAACAAATATCCAAAGTAGAAAATGGGAGTTTAAACGTGGTTTTAACATGTTGGAGGCGAAACAAGTCTTCACGTTTGCAGAATGAAATGAAAGTTGTCGTCTCTCTCTCATTTAGCATTTTTGGTTTTGTCAGTTTTGTCTTTTGTTAGTTTTCAGTTAAATGAAGCTCTATTGGGTCGACGAACAAGAAAACAGTATCCCTTACCCTTAGCAAGGGTGAATAACTGCATCGTGTTCCTAATCTCCGCATCTAATGCAAACAGGGTTTTGTCAATTCACGATCGATGACAGGATTCTGAGGGGAAACTGTTGCTTTTACCCTCCCCCCTCTATTATCCCCCCCCCCTGTTATTTCCCTCTCCTCCCCTCTGACCCACTAGAATTAAGATATCTTGCGGCACAGTTGTTTTTAAAAAACTTGATCAAGTTTGTCATATAGTAACTTTTTTTTCATTTTATTTTATTTTTTGTCCTCAGGTTTTCGGGTGTCCCTTCTCGGAGTACAGTATTACTACAACCGACAACGCATTGTTTAGTGAACATCACAGAACAGGTATTTCGGCGCAGTAGGAAAGCATGAATGGAACTTACTACGGTAATTAAACTCATGTCCAACGTTGGCAGTGACTAATATTGGCTCGTTTTCTTTGACAGCCGACGTTTATTATTACTTTGGATGAAGTAGAACTCGTTCACTTTGAACGTGTGCAGGTAAAAACTAAAGATATTTGTCAAATCGAAACCTAAGTGAATAAAAATGTGATGAATTAATTTTTAGTCAACCATAATAACTCGAATTAGCGCTCTGCTTCCAATAAGCTTCCCCTCAAATGAAAGACGCCGCCCCCATCTGCAGTGTTTTCGCTTCTATCCTCATAAGCGCTGCTTCCAATATTTAAATATAAACTGTTTAAGCATCCAATATTAGCCTTACAGAGTACGCTGTTTAGTTGGTGTTGATGAGAGAGCTTTTTGTTTCCGAGTTTCTAGACCTATTACTCTTTAAATTTTGTACACTAACGGTCGAATTAACGCTGAATCGAATTGCTCCGCCATAGTTTTCTTGGTTTTGGTTGGCTGCACCAGCTTTATTGTTAAGGCGTGGGAGAAAGAGGAGACGAAATTCCGTTTTCTTTCGCCGCGTTTTTTTTTTTTTTTAATTTTTTTCTGTTTCTTGTAGTTTCATCTCAAGAATTTCGACATGGTGTTTGTGTTCAAAGACTACAAACGTAAAGTGGAACACGTGAACGCCATACCGATGACGTCGCTTGATTCCGTCAAAGACTGGTTAAAGTAAGTAGCTTTGTTTGCCGTTTCTCCCACTACAGCGCGCCCATTCATTGGCTAGTTCATGGTCACATGACATCTAACAATGAAACTATTTCCCGCCAAATGCCATGAGGGGGCAACATCATGAAAACTATTACGTCAAACGGGAAACAGTTCACTGTTACCCGTGAAGTGTTGACCGCTGTTGCACGTCATTTGTCAATAAAGAGATTATTTGTTTTCCACCGGTCTGACCCATTTGTTTTGCCATATAATAAATCACTTAATGACTGGTCCCTTAGGGAACAGTGAATTTTGTTTCCCTCGACTTCGCCTCGGGAAACATTGAGATTCTCGGGAAACAAAATTCACTGTTCCCCTCGGGATCAGTCATTAACCCTTTGAATACCAAACTTTCGCCAAAAACGACCGTTTTTAAACGTTTAGTCAGGTTTTTTAGCTGCCATGACGCTAAATAAGCCTAAGTTTTGCTTTAAAAGCTTTTTTACTAAAAGGAGAGATTTTTCGAGGATTAGGCACAAAATTGAGCAAAACGGGCATGCGCATAAGCCACAATTTGGACTACTTTTTTTTGGCCATTAACCGTTCTCAATTTCTTTTGTTGGCCCTTTCCTTTCTGTTTTTCTCGGCCCTTTTACACTGGCTACCTTTTGCATTGTATGTTCTTTCTGGCTGCAGTGAAAAGTTGGATGTTAATTACGGGCGAAGCCTAGAAATGGA
>Ga0126339_10003826_pt1 | contig 11010 bp, 14 predicted proteins | sample OrbTmetagenome_2_FD_92532 | JGI IMG/M metagenome (GOLD analysis project Ga0126339, IMG submission 92532) | Coral microbial communities from Petempiche,Puerto Morelos, Mexico - Orbicella T R C metagenome | ecosystem: Host-associated > Invertebrates > Cnidaria > Coral | place: Petempiche,Puerto...
AAAAAAATTGAGGCAAAACAATTTTTATCGAATAGAGCATTCTATAACCTTTGCATTGATATATAATTTGTAGTGGTTGTCTTTAAGACAGCGCGGTAATATTTTTTTCACTAAGGACACCCGCGAAGGTTTATGGTAACCTTAATTTTATCATTGTTTTCATTATATCCTAAATAAAGTTTTGTGATATGATATATGTTAATGATTTGACATAATAAATTCTGATTTCAAATCATGCTGTTATGATTTGATATGATAAATTGTTATTTCAAATCGCGTGTTTATCAATTGATATAACAAATGCTGATTTCAAATCATATATTTATGATTTGATATAATAAATCCTGATTTCAATTCATAAGTTTATGATTTGATATAATAAATCCTAATTTCAAATCTTACGGTTATTATTTCAAATCACGACTTACTGATGTGAAATCATAGCTCAGTCATTGACTTTTCGATGTCTGGTGGACGATGGTTAATTCAATTGCTTATTTAAAACCACAAAAAGCCTTATTTCAATTAATAAATCTTTATCTGATACCACTAAAACCATGATTTAATTTAATGAGTGATAAGTAATAAGTAACCGCAGTGTGTCCATGTGACTTAGCGTGTGGGTTACTAGCGCGAGAGTAATCGCAAAGATGGCAAAACAACCAGACCAGCTATCGAGGTCAATCACTTCTGCAGTCTCTAGAGCTGTAGAAAGCTTTGTCATCTCTTCGTAGTCTTCCTGGCAATTCCGGTTTTGCTCCTGAATACACTGCAAAAAGTAAAATCCTTAACTAAGGGAATTGCTCACATTTAACGAGATTTTGCACTGGAAAAAGTATTTTTTGATCTCAAATAAGTGCACTACTCTTCAAACTAGTCTAAACTTCTTAGATAAAACATCACTGGTCTTAAAATAGGAGAAGCTCTCTTAAAAAAGAAACATTTTCTCGTTTGAGTGTTTTAATACTAATTTCAGAGGAACCAAAACATTTAACAAAGTGCATTATCTCTTTCCGTAGTAAAAGCCTCATTAGATCTAGTGTCCACACTTCTTAAAATAGGGGAAAACTATCAACAAATAACTACAATGGTGGACAAAATTCCTTGGGACACTTGCGTCATTGCATGAATTATCTGTGTTTTAAAAACAGACTTTGAAAAAGCACTGTTATCCTTTTCAAAATTCGTTTCTGCCCCTCCCCCCACCCCATACAATAGTGAAACTCTGGAGAAATGTCCAACATTGTAGGTGGGGTTGGGGGAGGGGCTGAGCAAGTGTAGTTGAATTCACCCGTGACTGTTTGTTTGGCACGTGTGAAAAAGCGCCACAAATGCAAATTTGTCCCAAGACTTTTGTCCATGATTGTCTGAATTTGAGTTAGAAAATAAAATGTCACTTTGAGTATTTTTGAACTATTTTGGGGTTTGTTAATGTTTTTTTTTAGAAGGCTGGAAAAGCAACGGTAGTAAATGTGTGGTGTACATCCGAACTTGTTCTGTTTACTCGCTTGTGCAGTATTTCAAAGGATAAACGTGCTTAAAGGTAAAGGGAATAAAGGGCAGTTAAGATCATGGTGTTTTTGAGAAAAATCTCTGCTGAACAGCGAGTAAAAGCCTGCTTTCTCAAGGAAAATATGAGATTTCCACTCCAGGAAATCGCGTGGATATGTCGATCTGAAGGTTCACAGCTAAGAAACAAGATAGAGGAAGCCTTTTTCAGCTGTTCGATCTTTCTACACTATTACTGTGGGAAAAATCTTAACTTGAAGCTCTACGAGCACAGTTCTCACCTTGCATTCCTTAAGTAGTGTTTTATAGTTAACTCTTCCACATTGAATCAACTGAGAAATGTCGTATTCACTATCAATGTGCCTTACGCAGACCAATTTCGAAGAAATATGATACATTTTACATTGACAGAGGTATTTTAGTTAGGTTTTACTAGTTACACTTTCTTAACATTAACAAAAGAGTCTGTTTTTGTCGCTGAGAACTGAGTGGTGAAGCCAGAGAAACATTGATGTCACTGGGTGTCATTGTTTACATTTGTCAAGATAAAATGAGCAAAACAATGTCTGCACGGAGAAAAGTGACGTTGTTGTTCCTGCGGGATCTTTTTCCAGATATGAAAAAAATGCCAACGGGAATCCATCATTTCTGTATTTGTTCAATCTACTGATCCCCTGCGAATTAACACCATAGGAGCGTCAGCCATTGCGAAGAAAGTTGTGTCTGCTGTAAACTCTAAATCCCTCTGACAAAACGTTTTAGGGGCTGGGAGGTGAACTCCATCTCCTTCAAGTGCCTGCGAAAGATCGGCCCAGGCAATAAGTTTTGGGTCCCACCTAAAGTTATTTAAGAAAATTACTTCGGCTTGCTCTGCCCCTATCCAGGTGAAAGAGCCCGTGGCTGGATTTGAAAATGTGTCGAAAATAACTTTCAGTGGCGAGAGAATAAAGCTCTTACCACAGTTTGAGCTTCCGTGGACGTAAGTATTGCAGAATTTTCCTCGTTCCTTAGAGAGAGCCTCGTACACGGCTCTGCAAAAAAACAATGGCATAATTCCTTAGTTTGCTAGAACCTGGAGAGCTGCCTCAAACCATTGTCGCACACACCCCATAACACATTCGCCATCTTTGGCTTCTTCTAAGAGTTGCACTGTCATTTTCTTAGAACGTGCCATTAGAGATTCAGCAGTAGAACATTCTTTCGCTAAAGCTAGGGCTTTTTCCACAGCTTTATGGCAATGATTAGCAGTGAAATGCCCCAAACACAGCTTTCCTTCTCGTTCTTGAGCCATCGCAAGGCAAACCAACTGTAGACTGCCGGTGATCAATTTCGCTTAGATGATTTTAGAGATGTTGTAGACAGTCAATTGTTCTTCCTCTCGTTTCCTCTTTATCCCAGCAGAAACTTCTTTCTCCTTTCACTTTTTTCCTGCCGTAGCTGCCTGTGTATTTCAGGATTGTTGACCGTATTTAATGACTGATCACTGTGAAGCTATGCCTGCTGCTAACAGGTTTTTTCTTACTGGCCGTGCTTTCACAACACCGGTTGTCTTGCTTAACATTCCTGAGGGTGCTTTGTTTACAGACTACGTTAAGCGACTTAAAAATGATAGGTGTTTTCACGAGTAAGATTATATTTCATTTTAGTAATTTGAGTAGAGCATGTGTGCAAATAAATCAATTTAAATAATACGGCAGGAGATGCAGAAGATGGTTACAGGTACGTCCTTCTTTTCATTACTGTGTTTATGCAGTTGGCTTTCATCCGACGGAGGCTATGATTGCTTACAATTAGAAGCAAGAAGAGAAGAACACAGGTGTGCTCTTTTCAGTTACAGAGGAAATTTCGTAAAAAGAAAATCGCTTGGGTTCTTGAAAGGCCACAGTTCTGGTTCAAGCATATGGTTTTGAGCCATTACGAAAATAATATCTGGTGAGAACATTTCCGTATTTCAAGGCAAACCTTTTGGTTTGTTTGCGATTTTGGTTAGACCACATCTAACAAGACAAGATACAAACATGCGAAGAGCAATTCCAGTGGAGAAGATAGTAGCTGTTGCCTTCTGGCACCTCGCAACCAGAAATTCATACTGCAGCATGGGACTTGTTTTTGGAATTGTAAGATGCACTGGAATGAATTTAAAAGACAAATTTTGTTCAGCGCTTCTAATGAGTGCTAATGTTTTTATGAAGTTCCCAAAAGGAGAAGCTGAAACGAGAAGAGCAATTCAGGCATTCCAAGAGATAAGTTGTTTTCCCCAAGAGGTTGGTGCCATTGACAGATAACATATACTGATTATTGCGCCAAAAAACGACCCTTATGACTATTACAATAGGAAGCAGTTCCATAGTATAGTTCCACAAGGTGTAGCTGATGCAGAAGGACATTTTATACATCTGAGCACTGGTTATGCAGGAAGTATTCATGATGCAAGGGTTCTATGCATGAGTTCACTAGTGAAGGAAGTGGAAGATGGGACAATACTAGTATCTGCCGACACTCGTACTGGGACTGGTGAAGAAATAAGGCCCCTTCTGGTAGCTGATCCAAAGTGCAAACCTACTAATTGGTGTATGAAGCCCTATCCTGAAATAAGAGGAATCACTCCTGGTAAATGTAACTTTAACAAAGCACTAAGTAGGGCTAGGGTGGTTATAGAGCAGGCATTTGGAATGTTGAAGGGGAGATGGCATTTTCTCCTAGTCAAACTTGACGAATCAGTGGACAAGATACCTCTGACTATTATAACCTGTTGTATTTTGCATAATATCTGCATAGAAGTTTGCGATGATGTGGATGTGGACCCCAAGGATGATGATCCAGACGAGCTTCCCCCACTCCCAGGTCACATGAATTGCGAAGGTTCACAGCTAAGAGACAAGATAGAGGAAGCCTTTTTCAGCAACTAATGCATATTAAATGAACAAAATTATTCAAAAGGAGCACCTTTAACCATCATTTCATCAAAGAAAATGTAGCCTCGGTGCTCAGATAAATCAACAAAATTTTGACAAAATGTTACTGAGTAAAAAATTATTTAACTTTTTTTAAAGTGAAGCCTTAATCAGAAGTTTTGTTACTTGTTACTTGATATGTGATGAGTTCAAGAAGAGTGATTTCAGTAGGGACATTTTAAATCAGACTTATCTTGGTGCTCAATTACTTCAGCAAATTAATTTTGACAAAATGATAATGATAATAATTTCTTTTTGCTTGTTTTCAATTCAAATAATTTCATATCTTACATAATTATGTCTCCTGTAAGAAAAAAATTTGCATAAGTTTAAAAATGATTGGAATAATAAATTAGTCATAATATCGTGAGCTTTAAAATTTAAACTTATATTACTATAAATGAAACAATATTAAAAAAAAAGTTGTTGTTCTGGACAAAGACAGGCGGTTATCACATTCATTGAGAAAAAAGACCAAGATCACTGTGATCTTAAGAACTGGAGGCCAATCTCCCTATTGAACATCGATGCAAAGATAGCTTCAAAAGTTATCGCTGAAAGAATGAAGTGTCTTTTACCTGGATTAATTCACCATAATCATTCAGGATATATTCCAGGCAGAAATATTAGCAAAATTATACGTTCAATTCTGGATATAATGGACTATACGAAAGTTAAGAAACTACCTGGTCTTTTATTATTTATTGATTTTGAAAAAGCCTTTGATAGCTTAGAATGGGACTTCCTGGAAAAATGTTTAGAAAAATTCAATTTTGGACCAGATTTTAGAAAACGTTCAAAGTTGCATTATAAATAACAGGTTGGGTTATGCCCTCACTACTTCCATATAAAATGTGGAGTAAGGTAAGGGGACCCCCTCTTGCCTTACCTTTTTGTTACCGCAGTGGAAATCCTAGCGATTGCTATACGAAATAAAGAAAATATTAAAGGAATAACTATAGCTGGTTTAGAAACTAAATTGTTGCAATTTGCTGATTACACAACTGCTGTCCTATCAGACTTGGACTCAGTGTGAGCCTTGTTTGGATTGCTTGAACTTTTTGAGAAAGCATCAAAGTTTTTATTCATGATGGTTTGCAGGACTGTGTGGTAAAAGGCAACCAGTTCATTGTCTCGATTAGGGCATATATATTAACTAAACGCGTGGGTTCTCCTCTCAGGAGTACTTTTAATATTATAAATCTACCGTTTGTGTCAATGACCGATTCTTCAACAACCCAATCAAAGTTATTCCTAATTAAGATTGCGACACCTCTTGCATTATTAGGCCCATGAGAGCAGATTAGCATGGCACCCCATTCTCTTTGCCAGAAAACTTCATTCCCTTGGGTAGAATGTGTTTCCTGAAGGAAAACAATGTCGTGTTTTTGTTTTCTGAGCCAAGTAAATATCGTTTATCGTTTGCAATAGTTGCTTATGCCTCTCGTATTTAAAGAAATAAATTTACCTGTCACCATTTGTGATGATTGGGTATGTGAAAAAGTCTAAATTTGGTAGAAGATGGATCTTTATATTCCCGGTGCTCAACAGACACACAGTTACAATAATCGAATGTTTTAAATGAATTATACTCATACAAAAAAGTTTTGCGGTAACCAAAATAAATGGTTTGAAGAATTGCTGTTAAAACTATGGCGTACATAAACAAAATTATTAAAAGCAAGTTTTGCATAAAATTCACTCTTGTGCAGCACTGCAGATCTCACAACTGCGTCATTTGATGGGACACTTCTTGGATCATATAAAGGAAAACTATTCGCTTTATGATTATCCATCTTGTTTTGAATGCCGCGGACATTTCACAGGAGGAATAAAAATAGCACACGTGTCATATTTCCGATGTGACAGCCCTGTCAAATGAATAACTGCAAACCACCCCTCATTGGCCGAAATTTAATTGCCAACTTCTCAAGCTACCTGGTTTAGTGGCTTAAATTTAATGACAATTCCATTGAAGTTTGCCAACTCGCTCAGTGAGCTTTGAAAAGAGCATAGTGGGTCAAATCCTATTGTCTCTAAAAATATAACATCAAAGACAACCATGTGTAAATTCAGTTCAAAAATACCACTTAATTGGCTAAACTGTGGTTGGTCTTCGTTATCAAATTTCACTGCTAGATAACATTCATCCACAACATACTTTGTTCCATGGATCTTTATCCATTTCAAAGCCTTGACAGAGTTAATGCTTGATATATCAAATGGCAAAAGCTGATGAAACCCTTTCCTTGATTCTCAGCAGCTCCTCTCCTTGAGGGAGTCATGCAAGGCCATTTTCATTCTATTTGAATATTGAATTTCTGCTGATTCATTGCAGCAACCTTTTGATGATGGTGGTTTAATGACAAACAAATGTTCTTAAAGTTCATCAGCTTTTTCAATTGTTTAAAGTACTGGTGTTTAGTTTCAAAGCACATAGCCCACAAATTTAGAAGTGGTCCTAAAAGAAGAATAACTTTTGGGAAGTGAACCAGGTAATGTTGGTTTGGTGTAAATGGCTGCTTGGGAAATAATGTCTTGAACAGTTTCAAATATTCCTTGACAACTTCCTTTAGTTTATCCACAGTTTCAAGACTTAAAACTGATGAGAAGGAAATCTCTGTACTAACACTCAGTAATAAACTATAGAGTTCCCAATGCCTGCCAGAATGGTCAACAACATTCCCAACAACAAATGGAAAAATATGTAACAGTAAGTAGGATTTAGCTGCATCTTGGTTAAGGGAACCAGAACCACGTAAATCATTGTCACATATAACATTTGGTTTATCACTGGCTTGCATGTAACCATACTAAAAGTTCTTGATATTGTTGTTGATGGTCGAGAGACTGGTTTGTTTACCATTGACATAATGCTTAATTAAAGCCTGTACTGTCAGAGGAATAACTCCTTCCAATAAAACATGCATAACATCAGGTGGAGTTTGATCAAGCAGGTCAAAGTATGGAAATTCACAAAGAAAACTTTTTCTGTTGGTCCCATATGCAGTTCTATAATGATCTTTCAGGGCTTGAGGTGCAGTATGTATTTTATCACATTGTTGTAAGCGTGTCTTAAGTGAACGTGATTCAAAATCATCCTCACTGAAGCCATTCTACATAGCTTCAAAATCTGCATGACAGAATCTACACTTCCTGAATGCCCCTCCTACTGATTCTTTCAAGCCAACTGCTTGGTGTGCTGCAGGATTGTCAGCAACATATGCCACCAGAGAGGCTCTAACAGAAATGGTTCTACTATCTGTCAAGTAATGGCTGTAGTACAACATCAAAGGCATAGGTTGACACGTCTTCAGATCTCACAACAGCAAACAGATTAATTGCATCTACAGCACTGCGAAACTTCTTAGGCAAGTTACTCAAAAGGTAGTAGAACATAAGAATCTTGAGTTTTTTTTCTCTTGTACCAACAGCATTACATATTTCAATCTCATCACTGTACAAGATCAGTTCTACTGTGTGAGGATCTGCTATGAACTGAAGGTGGTTTGACAGAACTACACCATCTTGTATAAATTCAAATTTTCCATCAGTGCACTTGCAAGTGGACTGCGGCAATGCTCCTCTAACTGGTTATTGGACAAAATAGCAGCTAAATTCTTAATAAGTGGAACATAGCAAAATATGTGCTTCTTGAACAATGGTCGTCTCCTTTTCCTTGAAGTCACTCTACTTGTTAATAGTGTTGTCCCCAGAATTTTCTGCATAGGTTCCTGATTTAGAAAAGAAAGCATGTTGGTTAAACCATTTGCAAACATTTGGTATTCCAATAAATTTTATATTTTGACATACCTCAACATGGAAATGTTTGTTAATCAACTCATTCCTGAGCCAGTCACTGCGGCAGTCTTGAAATGGATTATGGTCAGCCAGGTCCAGACAGTCACCAATGTCACAATTCACAGATGGAGTTATGTTCGCTAATTTCCTTTGGATTCTTTGGTCAGCCAAGTTAACACTATTCTACGGAGCCCATTAAGTGCCATTAAATTACACTTCCAATTTTAAATCGTCCCTGAAGTTTTGTCCACGTTCTGTCTTTTTTCCCGACTTTTTTCCTGCACACATTTTTTTCTCGACTTTTTTCTCGACTTTTTCCCCAACTTTTTTCCCAACTTTTTTCTCCACTTTTTTCCCGACTTTTTTCCTGACTTTTTGTGGAAGGCTGCTGACTGCAAGCTAGTTAATGTTACTGCTGTGGACCTAGTGAACATTACTGATTATTATGGTTGTTAAAATGCGATATTTTCTCTTCAGTGGGACACCAAAATGGCCAGCGCTTTTGCCGTGCTTCCAATTCTGACATTTGTTTTGAAAGTGTCCACATATGATGGTGTTCGACTTGCAAACTACATTCCTACATTGCAAGGATACCTCGCTGGACGTGACGATCTAATTGAAAGCTATTTTCATCTTGGGCTGGAGCATACAGAGATTTCGTTGTTTCTTGTGTTCAGTCATGGCATCAACTTAAGCCTTAAACAGTTAAAGAGGATTTTAAAAGCCATAGCACTCACACAAAGAAGAAACGCCAGCAATTTAAGGGAGGTTGTTCAAGCTGTAGAAGAAGAACTTAGAGGAAGCAGTGGTAACGTGGGATACAGCCAAATGACTCAATGATTAGTCAATGACCACCGCCTTGTTGTTGACAAAGAAACCATTCAGGAGTTGTTAAAGATCCTTGATCCTGAAGGGTTGAGTTAAGAGCAAGGCACAAGCTAAAAAGGAGGCAATACATAACCAAGGGACCCAACCATCTGTGGCACATTGATGGCTATGATAAATTGAAGCCATTCGGTTTTAGTATCCATGGAGCCATCGATGGATTTAGTAGGCGAATTTTATGGCTTGATGTTGGATACACCAACGTTGATCCTACCGTGATTTCTCAGTACTTTGTTGACTGTGTGCGGCAACTTGGAGGAACTGCAAGGGTTATTAGAGCTGATTGCGGAACTGAGAATGGATATGTCGCAGTGGTACAACGGTTTATTAGGCAAGATGGTGGAGATGATTAGGCGGGGAATGATAGTTTTACCTATGGAAAATAAGTTTCTAACCAACGAATTGAAGCCTGGTGGAGTATACTGGGGAAAGACTGCACCAGATGGATAGATTTTTTCAAAGATATGAGGAGCTGTTGCCTTTATCATGACGATGATAGTATTGAGGTAGAATGTCTCAAGTTTTGTTTCATACCTATATTGCGTGATGAACTTCATCATGCAGCAAGACTGGAATCTCCATCGAATTCGACCTTCAACAAACATGGAATCTCTGTCTGGTAGGCCCGATGTGCTGTTCTTTCTCCCGGAAGTGTCGGGTACAAGAAACTATATGGTGGATGTCAACTTGGACGAATTGGAACTTGCAGAGGAGATATGCTGCTATCAACCTCTGCAAAGTGGTTGCTCAGATGAATTTACACAGTTGGCAGAAATCATAATGAGGGAAAAAAGTTTACAATTTCCTCACACACCCGAAGAGGCAACAACTTTGTATGTCCCCTTACTTGAGGAAATAGACAAAATCTAAGATTCCTGGGGCATGCATCTTGGGGCATCAGTTTGAACTTCAAGCCCTTTTGACACTTCTATTTTGTTCTGATTCCAAAGCTTTAGGGCTGTTTATGTTTTAGAAAACCAGTGAAGTTATTTCGCAGTTCATTACTTTCCTGGGGTGACTACCCGCACACCCTCCCCGCACCACCCCACCCTCCCTAAAGAAAACTAGAAAGAATAAAACTATTCTTTCTTTTGTTGAAATAATTTAATACAATCCATGTGCAACATTTGTTAACATGTAGCAGTCAAGAAATTGATTACATATACTCTTACCGTCATTTTTACTGCTACGCAACCCCCGAAAATCAAAATGCTGTGAAAATAGACTTCCGATGATTTTTGTCAATCTAACTCCACCCACACCTACAGACGAATTTGGTGCGAAGTTTTACTTTTCAAACGCTAACGGTTAGGTTATGTGTCACTTTTGACCAATGAAATTCATCAGTGGTTGTGAGTGGAGTCTGATTGACGGAAATTGTCAGAAGTCTATTTTCAAGGTTTTTGATTTTCGGGGAACAGTGAAAACGACGGTAACTCATTTGAACTGTAATAAAAACATGAAACTAAATGTCCACTTTTCTCTTCCCTTGAGCACTATGTTTTTTTAACAAAGAAAATTGAAATGCAACAAATACAATCTGTGGTGATGGCCGATAAAACACACGGATTTAACACGGATTAAACTCCTCAAAACTCTTTTAATCCACTGTACAACATGCCATGCTTACAACCCGAGATCCTTTTCGAACTTATAGTACATCATGTATACTATCACGACATGTCTCAAGAGTACTAACGGCTAAACACTACATTCCCTTCCTTTGTGGCAAATAAAATTGCAGTTAAAACTGAGTTCAAGAAAAAATGTCTTCCAGAAAAAAATGGAATGTCTTAGTAACAAATAACAAGGATACCAAATACTCTCAAACTAATGGTTCGAACTGCAAACTGCAGGACCT